>Ga0316575_10000229_pt1 | contig 15036 bp, 12 predicted proteins | sample J5NA_FD_203072 | JGI IMG/M metagenome (GOLD analysis project Ga0316575, IMG submission 203072) | Rhizosphere microbial communities from salt marsh grasses in Alabama, United States - J5-7_050615r2r3 | ecosystem: Host-associated > Plants > Roots > Rhizosphere | place: USA: Alabama | collected...
GGCAAAAAACCAGTTCCGGTAAATCTTGGTGGCGCTGCCGATGGCCTTGCTCGCCTTGATCCCCGATGACGGTTCAACGACGGCTGAAACAACGATAGAGGCCACAACAAAACCCAGTACAAACTTGGGAAAACGATACCAGATTTCCATAAAGGAAGGTCTCTCGGCAGCTACACCTGCCTCCTTGCGATCCAGCGACATGGTCGACCACAGGGCCATCAAAAAAGCCGCCAAACCGATCAGAACGTTCTGGGCCATCTTGACCATGGCGGCGCATGTATAGGCGGCCTGCCCGCCGATGATCCCGCCGGCCGCCACCACCGCGCCGGTGTTGTCGATGACCCCGCCGACCCAGGCACCGGCCCAGTTATTGGGCAGATTCAATCCTTTGGCAATTGGCGGCATAACAAGAATCAGGACCACAGCACACACCAGTACCCAGGCCACCATGTAACTGACCTCTTTCTTGTTTCCCTGAATGGCGCCGCCGGCGGCAATCGTCGCCGACACCCCGCATATTGCATTGGCCGATGCGATGATGGCGCTGAAGCGCTCGGAAACCTTGAACTTGCGGCAAATCCAATACGTCATGAACCAGACGGTGGTGGCAACCAGAACCGCCTGGATCAGGCCCATGAAGCCGCCTCTGAGGACATCCGAGAAAATGATCCCCGCGCCCATGCACACCAATCCGATCTTGATGAAGTATTCCGTCTGCCCGGCAGCCTTCATAATTTGGGGCACCTTGAATATATTGCTGATAATCAGGCCAAAAATGAGCGCAAAGATAACATACTCAATTCCCCACTTTGCAAAAAAGGCTTGCTTGGATAAGACCATCGAGAGAAACGCCAGAAAGAAAATGATGATAAAACCGGGGATGTAGCGCTTCAAATCATGCTTCATGAAGGCACCACCGATCATGGTTAACACACACATAAAAACAAAAAGGCCGATGGTTGACCACAGCGCTGTGATGCCTTTGGGAAAAGCGGCACCCAGGCTTGTCCACTTGGCAAGCTTGGGTCCATGTGGCAGGAGCCCAACAGCCCATTTACCGGCTTCCACTTCCTTTAATCCAATAATCGCTATAAGGACAATAAACCAGCCTAAAAAGCATGCCCACCAGTCTTCACTTTGCCAGACCGGCGGTCTTTCATTTCCGTTACTCATTTCATCCGCCTCCTTCTTGTTCTTCAGTTGTTAAGTGTCGAACAAACATTTGCAAATGAGTTCCAATAAGATTTAACAATTTTTTATCATTAAACGGTCCAGCTTGAATATCTCAACTTGAAAATGTCCTGAGCTTCACCTCCTTTCAACCCATAATTTCAGCGATAAAATCGCCTTCATCTGTCCTCCTCCTCAGATTTGGCCATAAAGCTATAAAAAGGATTCAGGAAATGCAAGGAAAATAATGTTTTCCTACCAAATTAGTGTAGTTAATAACAGCAGAATAATCTATAACTATTTGTATTTATTTCGAATTAATTAAAACCCCGCCGCTTCAAGAAATGAAGCGCTAAATGGGCGCAATCGTAAAATGGGTAACCAGGATATCAGAGGGTCTTTTATTGAAACGGTCAAGATACCGACGTCTCCGGCAAATCGCTATGGATGGTTTTGGCCTGATGCAATACATCGTTAGCTGTGGACGGTGCCGATATTAAACGCATATTGAAGAATAAGGTAGATCAGGTAGATGCCCAGAAGCCATGCGCCCTGCCACCTCTTAAATTGACCATCCTTGTTCATGAAGATAAAGGCCCGAAAGGGATAAAGAATGAGAAGCATGGCCGGAAAGTGGAACGCGTAGAAATTAGGGGGCACCGCCAGCGGCTTGGCAACGGCTGCGGCACCGATGACAAAGAGACAGTTGAGAACATCCGCACCCACAACGTTGCCCACCATGATCTCAGGATGCCCTTTGCGGACTGCCGATATGGCCGTCATCAGTTCCGGTAAAGAGGTGCCGAATGCAACCATGGTGGCGGCAATGACGTCGTCGGGCACCCCCATTCGATAAGCAATCTCAGCCGCACTGGGAACCAGGATCCGGGCCCCGGCAACCACCAGAAAAAGGCCTCCCAGAAGCATCAGCCAACATTTCCCCAGGCCCACCAATTCAGAATCGTCCGTCTCTTCCCCACCGGTGGCATCATCAGCTCCCTGCCTGGCCCAAACGTAGGTGATATACATATAACATGCTAATAATACTAGAAAAAATCCTCCAACCCATCTCTGCAAAATCGGTTCCCCATCGCTTACCGCCAGCGTAATCAGCGCAATGATGACCAGCAATGTGGCCGCACCCACCTGCACCCAGCCGGTTCGATTGAGGATAAAACGATTTACCGGCACCCGGGTCAACAAGCAGGTCAAACCAAAAATCAACCCCGTATCGGCAATAATGGATCCGACACCGTTGCCCAATGCCAGTCCTGGATTTCCCATCCAGGCCGCCATCACCGAGACCACCGCTTCCGGCATGGTGGTGCCAAGTGAAATGATGGTGGCTCCGATGACGATTCGGGGCAAACCGGTTCGTCGGGCAAGGTGAACCACACCGTCTATCATCCAATCGGCCCCCTTGGACAACAGGAGAATACAAACAGCAATTATCCCCAGCAGACCAATTGTCGGTAATCCCCGTACAAGTTCTTGCAACAGGGCCTCATCTCCAATCCACCGTAATATCTCGCTTAACATCATCATCACCTCTGCGCGGCAAATTATTCAATAGAGGCTGTAAACAGCATACGATTTCTGACCTCGTACCGGTCATTTTAGCAATTTTTGAGACTTTATATCTTAAACACTTCAAAATGCAAGCAATATCATTCGTTTTTCAAACGACAATAGATTCGGAGGGTTGGCGGATGGCTCGCCTCTGCGCCAATTATTAGAAGGCAGCCGCGGATGGCTGCCCTACTTTCCGGTTTTCATCTGTCCTCTGACCGCTGTCATCTGTTTTCTGTGCTCTGTGCTCCGTTCTCTGTATTATCCTGACACCTGAAACCTAATATTCAGAATCACGAATTCTTTGAATAATTGAGGCCATATCCTGCGGCAGCGGGGATTCAAAGGAAACTGCTTCCCCCGTGAGGGGATGTCGAAACCCCAGCCGCCAGGCATGCAGCATCTGCCGCTTAACCGATTTTAATACCTGCAGGATTTGATCCGATTGCGGACGGCCCATGGCAATTGTTTTTTCCAGTTTGCGGGGCCCATAAACCTTATCCCCCACAATGGGATGATGCAAGGCGCTGCAGTGAACCCGAATCTGGTGGGTCCGCCCGGTCTTCAAATGAACTTCAAGCAGCGCAAACCCTTGAAATTGCTCTTTGATATTCCATTCCGTTTCTGCTGTCCGGCCCCTGGGGCTGACGGTGGACATGCGTTTGCGATCCACCGGATGCCGGCCGATGCGTAGCTTAATGCTTCCGATCGGTGATTTCATATTACCGTGAACCAGTGCCAGGTAATCTTTTTTGACTTTGCGGGATTTAAATTGCCGGGACAAATTCGTGTGCGCGGCGTCGTTTTTGGCAACCACCAGAGTGCCCGACGTGTCTTTGTCCAGTCGATGCACGATGCCCGGCCGCATTTCACCGCCGATTCCGCCAAGATTCGGACAATGATAAAGCAGGCCGTTGACCAGCGTTCCGCTAAAATGCCCCGGCGCCGGATGCACGACCAGCCCCGGCTGTTTGTTCACCACCACAATGTGATCGTCTTCATAGACGATATTTAGCGGGATGGGCTCGGGTTTGAATTCGACGGGAACCGGCAATGGAATAACGCCAGAAATATTTTCGCCGGATTTTACCCGATAACCGGGTTTTTTGGGGTGGCCATCCACCCGGACATGTTCAGCGGCAATCAGGCCGGCCACAAATGTTCGGGTACAATCGGCAAGCAGCGAGGCTAACAGCACATCCAGCCTTTTGCCTTCATCGGATGGCTTGACTCTAATGTTAAATGCGCTGTCGGCTGGCATGGAAACGAAAAATGAAAGGCGGGTTAGTTTTTAGCTTCTTCCGGATCAAAAAGCGATTCGATTTCAGTCAGTACAGCATCTTCGTCGATATTTTTGGCCGTCGAGAGTTCTCTGACCAAAAGAATCTGGGCGGTGTCATAAAGTTTGCGTTCGCCAAACGATAGATCTTTGTTCAGTTTCAGCAGGAAAAGGTCTCTGAAAACTTCGGCGACATCATAAAGCGAGCCGGTTTTAATTTTATCCATATACTCGCGGTAACGGCGATTCCAGGTCTGATTGTCGGTGTTCGCTTCTTTCTTGGATTGCATCACCGCATAAACCTTGGCTACCTCTTTTTTGGGAATGACGTCCCTCAGCCCGACGGATTCAACATTGTTGGTCGGAATCATGATGGTCATGCCGTTTTCAATGACCTTCATGATGTAAAAATCGTGTTTTTCCCCGCTGATGGAACGGCTTTCAATTGCGATGATCTCTCCGACGCCATGGGCCGGATATACGGCAAGATCCCCCACTTGAAACGTACGTTTCTTTGATTTCTTGGCTTTTACCTTGGCCTTGGCCTTTTTTTCTGTCATTTTACCACCGGTAACCGCTAAAATATTAAAAACTATCTAAAATTAAACCATTTCCAATTAATTTCATAACATACCTTTGGTTAACAATCAACAGAAAAGGGTTGACGCCGATTGGCGCCAACCCTTTCAGTCAACTCGGCAGGTAAAGTTCAAGTTTTTACAGCAAGAACGGTACCAGCAGTAAGGCAACAACATTGAGGATCTTAATCATCGGGTTAACAGCAGGCCCGGCGGTATCCTTGTAAGGATCGCCGACGGTATCACCGGTAACCGCCGCCTTGTGCGCATCGCTGCCTTTGCCGCCCAGGTGGCCGTCCTCGATGTATTTTTTGGCATTGTCCCAGGCTGCTCCACCGGTAGTCATGGAAATGGCAACAAAGACGCCGGTAATAATGCTGCCGATCAGCAGACCGCCCAGCGCAATTTTGCCCAGCAGAAATCCGACCAGCACCGGTGCGATAACCGGCAGCAGGGCTGGAATGAGCATTTCTTTTAAAGCGAACTTGGTAACGATGTCGACGCAGCGTCCGTAATCCGGTTTAGCAGTGCCTTCCATAATTCCCGGAATTTCATTGAACTGACGTCTGACCTCGTCCACAACAGCCCCGCCGGCTTTGCCCACGGCCTTCATGGCAATCGATGCAAACAGATAGGGCAGCAGCCCACCGATAAACAGGCCGATGATCACCTTGACATTGCTCAGATCAAACTTCAACTCAGCGCTCCCGCCATGCAGGACAAATTCCTGGGTGTAGGCGGCAAAGAGCACCAGGGCGGCCAGACCGGCGGAACCGATGGCATACCCTTTGGTGACGGCCTTGGTGGTGTTTCCGACCGCATCCAGCGGATCGGTGACGGCACGGACGCTTTCATCCATTTCCGCCATTTCAGCAATGCCGCCGGCATTGTCGGTAATCGGACCATAGGCATCGATGGCAATCACCATGCCGGTCATCGAGAGCATGGACATGGCCGCCATGGCAATGCCGTAAAGCCCGGCAAAATAGTAAGCAACGCCGATAGCGGCGCAAATGGCCAGCACCGGCAGAGCAGTGGACTGCATGCTGACACCGAGACCGGCAATAATGTTGGTGCCGTGTCCGGTCGTCGATGCATTGGCCACTGATTTTACCGGCCCGTAAATTCCGGTGTAGTATTCCGTGATGATAACGATCAAAACGGTGAGCACCAGACCGACCAGGGTGGAATAATAAATCGACAGCATTGAAATTTCAGGAATTCCGCTCATCAGCTGCCGGGTGGCAAAGAAAAAGGCAATACCCGCCAGGATGGCAGAGCCGAACATGCCCTTGTAAAGGGCTCCCATGATATACTCGCTGGAGCCCAGTCTGACAAAGAAAACGGCGATCATGGACGCAACGATTGAAATAGCGCCCAGCACCAGCGGAAATTCGGTAGCGATGCCAACCTTCGGAAAAATCAGGTTTCCCAGAAGCATGGCCGCTACCGCTGTAACGGCGTATGTTTCGAAAAGGTCGGCTGCCATACCGGCACAATCGCCCACGTTATCACCGACATTATCGGCGATGGTTGCCGGGTTTCTGGGGTCGTCTTCGGGGATTCCGGCTTCGACCTTGCCGACCAGGTCGGCACCGACATCCGCCCCTTTTGTAAAGATGCCGCCGCCGAGACGGGCAAAGATAGAAATAAGGCTTCCGCCAAAACCGAGGGCCACCAGCGCAATTACTGCCTCCCGGCTGGCAGTGCCCATCGAAATTAAAATCGTATAGTAGCCGGCAACAGCTGTAAGGGCCAGACCGGCGACAATCATCCCGGTTACCGAACCGCCCTTAAAGGCCATGGACAGGCCTTTGGACAGCCCGCCTTTGGCGGCTTCTGCGGTGCGCACGTTGGCCAAAACGGAGACGCGCATGCCGATATATCCCGCCAGAAAAGAGGCGACGGCCCCGACCAAGAAACCGACTGCGGTTTTGGCCCCCAGCGTAAAAATGATGATCACAAAAATTATCAAACCGGCAATCCCCATACTCTTCAGCTGCCGATTCAGATAGGCAATGGCGCCTTCCTTGATGGCATTGGCAATTTCCTGCATCTTTTCATTTCCGGCCGGTGCGCCTTTAACGATAACCGCAATGATAATGGCAAATAGCACACCTGCAGCACCAACCAGCGTGCAAATCAACGGTAAGTAGTTCATCCTCTCCTCCATTTGAAATGTTAACGTTTCACTCTAGATTATCATTCCTTTTTGTTAAACCGATTCATTCCGACCTTGCTACCTTCCGTCAGAATTGTTACCAACGCATTCCGAGCACAAATTAAAACCGAGTCCAATTGCTTCGATTCATCACCAAAGAAAGGTTCCAGAACGTGATCTGAAACACTGCCCCCTGCCTCGGAACGCCCAATGCCGATGCGCAAACGCACAAATTCGTCCTCGCCAATGGCATTGATAATCGATTGCAGACCCTTGTGTCCTCCATGCCCTCCTTTCTCTTTTATTTTTAATCTTCCGAAAGCAAGATCGATGTCGTCGTGAACAACCATCAAATCCTTGCTATTTATTTTAAAATATGCGGCCAGTTTCTGGACCGGCCACCCGCTGCGGTTCATAAAAGCCATTGGTTTGGCCAGCATGACCTCACAGCCCTCGATCGCACCGCGGCCGTAATGCACGTCAAACTTGTTTTTAGTAACAGAAATGCCGAATTCGCCGGCAAGCTTATCCACCAGCATAAAACCGGCATTGTGCCGTGTGTTTTCATATTGAGGGCCGGGATTCCCGAGCCCGACAATCAGACGCATGCGCTTTTGTGGCAAACGGTTTGTATCCTCTTGTCCCAAGGCGGGTTAGAAGTGGTTTCAATCCGCCTCAGGCGGACTGCGCTTTCCCGACTTGTCCCGCCATAGCCCGGAGGGCGACGGCGGATCGGCCTGCGCCTTGATGCATACCTTAATCTTTTAAAATCAGATATTTAATCCCGCTTAGCGGGGCCCTTGATGCACACCTTAATTTGTTAAAATCAAGATGTGTAATCCCGCGATCAAGCGGGGAACCTGATCTGAGGTTTTGAAACCACTTCTTGGACGCGAACGGCAAAGCCAGCCAGTATCTTAAGCCTGCTTAAGCTGCCGATCTGATTGATCTGCAGTGCAGGCTGCCGGATTTCCTATTCCTGCTTTGTTTCTTCTGCAGGCGTCTCTTCAGCTGCAGCTTCTCCTTCAGCGCCTTCCTCTTCAGCCGCCTCTTCCCCTTCCTCGAGTTCCTCTTCCTCTACGGGCTCTTCTTCGACCTTCGGCGCCAGCACCGTTACGACCGTGAAATCAATTTCCTCCGGCAATTCGACTTCGGCAGGTAATGTGATTTCCTGGACATGAATTGAATCCCCAATCGTAAGATCGCTAATATCCACCTCGATTGATTCCGGAATGGCGGTCGGCAGGCAAAACAGCTCAATTTCTCTGCGAACGATCTGCAGCAGTCCGCCTTCTTCAACGCCTGCGGATTTACCCCGGATAACCACCGGAACGCTAACATTTATCTTACGTTGCATATCGATTTCATAAAAATCGACGTGAACAAATGTGCCGGTCACCGGATCGGTTTGCAATTCTTTGATCATGGCCGGCCGGCTTAAGGTTTTACCGTTTTGAATCTGTAAATTCAACAAAACCGAACCGATGTTTGTTTTTTTTACAATTTGCTTGAACTCTTTGAAATCGATCGAAAGCATCATCGAGTCTGTTTTCGGTCCGTAAAGTACCGCCGGAATCCGTCCCTCACGCCTCAAGACCCGGGCCGGGCCCTTTCCGGTCGCTTTTCTAATCTGTGCTTTTAAATCAATTTGATCCAATGAATTATCCTCCTTGCGCTAGCCGTCCAAGCTAAGAAAAATTGGTCTTTGTGTCCTTTGCTTCTCAGCTTGCCCGTTAAACTCGAAATACGAAGCACGCCTGATTTTATAAAACTGGCCGAAACAAATTTAAAATTCAAATGCTTCAATGTCCCAAAGGCCAGCTAGGTCGATCAGCATTTAACTCATGATCCTGTTTAGCTCATTTGAATTTGGGTAATTTGAGATTGTTTCGGATTTCGATATTCGATATTCGAATTTAATTTAATGAGTTATGTAATTTATCGCAATAATGTATACCTTAAAAAGGCATATAAAATCTCAAGGTCTAAACAAATAAGGACGTTACCGAATCGCCCCGATAGCTGCGGATAATGGCCTCACCCACCAGCTCTGCAATCGAAATAACCACAATTTTGCGGCAGGCAGCGCCTTTTTCCGTTAACGGGATGGTGTCGGTAACCACCATACTTTTCAATTCTGAATCTGAAATGCGCTCAATTGCCGGCCCGGAAAAAACGGCATGAGCACAGCAGGCATGAATTTCTCTGGCGCCCTCTTGTTTAATGGCAGCAGCAGCCTCGGTCAACGTCCCGGCAGTGTCGACCATGTCATCGAGAATCACCGCGACCTTGTCATTGACATCGCCAATGACCGCCATCGCCTTCGCCTGGTTGGGGGCGGACCGGCGTTTATCAATAATTGCCAGATCAGCATCCAGCCGTTTGGCAAATGCCCGGGCCCTTTCAACCCCTCCGGCGTCCGGCGAAACAACAACCAGATCATCACTAAATTGATTTCCAATATAATCTAATAACAGCGGTGCGGCAAAGATGTTGTCTACCGGAATATCAAAAAAGCCTTGAATTTGGCCGGCATGCAGATCCATGGTAATTATTCGATTTGCACCGGCAACCGTCAGCATATTCGCCACCACTTTGGCGCTGATCGGAACCCGGGGCGCGACCTTTTTATCCTGCCTGGCATAGCCGAAATAAGGTATCACCGCGGTGATTCTTTTGGCTGAGGAACGCTTTAACGCATCGATCATTAATAACAGCTCAACCAGATGATCGTTAACCGGAGCACAGGTGGATTGGATGACAAAAACATCTTTTGATCGAACGTTTTCATCGATTTCAATCTGAATCTCACCGTCGCTGAAGGTTTTTACCTGGGCATTACCCAGCGACAGATTCAGATATTCGCAGATCTTATCTGCCAGGGCAAGATTCGAATTTCCTGAAAAGATTGAAATACCTTCCATTTAGCCCACCGCTTTCAGTGATTAATAATTTGAAGCGATTAAAAATCTGGTTGATATTGTGACAAAAGTTTTTATAACCACGAAAACACGAAATCTAGAAAGCACGAAATTTTTTATTTTTTTGGTGTTTTCGTTCTTTCGTACTTTCGTGGTGAATTCTTCATTTTGTCGAATTCCAGCCTGTCCGTTTCAGGTATTCTTGGCTGGGGCGGGAGGACTCGAACCTCCGAATGCAGGGACCAAAACCCTGTGCCTTGCCACTTGGCGACGCCCCATTACCCCTGGTCCACTATCCGTATATTCGTGATGATAAAATCAGATAGGAATTTGGGTGTTCCTGCAAAGCTCCAGCGTCAGGCCGAAACTTGCACGCGCCGATTCATATCGGATCAGCTTCAAGAATCGGATCCACGAGAAATAATTGCAAATCCTTATCCGCCGTTAGGCTCTGCCTGGCCGATTTTGCCGTTTCGGCATTGTCGAAAAGGCCAAACACTGTTGGGCCGCTTCCGCTCATCAGCGCACCGATTGCCCCAAGATCCATAAGTTTTTCTTTAGCCAATCCAATTTCAGGGTATTTGGGAACGGTAACCCTTTCCAGATCATTTGTTAAATGGTGCGCTGGATTGAACCCGAATCGCTTTAAACTGTTGCTTGTAGGTTTTTTTTGATCGTTTGTCAATCCAAATTTCAGGTTTTGGTATGTCTCTGCGGTTGAAACGTTAAATCCATGATATAACAATAAAATTTGATATGGCAAAGCCGCCTCGAAGGCCTCCAGTTTTTCCCCGATGCCGCTGGCAATCGCCGGTTTTTGAAATATAAAAAAAGGAACGTCTGCCCCCAGTGTAAGGCCTAATTCCATCAGTTGTTCCTTGGAAAAGGGGCGGTCATAGTAAGCATTCAAGGCCATTAAAACGCTGGCTGCATTGCTGCTGCCGCCGCCAAGACCGGCGGCTACCGGGATGTTTTTTTCCAGATGGATGTTAACGCCCTGAGCTGAATCCAGCTTACTTTGGAACAAACATGCCGCCCGATGCGCCAGGTTGGTATCATCGGCCGGAACGTCGGGATGGGAACAATGAATTTCGATTGTTTTTCCCGTGTCAATCTGAAGCGAAAGTTCATCGAAAAGTGTAATGCAACACATCAATGAAAACAATTCGTGATAGCCATCAGCACGTTTCCCGCAGATATGCAAGAAAAGATTGATTTTAGCAGGAGAAAGAATCTTCATAGTGCTTTGCACGGGTTCAGAGTTCAGAAGACAGAGGTCAGAGGTCAGATGACAGAAGAGGGATTGAAAAAAGCTCAGAGGATAAAACACCTTGTCGTACTTCTGTCTTCTGTCCTCTGTCCTCTGTCATCCGTGACTAATACCTGCAGGAAGGTTAATGGTGTTGGGAAATTAAATTCCCTGAAAAAAATCTTAGATTTGACCGGTTTATCGCTTTTCTTTGACATACATTAGCCGCAAATCATAAAGAACATTTTTTAGCAGGTTCTCTTCTTCTTTGCTTAAATTTCCGGCGGTTTTTTCCTGCATCATACTGAGTATGTCAATCGTTTGTTTGGCCATCGGCAGATTTTTATTTTTGGTACCGGTGGTAGGGTCTTCAATGGCGCCCAACTGCAGCAGTGCCGAAGCATTTAAAGACGCGACAAAGGTTGCAAAATTTATTTCGGGAAACTGAAGGGGCGGTTCCTGGTCTCCGGCGTCAACCTTTTCATCTGCTTCTTTGGCTTCCGCCTCCGTTTTCTCTTCTGCCGCTGGTGTCTCTTTTTCTTCCTTTTCCCCGTCATCCAGATTTTCTTCTGCGAAAATTCGACGGTCTTTTACGACAAAGTCCTTTTTTTCTTCTTTTTCCGCTGGCATATATGACCTCCCCGATTATGGTACGTTGCAAAAGTAAATTTTTACTTTTTCAGCTAAAATAAATTAACCATCAACCACGAAAACACAAAATTTGTCAAGTATTTACACTTTACCAAATGCATACTTGCTGATCAATTCTTCAATATCCAAAGCCGACTCGGTTTCGGTTATGGTATCTTCCGGTCCCAGGATCTCATCGGATCCGCCCGGCGTCAACTTGATATATTTATCCCCTATCAGTCCGGCTGTCTTCACCGAGGCAATCACATCGTCGGTCAGGACAATATTTTTTTGGATTTTCAAGCGCACCATGGCGACATTATCTTTGGGATCCAGCCGGATAGAATCAACCTGCCCGATCGGTACCCCGGCAATTTCCACCTGAGCACCGGCTTTCAAGCCCGAGACTGAAACAAACCTCGCATTCAGAAAATAGTGATCATCTCCCAGCAATTTCATTTTTCCAAGCTGAATCGTCAGATATCCAACGCAAATCAGCCCGATTAAAACAAAAATACCGACACCTAATTCAACAGAAGACTTGTTCATTTTTCCTCCGGTAATTGCCGACTAAATTAGCCACAGACCCACACGGACCCACACAGATATGAATATGTGTCTGTTTGACAGCTTGTGTAATTTTTGCATTGTCTGTGTATGTCTGTGTGCGTCTGTGGCTAAAAATAAAATCAAATTCTACATTCCCAAAATATATTCTGCCGCTTCTCCACATTGGAGAGCATCGATTCGATCTGACTGTTTCCCCGTGCTTGGGCGATTCCGGCAGAAACTGCAAAACAGAGACCTTTGCGTTGTTCTGAAGAATTAAAAATGGCATCCGTATCCAGGTTGCGTGACAGCTTGTCACAAAACATCCCGGCCTGATCGACATCCGTATCGGGTAAAACCACCATAATCTTGTTCATGTCATAGCGAAAACAGATATCCGTAAGGTATATATTGTTTTTTACAAAATTGGCAAAATTTTTCAAAGCGGTTTGACCGGCCACATGACCGGCAATCCGGTCAACGTCTTCCAGATTTTCGACTGAGAGCAGAACAATGGAAAAAGGTCTATGATGCCGCTGTAACCGAAACATTTCCCGGGTCAACCGTTTCTGACCCAGGGATTGCGAGGCAACACCGGTCAATTCGTCATGCGGGCTTTCCAGCCCCCGGATATAATTGCGCACTAAAGGATCAGCGGTCTGCTGCACTTCTTCCGGAGACCCCTCAAAACAGATCTGTCCCTCATTCAGCATGGCAATCCGCTGGGAAATAAAAAAGACATCAGGAATCTCATGGCTGACGATGATTCCGGTAAATCCAAATCGTTTCTGGTAGTCGGATATCATGCTGTGAACTGCAGTTTTCCGAATGGGATCTAAGCCGGTGGTGGGCTCATCAAATAAAACAATTTCCGGATCCGTGACCAGGGCCCGGGCCAGGGCGACGCGTTTTTTCATGCCTCCCGAAAGCTGGGACGGGTATTTATTCTCGATATCATACAGATCCAGTTGATGCAGCTTATTTTGAACCCGATCCTTGATCTGCGTTTCGACATGTGCGGTGTTTTCCATGAGCGGCAAAGCGATATTTTCAAAGACATTCAGGAAATCAAAAAGTGCGGTGTCCTGAAATACATAACTGAATTTCCGTTTCAGAACTTTACGTTCGTCTTTTTTCATTGAGACCAGAGGCTTTCCTTCAAAAAGCACCCGGCCTGAATCCGGCGTTAACAGACCGATGATGTGCTTGAGCAGAACACTCTTACCCATGCCGCTTTGACCGATAATGGAAGTAATTTGCCCGCGATAGATACTCAGGTTGACTCCATTCAGCACACAATTTGAGCCAAAGCATTTAACAACATTTTCTATTTCAATAAGCGGTTGATCCATAATTTAAAACGCTTAATCCTAATTGAGCAATAAACGCTCAATTTAGGTTATAGTAAAAAAGACGTTAGCGCGTAATCCGCGATTAAGATCATCACACAGGACAGCACAACTGCAGACGTCGTTGACTGGCTGACGCCTTTGGCCCCGAATTCCGTGCGGGTATGGGTGTAGAATCCCTGGTAACAGCAAATGGAAACCACAATTGCAGCAAAAACAATGGACTTGATAAAACCGCCGCTGACATCTGCCAGGGCCACGGAGGATTCGACCCGGGAAAAGTACAGTTCCGGATTCACACCCAATAAAACCGATCCGGTTAAGTATCCTCCCAATATTCCGACCACGTCAAAAAGGGCGGTCAAAAGCGGAAAGCTGATCAGGGCGGCTGCAATTCTGGGGCTAACCAGATAACGAATGGGATCGATGTCCATGGTTTCAAGGGCATCAATCTGCTCGGAGATGCGCATGATTCCAATCTCTGCCGCCATAGCTGATCCGCCTCGAGCAATCACCATCACGGCAGCCAGTACCGGACCCATTTCACGAACCAGCGACAGCGCCACGGCCGAGCCCAAAATCCCGGTGGAGCCATACTTGACCAGCAGGTAGTATCCTTGAAGACCCAAAACCATTCCGGTAAATGCCCCTGTCAGGCAGACGACAAAGACCGATTTCATGCCGATAAAATATATTTGCTGTAAAATTTTATTGACCTGCAACGGCAAGGAAAAAATGAGGATAAAGCCTTTAAAAAAATAAAGGACAATTCTGCCCAGATCCTGAACAAAGACCATGGTATAACGGCCCAGGGCAACCAACGGATTTTTTATAGCAACAAGCAGCTCCATAGAAAGTGTCTCGATGTGATAAAATTTCCGGTAAATCAGGAAGCATTTATGGTTAAAAGGAAATCATAGCAAAATGTTAATCAGGTTTCAAGGAACGCCGCTATTAGGGCGTTTGTCATCATAACATTCCGAAAGCGGTTGCCATGTTTAATATAATATCAAGTCGTTACAAACTACCATGTCGCTTGTTAGCAAAGTTGGCATACGGAACCTATTTATGACAACCGCTATAACCATTGACGGTCGTGGCGAAAAAGGTTAACCACAGCCATGATTCGGATAGAAAACCTACACAAAAGCTACGGCGATCTGATCCTGTTTGCAGGCATCAATTTCACCCTCAATGAAAGAGAGCGGCTGGGTGTTGTGGGTCGCAATGGTCACGGAAAAACAACATTGTTCCGGATGATTCTGGGAAAAGAAAATTCCGATTCCGGCAGCATTATTATCCCCAAAAATTACCGCATCGGTTATGTCAGCCAAAATCTGGATTTCCACCATGATACGATTTTAACTGAGGCCATTTCAGCGCTGCCGGAGCCGGAAAAAGATCATCACTGGAAGGCAGAAAAAATCCTTGCCGGTCTGGGGTTTACGCAGACGGATTTTTACAAACACCCAAAAACATTTTCAGGGGGCTACCAGGTCCGCCTGAATCTGGCCAAAGCATTGATTGCCGAACCGGACCTCCTGCTGCTGGATGAACCCACAAATTTTCTGGATATTATTT
>Ga0316575_10000230_pt1 | contig 15019 bp, 12 predicted proteins | sample J5NA_FD_203072 | JGI IMG/M metagenome (GOLD analysis project Ga0316575, IMG submission 203072) | Rhizosphere microbial communities from salt marsh grasses in Alabama, United States - J5-7_050615r2r3 | ecosystem: Host-associated > Plants > Roots > Rhizosphere | place: USA: Alabama | collected...
GTCATGAATGTTGTACTTTCGATAGTGGACGTCCAGCACCTCGGGTTTGAAGCGCCGGCCGTTGCAGTCGGGACAGGTAATAAATACGTCGGAAAGAAACTGCATTTCCACTTTTTCGAATCCATCGCCTTTACACGTCTCACAACGACCGCCGGCCACATTGAATGAAAAATGTCCGGGGCCGAAACCCCTTGCCCTGGCGTCGGCGGTATCGGCCAGCAGCCGTCGGATGGGGTCCAACGCTTTGGTATAGGTCAATGCATTGGCCCTGGGGGTGCGGCCGATGGCCCTCTGATCCACGAGGATGACCTCTTTGACGGGATCCAACCCTTTGACGGCGATGTGCTCACCGGGACGTCCTTGGGGGTCCCCCAGGGATCTTTTGGCAGCCTTATACAGGATATCTTCAGCCAGGGTCGATTTGCCCGACCCGGATACCCCGGTCAAGCAGCTGAACACCCCCAGGGGGATTTGAACATGGATGTTCTTGAGATTGTTTTCCGTTGCGCCGGTGATGGTTAGCCATTGGCCGTTGGGCGGTTTGCTGCGCCGGGGGGGCACAGGGATTCTGCGCTTTCCTTTTAAATACTCTCCGGTCAGAGACTCATTAACACCGGCAGTGGGGCCGAAATACATGATTCGGCCGCCCTGTTCACCGGCTCCGGGACCAAGATCCAGCAGAAAGTCGCTTCCGCGAATGATTTCCGGATCGTGTTCAACCACCACCACCGTGTTAGCCAGATTTTTAAGCCGTTTTAAAATGCGCATGAGGCGGTGGTTATCCCTGGGATGCAGACCGATACTGGGCTCATCCAGAACATAGAGGGTGTTGACCAGGGAAGATCCCAGTGCGGACGCCAGGGCAACCCGCTGGACCTCACCGCCCGAAAGCGTGCGCGACTGGCGGTCGAGGGTTAAATACCCGAGGCCGACATCCCTCAGATAATTCAGGCGATTGCGAACTTCATCCAAAACGAGCAGAGCGGCTTCGTCCAGCGGGGATCCCGGCAGAGAGTTGAAAAACGCGATGGCCCGCAGGACATTCATGGCATAGACACCGGCGATGGTCTGTCCGCCCAGCCGGTACAACAAGGTCTCCTCTTTAAAGCGGGTGCCGTTGCAATCCGGACAGATATCATAGCTGCGATAACGGGACAAAAACACCCGCACGGGCATTTTATAGGTTCTGGTCTCCAGCCAGCTGAAAAACCCCTGGATCCCATAGTATCGGGAAGTCCCATTAATGATGGCCTTTTGTTGCGCGGCCGTCAGCTCTTGAAAGGGAATGTTCGTCGGGATCTTTGCATGCCGGCAAAAATCCATCAGATCTTCAAACTCCATGCGCCCGTCTTCCGGATTACCAAAGGGTTTGACGGCGCCGTCTTTAAGAGAGCGTGTCCGATCCGGTATGACGAGGTCCATGTCGATACCGATGGTACGGCCAAAACCGCGGCAGGTGGCACAGGCGCCGATGGGGCTGTTAAACGAAAAAAGGTTCGGCAGCGGCGCCTGGTAGCGGATGTTGCAGTCGGCACACATCAGGCGGTTGCTGAAAGCATAATGTTCATCCGGTGCAATCCAGGCATCCATGCGACCCCCGCCAAAACGGAAAGCCATTTCAACAGAGTCCATGATGCGCTCTTTATCCTGAGGTCGGAGCAATAACCGATCGGCCACCACTGCTATTTCCGCCGGGTGGTCCGAGGGTTGCCAGTCCTGCAGTTGAACGATACGACTTTTTAAGTAGAGACGATCGAAGCCCATTTGGATCAATGACTTGCGGACTTGTTCAGGGGGGGTGCCGTCAACCGGGTATGGAAAGGTAATGACCAGTTGAGGGCCGCCGGGCCGGTTTTTCAACAGGTTCCAGACATGGGCTGGAGTTTCCGGCAGCACCGGCTTGCCGCAGGATCGGCAGTGGAGCTGCCCCAGGCGGGCGTAAAGAAGTTTTACATGGTCGGTAATTTCGGTCATGGTGCCGACGGTCGAGCGGGAAGTTCGCACCGGGTCCTTACGGTCGATGGCGATGGCCGGCGGAATGCCTTCGATTTTATCGACCTGGGGACGATCCATGCGATCCATGAATTGCCGGGCATATGGCGAGAAGGTTTCCACATAACGACGTTGGCCTTCGGCATAAAGCGTGTCAAAGGCCAGGGACGACTTACCGGAACCGCTGACACCGGTAATCACCGTGAGATGATTCAGTGGGATTTCCAGATCGAGATTTTTAAGGTTGTGCTGTCTGGCGCCTTTTATATGGATTGCTTGGGTTTTCATGGCAAGTTATATGTTATTATTTTATTATATGCACTATCATCAAAAGTTCAAATATGGTACAAAGTAAATGTGTTTATAATTTATATATCAATTTTTTTGTTTTAGCTCCCCCGTTTCGTAAGCGTCTATAATTCAAACTAATATTAGAGTATATTCCTTTAATTTGAGTGCATTCTAAATCGCCACAAAGCCGGGCTATATAACAATGGAACAAAGGGTTAAAAATCAAATTCCGGAAGATAAACTGGCCATGCTATCCCAAATTGAAAGCGAGGAGAAATATCGACAGCTTTTTAATACAGTAACAGATGCGATTATGCTCTTTGACGCAGAAACCCGAGACTTTATAGATGTCAATGATGCTGCATTGAGACTTTATGGTTATCGTCGGGAAGATTTCCTGAAGTTAAGACATCAGGACATAACAGCAGAGCCGGAAAAGTCCGATGCCTCCATTAGGCCAACGCTTGAGGGAAAGCTCGTTAGAATTCCTGTACGGTACCACAAGAAAAAGGACGGCACGATATTCCCCGTGGAGATATCTGCCAGTACCATCACATTGAAAAACCGGAAAGTACTGTGCGGAGTTGTCAGAGACATTACGGAACGGAAGCAGACCGAAAAAGCATTGCGGGAGAGCAGAGAGAAATATCGCATGATATTTGAGAATATCCAGGATGTTTATTATGAAGTCGGCATTGATGGCACTATTCTCGAAATGAGCCCTTCCGTTGAAGAGATTTCCAAATATTCGAGAGAAGAATTGATAGGAGCATCGGTATATGATTTGTATGCCTATCCGGGGAAAAGAGATGAATTTGTAAAAGCGCTTTTGAAAAATGGCAAGGTCACGGATTATGAATTAATTCTAAAAGATAAAAACGGATTACACAAATATTGCTCCGTATATGCAAAGTTGTCGAAAAACGAGGATGGTATTCCCGAAAAAATTATCGGATCGATGTTCGACATTACCCGGCGAAAACAGACAGAGAATGCCCTCCGTGAAAGTGAAGCCCAAAAAACGGCACTATTGGATGCCGCTATTTCCAGGATTCGTTATGTCGACAAGGACATGAAAATCATCTGGGCCAATAAAACAGCCGTTGATGCATCGGATATGGCCCAGGAAGATCTGGTCGGCAAAACCTGTTATAAGATTTTTGCCGGAAGGGATACGCCTTGTGAAAACTGTCCGACCTTAAGATCCAGAAAAACGGGCCGAATTGAAAGGTCCATTATGTGTCAGTCAAATGCAAAAGGGACAAAGGGCGAAAGTTATTGGGACACTCACTGCGTTCCTTTGAAAAATGCAGCAGGAACCCCTGAAAGCTTTATTCAGATTGCCCGAAATATCACGGAACGGATACTCACTGAAAATCAGATTCGTACCCTCACCCAGGAGCTGATGAAGGCCCAAGAAGGTGAACGCCAGATGATTTCCCGAGAGCTGCATGACCGCGTGGCGCAAGAGCTTGCATTGGTGAAAATAATTGGTGAAATGCTTTTGAGTCATCACCCTGATATGAAGCCCGAAATCGGGGAAAAAATTTCAGAAATGGTAAGACTGATCCAGGAATCTATCAAGGCGGTCCGAGACCTCTCATATGATTTACGTCCACCGTCTCTAGATGAAATGGGGCTGGTGGAGACGCTCTCCCAGTATTGTCATGATTTTTCTGAAAACAGTGGAATCCGCGTGGACTTTAGTCCCGCCGGAATGAAAAATTTAAAGCTGGATTTTGACACCGAGATCAACTTGTATCGCCTGGTTCAAGAAGGTCTCACCAACATCCAAAAACACGCATCTGCCAGCCATGTGACTATCCGGCTGGTTGCAGTTTCTCCAAATATCATCCTGCGTATAGAAGATAACGGCAAAGGTTTTGATGTGCAGAAACGATTGGCAAACCTGACAAAAGAGAAACGAATGGGAATTCGAAGCATGGATGAAAGGGTCAAATTGCTTCAAGGTAAAATGGCGCTCCAATCAAAACCGATGAAGGGAACAAAGATCTATATTAAGTTTCCTTATAAGTTTAAAAAAGGGCAATTTACGATATAATACTTTCTCCTTTCGTTGCCTTGCATTCATTGTCTATCCGATACGCTAAACATCTTTATAGGTAAGGATGGTTGGATAAGTCGTCTCGCCAGGGATAGCGGGACACGGCGACAATTACTTTTCTTTATACGCCTCGTTGCACCCTATTCATTGTGAGAAATTTTACAGATTATGAAATAAATTTCATAAAAATTGGCAAGGGCTTTGTAGGATGGTTAACCTGTCTTCATAACCTTTGCATGGGGCGATCGGAAAGGGTCGCCCTTTTAGTTTGCCGGTAAATGGCTTCAACACCCCCTCTCGGGCTCAATCTTCCATCTTCGCGATCGCTGTGCGATGGGAAAAGCTGTGTTGGGTGGATACGTCCAATCCTCGAAATATTCCCGATATGGATGCTTGTCCCGATTTTTTTCAATCGGGCGGTTGGCCGCCTCAGGCCGCCTTTTTATTGACATTCAGATCATAGACCCATTTCGCAATCATACCGGATTCTCAAAAAACAACACATCAAAAATCGTAGATACCCTTCTTGGAATCATTAAGAGCGCATTCGCACCCGGTTTGTTTTGCAAAAATCCAGAAAAGTTGTTACTTTTAAGTGTTCCGGGAAATTGCGAGATGAGATAAACGGGAATTAGACCGAAAGGCCAATTATGATGGATAATCAAATAACGCCAAAAAACCATAAATTTGAGGATGTTAAACGGTCCAATACTTATGCACAAGATCGTAAGAAAAAAAATCGGCATATCGAGTTTATTGCTGATTTTATAACAGGATTCGGTGCCCTGATCGTTGTAGGGTTAATACTTTTTATCGTCATCCCTGTGTTGCTTATTATTTTAAAGATCGGCGCTTTCCTTGTTATTCCTATTTCTCTGATAGGTGCTTTTATTATTCTAATTGCATTGTTAGGAAAGTTTATAAGAAAGTTTTTAATCAAAAAGTCATAACGTCACTGTTCAATCCCAAAATAAACAAAAACGGCCGGGAGATATTGAGCCTCTGCCTTTCTTTTACAACCTTTAACGCACTTTTAAGTCTTTCAGAGCATTTACCAGTATCTCTCTGTTTTCCCTTACCCAGTCTATTCCCATTTTCTTGGACAGACGGTCCAGTCTTTGTATGACTGTACTCAACATCAACGGGCTTAAGTTTTTCAGGTTTTCTGATCCAATAACTTCCAATACCTCTAAAGGGAGATCTGATATTTTTGCCGATGGCATAGAATGTCTTACCGGATTTCGTATCCGAGCTCGTTTCATCATTCCGAGACGAAGCGCTTCTTTATAATCCTTAGGATTTTTTATGACATCTGATCGATAAATATCATTATATTGGAATTTTCGATCACAACAAAACTCATTTTCTGCTCTGTTAGGATCTTTATATGAGAATTGGACGTTGTACTTTGCTTCAAGGGAGCATAAACATTCCTGAAGTTCGACAAAAAAGTGGTAAGCATCTTCTTTGTATTGTTCGTATGACCTTGGCGGTTCCCCTGTCCCCCTGCATTGCGGGCATATTTCGGGGGATTCATCCGCTTTGATTTCATATCCGCACTTACATCTCCAGATTGCCAATGCACCTATCTCCTATGGTCATCTAAATAAGCGTCAACAAAAACGAAAATGATAATAATTCATTTATTTTTCACATGTACCAGAAAAAACAAAAAAATCAATATCTTTTAAATGGTTATGTTCTATTGACAGCGTTGATTTTTGCTCATGCCTGAAAAGTCAAATTCAAGCAAATCCTTGTATGTTGCTTCTGCTTTATCCGGGGCGACCTGCCACCAAAGCAAGATATTATCCGAACGATAAAAATAATGCTTAAGCCCCATTCCTTCTGTCTCAAAATGGACATTACGCCCCATTCCACTATGGGTTAACGGAGAAAATACAGATGATCCAGCCGCCAGTTTCATTGCCATATTCATTAAATTGGCCTTGGCATTTTCATCATTTTCATAAACACTGACATAAAGAATATTGTTGAAAGCGTGGCTTCCATAGTAGGCAATGTAATTTTTACACTCATCAAGCGTTTTTCCATGCATTTTATTTATGACAGCCGCAGCCTCTTTGCCCTGAATAACCCTGGCAAGACTCAAGTTTCCTAATTTCTGTGGAAGATATTTGAAATTACTGTCAGCTCTGCAGCTAATGGAACTCAAAAGACCTGCCAAAATGAGTACGAAGATATTTTTGAATCTTTTTTTAACCCGATTGCCCTCTTGATATTTCATCTGTACCTTCTTTAGTTTTGATGTAAGATTTCAACTGGAATAATCCCGAACAAATTTAATAACCAAAAGTATCAACGGCGCTGAATGATAGAACAGGTCGAAAATATCGATGGGCTTTTTAAGCGTTCCGCTTTTTAACATGATCAATTTTTCCACAAAATGAGGCATGGGATAAAAAGGTAGAAGTATCATTACGACCGAAAAGATAATGAGTATCGAATAGGGTATTTTGTCAAGAAATGACCACATAAGATCTCCTAAGAGTCAAAACAAGCAGAATTTGAAGGATTAAAAGTCGTTAAAATTTAACCTAACAGGTATCGAGAGACGTTTCAATTAAATTGGACAAAATACAGGCCATGAATATCCATTTCGTATTTCCCGCATCGTTTTTGACATCGTGTATCTTTAAGTATATTTAACCAGGGGCGTCAAGGATGTTGTCGAAATAGGACTGACGTGAGGGGTCGGTTTCTGATTGACGTTTCTACAAGTTATCATATTATTGGCTATCATTGGCATCGTCATAAAATTTAACTTCGCCATATACGAAATGTCAATACTCCGGACATGAACAAAAAAATCTACATTACCCTATTTATCGCCACAGTCATCACGATGGCCGGACTCGGGATAATCGACCCGATTCTGCCTTTGTACGCCAAGAGCCTGAAGGCGACCGGGATACAACTGGGAATTATCTTCGCCGGTTTCGCTTTGTCGAGAAGCATATTCGCTCCAATTGTCGGGCAGTATTCGGATCGGCACGGCAGAAAAAATCTTATGATAAACGGATTGGTTCTTTTCACCGTGGTTTCTGCCTGTTTTGTTTACGCCAATTCTCCGCTGGCTTTGACGCTTATCAGGCTTGTACAGGGATTCGCGGTGGTCTTGGTCACGCCGGTAGCCCAGGCTTATATCGGCGATTTGACGCCGGTCGGAAAGGAGGGAAAGTACATGAATCTATTCTTCATGTCCTTTTTCGCGGGGATGGCGATCGGTCCATACCTCGGCGGATATCTCACAGACCAATTCAATATGAAAGTCCCTTTCTATGCCATGGGAGGCATGTCTTTTATGGTAATGGTACTGGTACTTTTCCTCGTACCGGAAAGTTCCGCCGTCAAGAGCCAAGACACGAAGCAGGTTCCCTTCTTTAAGTCACTTCTACCGGTCTTCCAAGACAAACCGATGATCGGCATCATGATCTACATGGCTACAAGGGGATTCTACAGATGGGGGTTCAATACTTTCTTCCCGCTTCTTGCCATAAAGGCAGAAAAGATGAGCCCCGCCAATATCGGTCTGGTTCTTTCCGTCTACATGCTCTTTGGGTCCATAATGCAGTATCCGTTTGGATTGATAGCCGATAAATTTCCCTCGCAGAAGGTTAATCTCATTCTGACGGGTGGCTCCTGCAGTGCCTTGTCCATGTGTGCCGTCGCCTACTCCCACAGCATGTCGATGTTCGTGATACTGGCAATAAGCATGGGTGCCTTCAGTTCTGTTTCGCGTGCTTCTGCTCTGGCGATCAGGACTGAAAGGGGGAGAATTTACGGAATGGGATCTGTTACAGGCGCTTTCACGACTTCTCTGAGCGTCGGGCAGGTGTTGGGGCCGATACTGTTTGGGGTCATCGCCGATATCTCCAGCATCCCGATGGCCTTCCTTGTGGGAGGTCTGGTGGGCCTGACAGGCACAATTGCCTCGTGTTTTTTCTTCAAATCCGGGACAGATCGATTTTCGTGACACAACCGTCTACTGCTCGAATCGTCGCAAACGTTCTTTCATGGAAGGAATTTTGAAAGAGGGTTCGCATCTGTGGCGATGAACGACATGGCCGATTTCGTGCGCCAGCACCCCCTGAACACGCACGATGCTTAGAAGTGGTTTATTTTCGGCATATTTTTTCAGCCATTTTAATTGCTTCCTGTTCCATGGGGGCTTCCGGATAGCCAATATTTATGAGCTGTAATAAATACTTCCGAAAAAACGGCAAAAAGCCGCCAAGCTTTTCATACTGTGAGGTATGGACCAATTCATGTACCATCAAGTATCTGTCATCCGAAAAATCGGAATGAATAAAAATACCGTATCTTACGGTGAGGCCGACGGTACTGGGCGTAATCAGTTGAGTTTCTTCTGCTGCGGCTTTCAGAACCGGATGTTTGGGTAAAGGAATTTGCGGGACCTCAAATATTCTTACCTTTTCGGGATGTATTACCCCCACGCGCCTGGCATCATCCATTTGTGAATCTGACAGCGGAACACCATTTTTTAAAACGACCTGTTCTTTTGCCTCGGCCCATTCGGCAGCAAGGGGCAATACGAATATAAATTGATCCGAAGTTAGTTTTATCATAGTCTGATTATTGTATCCTTAAGCGTATTGAAATAAACATATCAAAAAATGCCGTCGAAATCCAGTCAGTGAAAACCTTTGTGAAATTGAGCGTCGAAATCACAATCGAAACGAAGCTGTCATACACACACATGCTGGATTTAATATTTGAAAACAAATTAAGCCTTTTTCTTGACATTCCCAGTAATAATTGAGATAAATTTTTTATAATTCCAACCTATTATTCAATAAGGAACCTTTTATTCATGACACTTACCAAAATTCAGATCATAGAGGCAATCCAAAATCAGACCGGTTTCTCTAAAAACAAATCATCAGATATTTTAGAGACCTTCCTTGAAATTATCAAAAATACACTGGCAACCGAAGAAGATGTTATGATCTCGGGATTCGGTAAATTCTGCGTAAAGGAAAAGAATGAACGTAAAGGCCGAAATCCTGCTACCGGTGAAGATTTGATGTTGGCGGCCAGAAAGGTGGTAACGTTTAAGTGTTCCGGTAAATTGAGAGATAAGATAAACGAGCACTAGCTTTATGGCCCATTGACGGCAGATCTGCAGATTCGGCCGGAGAATGTTACAACAGACAACACTTCATGCCCTAATAGATGACCGGTTGGCCTTATTTCAAGAATTTCTCAAAACAATCTTGTCGGTGCTCGCGCCAAAGGGACGCTTTGTGGCATACCAGGTGAGCAAGCGTTTCGCCCTACCTGTGCCGACCCATCCTCGGACCCGGGGAGGTGGAGCTTTTTAACATACCGCCGCTTCGAGTATATCGATGGGAGAAGAACGGGATTTAAGATTATGCTTGGAGGGGGTTTTGAAAACACTTCTAACGATAACCGACATTTTATAATGCAAAATGAACGAAAAAACCGACAAAAAACCGATCGTAAGCCGAATTGTCGATGGTTCCGTTTCCGTAGACACCATTGCGGAGCTTAATAATCTTCTCAAGGCATTTCCAAATGACCCGTGGTTACAGAGAATCTTCGCCGATCTTCTGAAACGGGACAAATCGTTTTATGCCGCTGCCGATGCATATGGTGCGGCCGCCGGACTTTTTATCAAAAAAGATATGTTGTTGCAGGCTATTGTATCCAAAATCCTCGAATGGAAAATTCTTAAGCCGTCTGTTCGCGAGGCACTGGCCTTTTATTCATCCCTTCATGAACGCAAATCCAAAAACACCGGGGTATGTGATTTTTTCATCAAAATGACCTATCCGGAAATGATGGCCATCATGGAAATAATGGAGCTCCGGCATTTTCCTGCAGGCAATACATTGAAAAGATTCGGTGAAGAAGAAAATGATCTTTATTTTGTTGTGTCCGGCACCTTGGAAGAAGCGATCTACCATCGCACACAAAAAGAGGGAAAACTCCAAAAGAAATCAACAAAAACTCTGGTTGAAAACGACTTTTTTGGTGAAATTTACCCGTTTAATGAAGAAAAGGAGTCTCAATCGAGTGTCGAAACCATCACTCGCGTTGAATTTGCAAAATGTTCCAAATCCGGGCTGATGGCGATTTGCCGCAAGTATCCTAATATTAAGCGTATTATTAATACGCTTTATCAGAGCCGCTCGACATCCGATCCACCACATGTTCCAGGAATCCTCCGGGAAACAGTCCGACACCGGCTTCCGACACAAGTCAATATCAAAATATATAGCGATACGCCGGACAAAGCGCCCTTAAACTTCAATGGATTTACAGAAAACATTTCATTAGGCGGCGCTTGTATTATTTTGGGTGGCAATTATAAAACCGGCTATTTTGATACCTTGGTCGGGAAAAAAGTTAAGATTCAAATTTATTTAGCCGTAGCATTTGTTTCTCTCTCGATTTTGGGAACGGTTGTTTGGAGTACGGGGGTTTCGCTCGAAGGGAGAAAAACCGTGGCTCTCGGTATCCAATTTTCAGGGATGACCGATGCCGATCGCCGGTTGCTGAACAGCTTCCATTATGGGTCCGAGATAGAACAAGACATGATCTGGAGCTTATGGGATTCGATGATGGAAAAGACGCACCACGCAATGGCCGATCGATAAAAAATCCGATTTGCATCATGTTACAATGATTTTAACCCCTTGATCTTACATTCTTTGTCAAACTGAATCCCGACACCATGCCGCGTTGACCGAACCATTTTCCCCGTACACCCCTTCAAGCTGTCTATATCTTCAAATTCTTTAAGGTTGTCGCTTGGTATGGTGAAATCCATAATAAACCGCGTTCCTTCCGGGAAAGATGTGAGTGTCGTAATAAATGTTCCGGTATAGGATATATCTCTGGTGATAAGATCCAGGACTTTTTTATCGTGTGATGACATGGATTCCAGTCTCACGGGGAGCGGAATATTAAACCGTGCAAATTGACGTCTTTCTTTCATTGATGACACCTTCTCATTTGGTCAGCGGCTTAAAGTCCGGTGCAGGTTTCCCGCTGGGGCCGAGGTATCGAATGAACCAATAAACTGCCCGAAGATCCTCATCGCTCATCGCATTCAGGATGGCATGCGGCATCGGCGGCCTGCTCTTTAATGTTTTTGCCATTTTTATCCATTCATTTTCTGTATAATTGTTGATTAAAAGCCGAAGGTTTGACCCGTAGGACGTTCCCAGGGGGCCGCGCCATCCGAAGGTATCGCCCGTCAGCCATTTTTTCTCTGGAACCTTTCCCTTTAATTTTAAATACCCGGCCGTATGGCAATCATTGCATCCTAACCTTTTAACCAAGCGGCGCCCTTCTTTTACCAACCCCATTTTAAAGTAAAAATCGGTCTTGTTTTTCATTGGTTTTGTGGTGTCAGACTGTGCCGAATCCCAAAAAAAGAACCCGAACACAGCAAAACTTGTAACGACGAGACAAAACAGTTTGAATTTCATCGGCATGGTTTCCTTATTAAATGATAGATTATGCCCCTTGGAAGCTCGTTTTTGCAAATCGAACTCACTATACATCAACCGGCAATTCATTTGCAAGAAGGCTGATAAAGATCGGGAATATTCCCAACCGCCTTGACATATCGGTCGAGAATATTATTTTTTTCTTTAAGGCGTTAATAAAAACCGATAGTAGCCTGACCTCCTCCAGCCCCTGGTGACGGCATCCAGGGGCTTTTTGATTGTATCGTCGGGGAATTTTATTTTGCCTTACCACCAGTAGAAAACAATTATTAGGACGACAACCAGCAGCCCGGCCGACTGGTAGCGGTAATTCCGGTACCAGGGCAGATGTTCCAGATGCACGGATTCGTGCCGCCAAAAATCTATGTTCCACGTCATAGCATCGACCTGGCTGCGAGACGGCTTGGCCGTGACCAGGCTGGTGCCGATGAATATCATTGCGCTGATCAGGGTCATCAGGCCGCAGGCATACAGGAACTGGATCTGATACACGGCGGCGATCTCGTTGATGACCCAACCCAAAAGACCCAAGGGGATACCTGCTGCAAGGGTCGCAGTGGCTGCGGCGGCGGTGCCGCCGCGCCAGAAGATCCCCAGGGTAAATAGAACCACCACCGGTGGCGTAATATAAGAGAGAATGGACTGCAGATATTGCCACAGGGAAGGAAATCGAGCGATCTGGGGGGCCCACATGGCTGACAGAAACATAAAGCCGATGGTGGCCGCCTTTCCAGTCCGGACCAGTGCGGCTTCAGACAGGCGCGGGTGAATATGCTTGACGAAATCCATGGTAAACAACGTTGCGGCTGAGTTGAAGATGGATTCCAGACTTGAAAGAATGGCCGCAGCCAGGGCGGCCAGCATGAGTCCGCGCAACCCGATGGGGAGCAGATCAAATGCCAGCAAAGGAAAGACCATATCCGGATTGTTCAGATCGGCATAGAGCGTCCGGGCCATCACACCCGGTAAAATCAGGATGAACAGATTGGGCAGTTTGAGCAGACCGGCCAGCAGGGAACCCCGCCGTCCGTGTTCCAGGGAGCGGGCACCCAAAGCCCTTTGAATGATGAACTGATTGGTGCACCAGAAGTAAATTCCCACGATCAGAACACCTGTTAAAATACCCGGCCAGGGCATCACCGCATCGGAAGCCGGACGGATGAGGCTCAATTGTTCAGGACTCACCGCCTGTTTGAAGGCCTGCCAGGAAGAAACGCGGTTGAAGGTCATGACGGAGACCACGGTGCCGCCGGCCAGAATCAGCAGCGCCTGAACCGTATCGTTGAGCACCACCGCATCAAGTCCGCCGAAGAAAATATAGATCCCCGCGATCAGGGCGGTAACGGCAACAGTTTGCCACAACAGGATATTCGGGAACAACACTTGCATCACCATGGCGCCGGCATAGAGGGCGGAGGCTGCATCGATAAAAATATTGGCAAAGAGCAAAAAACCCGAGAAAATAAGTTTGGCATGATGGCTGTAGCGTTTTTCCAGAAACTGGGGAGCGGTATATACCCTTGCTTCCAGATAAAACGGCAAAAAGAAGGTGATGAAAAAAATCAGGATGATCGAGGGCAGCCACTCATAATTGTAAACGGCGATGCCGTTCAAGTAACCGCTGCCGGGCAATCCCACAAACGTGCTTCCGCTCATGTTGGACACATAAAAAGAAAGACCAATGAAAACCCAATTGATGTTACGTCCGCCCAGGAAATAACCTTCTGTGTCGCCCAGGCGCCGCTTGTGGACAATGTACCATCCGAAAATGATGCGGCTCCCCAGAACATAAGCAATGAGAATAGCCACGTCGAGGGTGGTAACCGTTAGTTTGGGCATGGAGTTCCCTCAAATAGTCAGAAGAGAATTTTAGGCGTGAACCGTTAAAAATGGATCAGAGCCAGCAGGGGACCCGGACCGATGCCCAGCCCGATCAGCAATACCGTCATGACCGCAAGGACCAATCCGTCTGAAAAACCCATGGCCGGTTCCAGGAGGGATACCGATTGCTTGTCGCCGGACCGACTGAACAGGGCCACAACGATACGCAGGTAGTAAAACAGGCTGACGCCGCTGGTGACCAGAAGGGTAATGACCAGCCACCAGAGAGCGCTGTGCAAGCCTGCGGCCACAATGTAAAACTTGCCCATGAAGCCCACGGTCAGCGGGATTCCGGCCAAAGACAGCAGCATGGCGATAAAAACACCGCCAATCCATGGATGCCGGAAGATCAAGCCTTCAAAATCTTCCAGACGATCCGCATCTTTTTCCTTTTGAGAAAGAACGGAGATAACACCGAAAGCGCCCAGGGTTGTGATGGTATAGGCCGTTATATAGAATGCCACCGCCTGCACCGCGATTCGACCGCCGGCCATAAACGCAACCAGTAAATACCCCATATGGGCAATGGAAGAGTAAGCCAAAATTCGCTTGACCTGATTCTGAAACAGCGCCAGAAGGTTTCCGGCCACCATGGAAGCAAAGGCAATGACGCCGAACATCCAGAAAACAGATGGGTGGTTCAACAGGTTAACGGGCACGAACAGGCGCACCAGCAACGCCACCATGGCGGTTTTGGATACGGTCGCCACGAAGCCTGTCACCGGGGCCGGTGCACCCTGATAGACATCGGGCGTCCACATATGAAACGGCACAAGGGCCAGTTTGAATCCAATTCCCACCATCAGCATCCCCATGCCGGCCCATAGAATCAGCGGACCGCCGGGCATTGGCAGGTATGGAAGCCGCGCCGCCATAGAGACAAAATCGAGGCTGCCGGTATTCGCATAAATCAATGCCATGCCGAACAGCAAAAAAGCGGATGAAGCAGCGGCCAGAACCAGATATTTAAGACCGGCTTCCACGCTCTGCACCCTGTGACGGGAGTAAGCGATCAACGCATACAACGCGATGCTGAGAATTTCCAGACCAATGAAAAAAGATGCAAAATGCCGGCTCATGACAAGCACGATCGCCCCTGTGGCGGCCAGCATCAGCAACAGATAAAACTCTTCGAAATGTCCGCCCAGCCTTTTCAAATAGCCGTAGCCGATTAAAACCGTGGCCATGGTCGCCATCAGAATCAGTCCGACGTAGAAAAGGGCATAGGAATCGACCACCATCAATCCGGTTACCGGGCCCGTTGACC
>Ga0316575_10000231_pt1 | contig 15019 bp, 11 predicted proteins | sample J5NA_FD_203072 | JGI IMG/M metagenome (GOLD analysis project Ga0316575, IMG submission 203072) | Rhizosphere microbial communities from salt marsh grasses in Alabama, United States - J5-7_050615r2r3 | ecosystem: Host-associated > Plants > Roots > Rhizosphere | place: USA: Alabama | collected...
CCTGCCCTGCGGTGTCTGCGGCAGCGGTCTCCTCGGCAGGGGCCTTCACGGCCTCGGCCTTCCCCGTCTTGGCCTTCTCGGCGGGGGCCTTCTCGGTCTTGGCCTTCTCGGCGGGGGCCTTCTCGGTCTTGGCCCGGCGAGCCGGCGGCTTCTCGTCGCCCTTGTGGGCGTCGGCGAGGACCTTGGCGAAGACCTCCGACTTCGCCGGGGCCTCCTCCTTGACCTTCAGGGTGCCCTCGGCGCCGGCCTGACCCGTGAACCGCTGCCAGTCACCGGTGATGGTGAGGATGGCCCGCACCGGGTCGGTGGGCTGGGCCCCCACGGACAGCCAGTGCTGGACACGATCGGAGTCGACCTTGATGAGGCTCGGCTCCTCCTTGGGGTGGTAGAGCCCGATCTCCTCGATCGCACGCCCGTCGCGCTTGGTGCGCGCGTCGGCGACGATGATTCGGTACTGCGGGTTGCGGACCTTGCCCATCCGCTTCAGCTTGATCTTGACAGCCACTAGGGGTGGTACTCCTCGGTTGCTCGCGACAGTGGTGGACCCGGCCCAGGTGGGGACTGCAGCCGAGACCTGCGGGGGTCGGCGGCGCCGTGAGAGGGAGGCGCTGCCGAAGCCCCTAGTGTGCCAGACACCGCTGGGGGTGGCCGACAATCAGGTCAGCTGCTGAGGATCTTCGCCTTCATCGCGGCGAACTCCTCGTCGCTGAGCACGCCGGCGGCCTTGAGGTCGGCGAGCTCTTTGAGCTTGGCGATCGGGTCGTCCGCAGCGGCTGCCGCGGGTGCCGCAGGCGCTGCAGGTGGTGCGGCCTGAGCAGCGTTCGCCTGCGCCACCGCGGCGTCGACCTGGGCCTGCAACGCAGCCTGCTGCTGCGCCTCCTCGTACGCCTGGGCCTGGGCGGCCTGCTGCTGCCGGCCGGCAGATCGCCGCCGCATGCCTCCGGAGACAGCGGTGGCGGTGCCGGCGACGACGGCCGTGCGGGCCATCGTGCCGACCAGCCCGGGGCGTCCGGCTCTGCGCATGGGAAGGTCCTCTCGTCTTGGTTCGAGATCAGTCCTCGGCCGCCGCGGACTCCAGGGCGGACAGGATCGCGTTGACCGGGATCCGGCCGCTCGCGACGAGCTGACCGCCGGACTCGCGGATCGCGGTGGCAAGCGGGGCGGCCCAGGTGTTCTCCCAGACCAGCAGCAGTGCCGAGGACCCAGGCTCGAGCACGGCGGCGGCGGCGTCGACGTCGTCCTGGGCCAGCAGGCCCGCGTAGCCGACCTCGACATCGGCGAGGTCTCCGCTCTCGGCGGACGCCACGTCCGACAGCTCGAGGGACTCCACGTCACCGTCCGGAGTCTTGTGCACGAACACCAGGTCGAGCAGCCGGATCATGCCGCCATCGACCAGCTCGACGAGGTTCGGAGCGATCTCGCCGTTGAACTCGCTGCCGGGGAACTCGATGAGGACGTAGTCGATGGGGCCGACGCCGACCGTGGGCGCCTCGCTCGTCTCGGGCATGGGCGGACGCTAGCGCACCCGCAGGCCCCGAAGCACCACGGCATCGGGATCGAGCAGCGTCGCCGGCGACAGCCGGGGGTCCTCGCGCACGACGACGAGGTCGGCCGGGTCCCCGGGGCGGAGGCTGCCGGTGCGGCCCAGCAGGTAGGCGCGGGCATCCCACGAGGCCGCTCCGACCGCGACGTCCACCGGGATCCCCGCGGTCGCGAGCTCGACGACCTCGCGGGCGACCAGCCCGTGCGGGAGCACGCCACCGGCGTCGGTCCCGGCATAGACGGGGACACCTGCCTCGTAGGCCTCTACGACGTTCCGGCGCGACGTGGCGTGCAGCGCGCGCATGTGCCGGGCGTAGGTCGGGAACTTGTCCTCGCCCTGGGCCGCGAACGTGGGGAAGTTGTCGATGTTGACCAGCGTGGGCACGATCGGCACCCCACGATCGGCCATGAGGGCGCGCAGCGCCGGGTCGTTGAGCAGCCCGGTGGCGTGCTCGACGCAGTCGATGCCGGCGGCCACGAGGTCGGGCAGTGCCGGCTCCCCGAACACGTGCGCGGTGACCCGGGCGCCGAGGCGGTGGGCGGCGGCGATCGCGTCGTCCAGCGCCCACCGCGGCCAGCACGGGGCGAGGTCGCCCTCGTCGCGGTCGATCCAGTCCCCGACGAGCTTGACCCAGCCGTCGCCGCGCCGGGCCTCCTGCTCGACGTACGCGACCAGCTGCTCGGGCTCGATCTCGTGGCCGTAGTTGCGCAGGTAGCGGCGGGTTCGGGCGATGTGCCGCCCGGCCCGGATGATGGTGGGCAGGTCCTCGCGCTCGTCCATCCAGCGGGTGTCGGCCGGGGAGCCCGCGTCCCGGATCAGGAGCACCCCGGCGTCCCGGTCGGCCAGCGCCTGCTGCTCGGCCACGTCGTCGGGCACGGCGCCGTGGGCGGCCAGCCCGACGTGGCAGTGCAGGTCGACCAGCCCGGGAAGGATCCAGGCGGCAGGTGAGGACGGGGTGTCGGCGGGGGTGATCGTGACGGCGTCGGGGACGGGCTCGGTCGTGACCCGTCCGTCCCGGACCCACAGGTCGGTCACCTGTTCCTCAGGCAGCAGCACCCCGTGCAGGTGCAGCGGCGGCGGGGGGGTCATCGCCCCGTCGGCGGGAGCAGGTCGCGGAACTCCGCGGGCAGGTCGAGCTCGGCGTCGTCCGGGGGGTCCGGAGCCCCGAACACCGAACCAGCCCCTGGCCCCTGCTGCCGGCGTCTTTCGGCCTCGGCGACCTGGGCCGCCCGCTTCGCAGGGTTGCCCGAGCGCGCCCCGCGCCCTCCCCCGCGTCGGGGGGCGGGACCGGGCTTCTGGGCGCGTCCCTTGCTCTTCTTCCCGACCGCGCCGGGCATCCCCGGCATCGCCGGCATGGCGCCGCGAGCAGCCTGGCTCATCATGTCCCGGGCGACGAAGAACCGTTCGACCAGCTGGTTGACGTCGGCGACGGTCGTCCCGGACCCGCGGGCGATGCGAGCCCGCCTTGACCCGTTGAGCATCCTCGGGTCCGCCCGCTCCACCGGGGTCATCGAGCGGATCATGGCCTCGACCCGGTCGACCTCGCGCTCGTCGAAGTTGTCCAGGGCGTCCTTGAACTGGTTCGCCCCCGGGAGCATGCCGAAGATCTTCGTCAGCGGCCCCATCCGCCTGACGGCCTGCAGCTGGCTGAGGAAGTCGTCGAGGCCGAAGTCGGTGCCGGTCTGCAGCTTCTCGGCCATCTTCTCGGCCTGCTCGGCGTCGAAGGCGCGCTCGGCCTGCTCGATGAGGGTGAGCATGTCGCCCATGCCGAGGATGCGGGACGCCATCCGCTCGGGGTGGAAGGCGTCGAAGTCCTCCAGCCGCTCCCCGTTGGACGCGAACATGACCGGCCGGCCGGTCACCGTGCGCACCGACAGGGCCGCGCCGCCGCGCGCGTCGCCGTCCAGCTTGGTGAGCACGACCCCGTCGAAGCCGACCCCGTCGAGGAAGGCCATGGCTGTGTTGACCGCGTCCTGGCCGACCATGGCGTCGAGGACGAAGAGGATCTCGTCGGGCTCGACGGCGTCCCGGATGTCGATGGCCTGCTTCATCATCTCGGCATCGATGCCCAGGCGACCGGCGGTGTCGACGACGACGACGTCGTAGAGCTGGCGGCGCGCCTCGGCCAGCCCGCTGCGCGCCACCTGCACCGGGTCGCCGGCGCCGTTGCCGGGCTCGGGGGCCCAGACCGGCACGCCGGCACGCTCGCCGACCACCTGCAGCTGGGTGACGGCGTTGGGGCGCTGGAGGTCGGCGGCCACCAGCATCGGCGAGTGGCCGTGCTGCGTGAGCCACAGGCCGAGCTTGGCCGCCAGCGTGGTCTTCCCGGTGCCCTGCAGGCCGGCGAGCATGATCACGGTGGGGGGTTGCTTGGCGAAGCGCAGCCGGCGGGTCTCGCCGCCGAGGATCTCCACGAGCTCCTCGTTGACGATCTTGACGACCTGCTGGGCGGGGTTGAGGGCCGCCGACACCTCGGTCGTCCTGGCCCGCTCCTTGACGGCGGCGACGAACTCCTTGACGACCGGCAGCGCCACGTCCGCCTCGAGCAGGGCGACCCGGATCTCCCGAGCGGTGGCGTCGATGTCGGCGTCGGAGAGCCTGCCCTTGCCGCGCAGCCCCTTGAAGGTGGCGGCGAGCCGGTCGGAGAGTGTGGCGAACACGAATCGTCCTCGAGCCTCGTCGGTGGTGGTGGCCTACCCAGCAGGGTAGCCGGGAGCCGCCCGGGGTCCGGCGCTCAGGCGCGGCTGCCCAGTGCCTCCGCCACCAGGTCGCGCACGCCCTGGGCCCGGTCGGCGTCCAGGGGGCCGCCGCCCTCGTCGACGAGGTAGAACACGTCGACCACGTCGGCCCCAAGCGTGTCCACCACGGCGGAGCGGACCGCGACGCGGGCATGGGCCAGCAACGACGCCACACGGTGCAGCAGACCGGGCTCGTCGTGCGCGCGCACCTGCAGCACGGTCGCGGTGTGGGAGGCGTCGGGCACCAGGTGGACACGCGGCGCGGCGATGTGGATGGCCGGGGGCCGGCGGTCCTGGCTGCGACGGGCCAGCCGGGCCTCGACGTCCAGGGACCCGTCGAGCGCCTTGACCAGGTCGCGGCGGATGACGGCGTCGTCCGGGGGCGGGCCGAACTCGCTCACCGTCCGCCAGACCTGCACGGCGGCGCCGTCGATGGTGTCGACGCTGGCCCCCCGCACCTCGAGGCGGTGCAGCGCGAGGACGCCGGCGACCGCGGCCAGCAGCCCCACTCGGTCGGGGGCGACGACCGTGACGCGGCACACCTGGTCGAGGTCGGGCGCGGTGACCAGGACGTCGAAGGCCCCGGACTCGGCCAGCGTCCGGGCCCACAGGTCGGCGGGGTGCTCGTCCCCCGACCCGAACCGCTCCGGGTGCTCGCCCTCGAGGACGGCCCGGGTGCGGGCCACCAGGTCCCGCACGAGCGCAGCCCGCCACGGCGTCCACGCCGCCGGCCCGGCGGCGCGGGCGTCGGCCTCGGTGAGGGTGGCGAGCAGGTCGAGCTGCTCGACGCTGCCGAGCAGCTCGGCCACCATCCGGGTGGTCGCCGGGTCCTCGAGGTCGCGGCTGGTGGCCACGGCAGGCAGCAGCAGATGGTGGCGCACGAGCTCGGAGACCACCGCGACGTCTTCCTCCGTGAACCCCATGCGGGCGGCCATCCCTTCGGCGATCACGGCGCCGGTGGCGCTGTGGTCACCGGGCCAGCCCTTCCCCACGTCGTGCAGCAGTGCGGCAACGAGCAGCAGGTCAGGCCGGGACACCCGGCGGGCGAGCTCGGCGCCCTCGGCGACCGCCTCGATCGAGTGCCGGTCGACGGTGTGCCTGTGGATGGGGGTGCGCTGGGGACGGTGCCGGATGCGCTCCCAGTCCGGCAGCCACCGGACGACGAGGCCGGCGGACTCGAGGTCCTCCCACACCGGGATGCCGTCCCGGCCGGCGCCGAGGAGGCGGACGAAGGCGTCGCGGGCCGACGGTGGCCAGGGCACCGGCAGGTCCGGGCTCTCGGCCACGAGCCGCTCCAGGGTGGCGGTGGCCAGTGGTACACCGGCCTGCGCGGCCGCTGCGGCGGCCCGCACCGCGAGGGTGGGGTCGGACTCGAGGGGGGCGTCGCGTGCGAGCACCGCCTGGCCGTCGTGCTCGACCACCCCGTCGGTCAGGGGGCGCCGGGTGACGCGCCGGCGCAGCAGGGGGACCCGGCTGCGCGACCGCAGCGTCCGGTCCACGGCCCGCCACCCGACCTCGCTCGCGTAGGCGATGGCCCGGCCGGCCTCCGACACCCGGCGCAGCAGCACGTCGGCGTCCAGGAGGCCGACGAGACGGGCCACGTCGTCCTGCTCCTGCAGGAGCAGCCGGTCGGCCCGGCGTCCGGTGGAGCGGTGCAGGGCGTCGCGCACGGTGAGCAACCAGGCACGGGACTCCTCGACAGCCGGCGAGTGCGGCCAGTCCGCCACCCACGAGGCGGCGACGGCTCGCAGCACGACGGTGTCGCGCAACCCGCCGTAGGAGTCCACGAGGTTCGGCTCGATGAGGTAGGCCAGCTCGCCGGAGCGTTGCTCGCGCTCACGCACCGTCTCGCGGAGCTCGGGGAGCCGGCGGGCCGCGGCGCGGCGCCAGGCGGCGAGGTTCCGCTCGGCCAGGGCATGGGTCATGTCGGGGTCGCCGGCCACGTGCCGGGCGTCGAGCAGGCCCAGAGCGACCTTCAGGTCGCCGCCGGCTACCTGGGCCGCGTCGTCGAGGGATCGCACGGAGTGGTCCAGCGGTACCCGGGCGTCCCAGACGGGGTAGAAGACCGAGTCGGCGATGCGGGCCACCTCGGCGGGGTCGCGGCTGCCGTCGTGGACCAGGACGACGTCGAGGTCGCTTCCCGGCAGGATCTCGCGCCGGCCGTAGCCCCCCACGGCTACGAGGGCCATGCCGGGGGTGGGGAGCGGGCCGTAGATCTCGGCCAGCCACCGGTCGCAGAGGTCGGAGAGAGCCTTGCGACGCTGCGCCGCCGACAGGTCGCCGGCATCGACCACGGCGGCACGGGCGGTGCGGAACCGCTTGGTGTGCAGGTCAGGGCCGGCCCCGGAGGTGGTCTCCTCCAGGGCCGGCCCCTGTGCTGCGTCCATCGAGCGGGATCCGCCCTGCTAGAGGGCGTCCACGCCGCGCTCGCCGGTGCGGACCCGCACGACGGTGTCGACCGGGGCGACCCAGACCTTCCCGTCGCCGATCCGGCCCGTCTGCGAGGTCTTGACGATGACCTCGACGACGTCGTCGACGTCGCCGTCGTCGAGCAGCACCTCGAGACGGATCTTCGGGACGAGGTCCACGGTGTACTCCGCACCCCGGTAGACCTCGGTGTGCCCCTTCTGGCGTCCGTAGCCGCTGGCTTCGCTCACCGTCATGCCGTGGACCCCGAAGGACTCCAGGGCCGAGCGCACGTCGTCGAGCTTGAACGGCTTGATCACTGCGGTGACGAGCTTCATGCGTTCACCTTCCCCTCAACCGGAGCCGAGGTGGCCACCGAGCTGCCCTTGGGCATCGAGCCGCCCGTGGCGAAGAACTCGTAGGCGGTCTCGGCGTGGGTGGTCATGTCGATGCCGGTGATCTCGTCCTCCTGCGGGATGCGGAACCCGATGGTCTTGTCCAGCAGGAACCCGAGCAGGTACGTGACGCCGAACGAGTAGCCCAGCACGATGAATGCGGCCGCAGCCTGGCTGCCCAGCTGCGACAGGCTTCCGGCGGTGCCGCCGAAGGCCTCCGCGGCCAGGACGCCCACCAGGAGGGTGCCGATGAGGCCCCCGACCATGTGGATGCCCACGACGTCGAGCGAGTCGTCGTAGCCGAACCGGAACTTCAGGCTGACGGCGAAGGCGCAGATGACGCCGGCTGCCAGGCCGATGAGGATCGCACCGATCGGCGACACGTTGGCGCCGGAGGGGGTGATCGCCACCAGGCCGGCGATGGCGCCGGAGGCGGCACCCAGCGTCGTCGCCGCCTTGTCGCGGACGACCTCGACGACGAGCCAGCCGAGGATGGCCGCAGCGGTGGCGACGGTCGTGTTGAGCAGCATCGCAGCGGCGGTGCCGTCCGCAGCCAGCTCGGAGCCGGCGTTGAACCCGAACCAGCCGAACCACAGCAGCGCCGCGCCGAGCACGACGAAGGGCAGGTTGTGCGGACGCATCGGGTCGCGCTTGAAGCCGATCCGCTTGCCGATCACCAGGACCAGCGCGAGCGCCGCGGCGCCGGCGTTGATGTGCACCGCGGTACCACCGGCGAAGTCGATGGGCGAGAAGGTCTCGGCGATCCAGCCACCGCCCCACACGTTGTGGGCCACGGGGAAGTACACCAGCGTGACCCAGAGCACGGTGAACAGCGTCCACGTGCCGAAGCGGGCGCGGTCGGCGATGGCGCCGCTGATGAGGGCGACTGTGATGATCGCGAACATCATCTGGAAGGCGGAGAAGGCGAACTCGGGGATGCTCCCGGACACCGACTCCGGCACCATGCCGGACAGCCCCAGGCCCTCGAAGCCGGCGATGAACCCGCCGGACCCCTCAGTGCCGAAGGCCATGCTGTAGCCCCACAGGACCCAGACGACCGGCACCGTCGCCAGCGCGATGAAGCTCATCATCATCATGTTGAGCACGCTCTTGGCACGGACCATGCCGCCGTAGAAGAACGCCAGGCCTGGCGTCATGAGCAGCACCATCGCGGCGCTGATGAGGATGAACGCGGTATCTCCCGCGTTGATCTCCTCCATGGGCAACTCCCTCGTCGAGTGCGGTCGTGGTACCCGGTCGGGTCGGCGTCGTTGCCGGCGGCCCCCGGTCACTCACGTCGGATTACTGCGCCGAAGGTTCGACGGTGCGTGTTGCGTCACGACGTGCCACGTGTTTCGTTTCGGTGACAACCGCTGGAGGGTGTTACGTGCCGGTGAACCGTCGGCGCCGTCATTGTCAGCCGGCGGTGAGCTCCACCCGCAGGTCGGCATCGGCCGGGAGCAGGATCAGCCGGGGCGTGTCGTCCCAGTCCTCGGGCAGCAGGAAGTACGTCGAGCCCACGCGGTCGAGCAGCCGCATCCCGCTGTAGCGGAACCGGTAGGCCAGGTCGGACCCCTCGAGCTCCTCCTCGACGACTCCGCCGCCGGACAGCGCCAGCTGCTGGGGCGCGTAGACGACCACTCCCGGACGCAGCTGGTAGGTGGCCACCACCGCCTCGGCGAGGTCCTGCCCACGCCAGCGCGCGTAGTTCCCGACCGCCCAGAACAGGCTCAGTGCCGAGATGGCCAGCAGCAGCCCCGCTGCCACCGGTGCCAGCCACGGGGCCTGCTCCGACGCGAGGACGCCGGCCTGGTGCCCGGTCGACCGGCGCCGAACCCAGGCCCCGTAGCCGGCCAGCAGCACCCCCAGCCCGACGGCGAGAGGCCCGGTCAGGTCCAGCACACGGCTCCCGACGCGGAAGAGCACGGCGCTGTACAGCGCGCCGTAGACCAGCAGCGCCGCACCGGTGACGACGAGCGCGGTCCCGACCCTCCGCAACGTGACGTCGGGTCGGTCCTGCGAGGACGCCAGCCGGTCGACCACGACCCGGTGACCCAGCAGGGCCAGGAGGCCGAGGCCGGTGAGCACGATCAGGGGGAAGTACAGGCTGTCCACGCTGCGCAGCAGGTAGTCCTGCGTGGAGTAGCCGAAGACGCTGGCGTCGGCACCCAGGAAGCGCGCTTGGGTGTAGGTGCGCGTCCAGCCGAAGTAGAACAGCAGGGCCGTCACCAGGGTGACGGGCGGCACGACCGCGGTGAGCACGCGGGCCGCCGACAGGCCCGCCGCCCCGCTCGGCCCGCCGGCTGCGGGTGCCGGTGCGCTCACTCCGCGGTCCCCGCGACCGACGGCGTCGCCGCCTCCGTCGTCGTCGTGTCCGTCGTGGTCGTGGTGCACCCGTCCGGCGAACCTGTCAGGGCAGCCGTCACCTCATAGTCCTCTGCCTGCAGGCGGACCGACACCGGCCGGGAGGGGTCCAGGCAGACCGGGTCGGGCAGGGTCACCTCGAGGGTGATCACGGGCACCCCGTCGACGACCTCGACCGCGGGTTCGGGCGCTGGGACACTCGCACCCTCGACTGCCACGGTGGCGGGTCCGAACAGGTACGGCCCGCTCAGCCGCACCCGGGTGGGGTCGAGCAGCTCGGCGACGTCGATGCTGGGCGGGCACGCGGTGCCCGGCTCGGCCGGGCCTGGGACGAGGGCGGCACCCGGGCTGCTGTCGTGGGCTGCCACCGCGGAGGCGAGCATGTCGCGGGCCGCCTCCAGCAGGCAGTCCCCGCCGGGGTCCACGCCGACCGCGGACCGGGCCTGGTCCCAGTCCACGGTCGCGTCCTCGCCGGCCAGCAGCCGGCACACGTCCGCGAGTGGCAGGAACAGGGTGCGGGCCTCGTCGGAGACGTTCGCCGACGCCGCGTCGGCCAAGCCTGCGCAGCTGAGCGTCTGCAAGCTGGCGTACCAGCGGAACGGCGCCGGCGTGTCCGGTGACGCCGGACCCGGCTGGACCAGGGCGACCGCCAAGGAGGCCGCCCCGGCGTCGTCCTCCGTCCGGGTCGTGGTGGGGTCCGGCGCGTCCGACGGTGCCGTCGTCGCCGTCGGACGGCCCGGCGTCGGTCCCACGTCGGTCTCGGGGCTCGGGCCGCACGCTGCCAGCACGAGCGCAAGGGCCAGCAAGGCCGCCGAGCTCCTCATCGCGACTCCCTGTCCGAGCGGTCCCGAGGTTCGCATCATGGCCGAAGCCGCCCGCGTCGGGCCAGCACTTCGGATCAGAGTCGTCCGGGGTCGGACCGACGCCGTCCCCGGGTGCTCGGGGGAGAATCTGGGAGCTCAGCGAGGCATCTGGCTGCTCAGCGTGGGATCAGGGTGCTGAGCGAGGTTCCTGCGCGGCGTTCGGTACCGATGTCGGTACAGGGCGCGATCATTGGTCGAGGAGGCCGTCGACGAAGGCCTCGGGCTCGAACGGGGCCAGGTCGTCCGGGCCTTCTCCCAGGCCGACGAGCTTGACCGGAACCCCGAGCTCGCGCTGCACGGCCACGACGATGCCGCCCTTGGCCGTGCCGTCGAGCTTGGTCAGAACGATGCCGGTCACGTCGACGACCTCGCTGAACACCCGGGCCTGTGCCATGCCGTTCTGGCCGGTGGTGGCGTCGAGGACGAGCAGCACCTCGTCCACCGGGCCGTGCTTCTCCACCACCCTCTTGACCTTGCCGAGCTCGTCCATGAGCCCGACCTTGGTCTGCAGCCGCCCCGCGGTGTCGATGACCACGACGTCGGCCTCCTGCTCGATCCCGGCCCGCACGGCCTCGAAGGCGACGCTGGCCGGGTCGGCGCCCTCGGCCCCGCGCACCGTGGGCACGCCGACGCGATCGCCCCAGGTGGCGAGCTGGTCGGCGGCGGCGGCGCGGAACGTGTCGGCCGCGCCCAGGACGACGTCCTTGTCCTCGGCGACCATCACCCGGGCCAGCTTGCCGACGGTGGTGGTCTTCCCGGTGCCGTTGACGCCGACCACGAGCAGCACGGCCGGGCGCGTTCCGGTGCGCACCGTGTCCAGCGAGCGGTCCATGTCGGGGCCCACCAGGGCGACCAGCTCCTCGCGCAGGATCTGCTTGGCCCGTTCGGGGGCCACCGCCCCCTCGACGCGGACCCGGGTGCGCAGCCGCTCCACCAGCTCCGTCGTCGCCGACACCCCGAGGTCGGCCGTGAGCAGGGTGTCCTCGATCTCCTCCCAGGTGTCCTCGTCGAGGGTGTCGCGGGACAGCAGCACCAGGAGCCCCTGGCCGAGGGCGCCGCGGGACCGGGCGAGCCGCGCGCGCAGCCGCGCCATCCGTCCGGCGACCGGCTCGGGGCGTTCCAGCTCTGGTGCCCGAGGGGCCTCGAGGACGGACCCGGCGGGCAGGTCGATGGTCTCCACGGTTCGGGTCGGGGTGTCCACCGGTGCGCCGGCGTCGTCCCCCACCCCTGGCGCGTAGTCGACGCCGGGGCGTGGTGCGGGGGGCGCGGCGCGCCGACGCCGCACCGACGTACCGACGAACCCGACCAGCGCCAGCACGGCGAGGACGGCGATGACGATGACGACGACGGCTGTGTCCACGCCGCAGATGCTCTCAGAGGTCGGCGGGGGTCACGCGCCCGTCCCTCAGCTCGAGCACGGTGTCGACCTGGTCCGGCCGCAGGGTGCGGTGCGTGATGAGCAGCACCGAGCGTCCCTCCGCCGTGTCGAGCAGGTCGGCCAGCAGCACGAGCGCCGTGGGCTCGTCGAGGTGCTCGGTGGGCTCGTCGAGCACGAGTACCGAGAAGGGGGCGAGCAGCGCCCGGGCCAGGGCCAACCGCTGCCGCTCCCCGCCGGACAGCCGACCGCCGAACTCCCCCACCAGCGTCTCCAGCCCATCGGGCAGACGCTGCACCGCCTCGTCGAGCCGGGCCCGTCGAAGCGCGTCCCAGACCTCGGCGTCGTCGGCCTCCCTCCGGGCCAGCCGAACGTTCTCGGCGATCGTGGTGTCGAACACGTGGGCGTCCTGGGCGAGCAGGCCCACGACCGTGCGGACGTCGTCGCCGCCCAGCTCGTCGTAGCGGGCGTCGGCGAGAAGGACGTGGCCGGCACGCGCGTCGAGGAAGCGCAGCAGCACGAACGCCAGCGTCGTCTTGCCAGCCCCGCTCGGCCCGAGCAGGGCCACGTGCCGACCCGAGGGAACCTCGAGGTCGACGCCGCGCAGGACCTCCGGGCCGTCGGCACTCCACCCGGCGTGCAGCCCCGCCACCGTCACGGCGGCCGGGGTCGCAGGCAGCGGCCGAGGCTGCTCGGGCTCGTGGACCGGGTCGGGTGCGTCCACGACCTCGAAGACCCGGTGGGCGGCCGCCCGCACCCGGGGGACCTGCTGGGCGGCCGGGGCGAGCGCGGCCACGAGCTCGAAGACGGCGATCGGGGTGAGCACGACCACGGCGAGGGCCACCCCGTCGAGGTCGCCGGAACGCACGGCCGGCACCCCGAGAGCCAGGCCCGCCCACATCGCCGCTCCTCCGGCGACGGCCGCGACGGCCGCGCCGAGCCCGACCCCGGCGGCGGACCGGCGTTCGCTACCGGCCAGGGCTGCGTCGTCCGTCCCGACCCGGGCCACTGCGGCGTCGACCGCACCGAAGGCGGTCAGCTCGGCGGCGCCGGCCAGGCTGTCGCGCACCGTGGTGGCCAACGCACCTCGGGCCGGGGCGACCCGTCGTTCGGCACGTCGGGCGACGAGCAGCGCGAGCAGCGGCGCCAGCACCGCGGCCACGGCGATGGCCACGAGCAGCACGAGACCGGCCGAGGGCACCAGCGCCGCGACGAGTCCGACCGCACCGGCTCCCACGACGGCGGCGGTGCCGTACGGCAGGAGCACCCTCAGCCACAGGTCCTGCAGGGTGTCGACGTCGGCGACCAGGCGGCTGAGCAGGTCGCCGGACCGGTAGGCAGAGGTGCCGGCGGGGGCCAACGCCTCCAGCCGCCGGTAGACCGCGACCCGCAGGTCGCCCAGCCACCGGAAGGCCGCGTCGTGCGAGGCCAGCCTCTCCAGGTAGCGGAACACCCCGCGGGAGATGCCGAAGGCCCGGACCGCCACGATCGCCACCATCAGGAACAGCACGGGGGGCTGCTCGGCCGCTCGGGAGATCAGCCACGCGGACGTGGCCGTCAGAGCCACCGCTGACCCGGCGGCCGCGACCCCGGCGAGCAGTGCCAGCAGCAGGCGACCGGCGACCGGTCGTGCGGTGCCGGCGGCGCGCAGCAGAGGATCCCTCACAGGCCGGCTCCGAACCCGACCGACCCCACCCGCTCCTCCTCGTCGGACGCCTCGGCCGCCGGAGGCGCGAGGTGCGCGACCCGGTCGGCCCAGGCCAGCAGCCCCGGCCGGTGGGCGACGACCAGCACCGCGGCTCCGCGGTCGGCCGCTCGGCGCAGCGCCGCCAGCACCCGTGCCTCGGTCTCGGCGTCGAGGTCGGCCGTCGGCTCGTCCAGCACGAGCAGCGGGGCGTCGCGCAGCAGCGCCCGGGCCACGGCGACCCGCCGCCGCTGCCCCGCCGACAGGCCGGTGCCACCCTCCCCGACGAGGGTGTCGAGGCGAAGGTCGGCCAGCACGTCGTCCGCGGCGGCCTCGGTCAGCGCCGTGCGCATCGCCTCCTCGGTCGCGTCGGGGCGGGCCAGCCGCAGGTTGTCGGCCAGGGTGGCGGCGAACAGGTGCGGTCGCTGGGGGGCCCACCCCACGTGGGAGCGCCAGCCGTCGGGGTCCAGCTCGCCCAGCGGCAGCGTCAGCCCCGACCGGTCGGTGACGACCACGGTGCCCTCGTCGGCCGGCAGGAAGCCCATCAGGACGCCGACGACGCTGGACTTGCCGGCCCCGCTCGGCCCGGCGAGCGCGACGACCTCCCCACTGCGCACCAACAGGTCGGCACCGTCGACGGCGGGGCTGGTGCGACCCGGGTAGCGCACGGTGACGTCCTCCATCCGCACCGCCACGGGCTCGGTCACGCGTCGGGTGCCCCGAGCGACCGGCACGGGCTCCTCCAGCACCTCGAAGGCCCGCTGCGCGGCCTCCATGCCCTCGGCGCTGGCGTGGTAGTGCACGCCCACCATCCGCAGTGGCAGGTAGGCCTCGGGGGCCAGGATGAGGACGAGCAGGCCGGTCTCCAGGTCCAGCCGGCCCTCCACCAGGCGCAGCCCGATCCCGACGGCCACCAGCGCGACCGAGATCGTGGCCAGCAGCTCCAGCACCAGGGCGGAGGTGAACGCCACCCGCAGGGTGGCCATGCTCGCCCGGCGGTAGTCGTCGGTGACCGCCCGGATGTTCCCCGCCTGCGCCTTGGCCCGGCCGAACACCTTGAGCGTGGGCAGGCCCGCGACGACGTCGAGGAAGTGGTGCCCGAGCCGCGTGAGCGTGCGCCACTGCCGCTCGGTCCGGGCCTGGGTCGCCTTGCCGACGAGCACCATGAACACCGGGATCAGCGGCAGGGTCAGCGCGATGGTCAGCGTGGCCACCCAGTCCTCGGTGACGATGCGCGCCAGCACGGCGACCGGGACGACCACGGCCAGCACGAGCTGAGGCAGGTACTTGGCGAAGTAGCCGTCGAGGGCGTCCACGCCACGGGTGACCAGCGTGGTCAGCTCCCCGGAGCGTTGGCCGCTGAGCCAGGACGGGCCCAGCCGCAGCGCCCGCTCGGTGATCTGGGCCCGCAGCGTCGACTTGACCGCTGCGGAGGCTCGGTACGCGGCGGCCTCCTGCAGCCAGGCGAGCAGCGCCCGCGCAGCGATGACCGCGCCCAGGGCGAGCAGCGTCGTCCTCAGGTCGTCGAGGTCGGCCCCGTCGAGGAACGCGGCGCTGATCGCGGTGGCCAGCAGGCCGGCCTGGACGATGACCAGCAGGGCCCCCGTCACCCCGATGGCGGCCGTGCCCGCCACGTAGGTCCCGGTGGCCC
>Ga0316575_10000232_pt1 | contig 14984 bp, 16 predicted proteins | sample J5NA_FD_203072 | JGI IMG/M metagenome (GOLD analysis project Ga0316575, IMG submission 203072) | Rhizosphere microbial communities from salt marsh grasses in Alabama, United States - J5-7_050615r2r3 | ecosystem: Host-associated > Plants > Roots > Rhizosphere | place: USA: Alabama | collected...
TTCGAGCAAAGGGTGATTGATGCGCTGGCCGAACGGGGAACTGGTGCCGCTTGTCGGATTCGAACTGACGACCTACCGCTTACAAGGCGGTTGCTCTACCAACTGAGCTAAAGCGGCATGAAACACGGAGAAAATACAGGCCCATTTGCAAGATGGTGGGTCGGCCGAGATTCGAACTCGGGACCAACGGATTAAAAGTCCGCTGCTCTACCGGCTGAGCTACCGACCCATCGCAAAGGAGCGCGAATTATACGGGTATAGCTCTCAGTGTCAACGCAAAATACCCTGTGAAAAATTCAAAATTTTATGTTAGGCGATACATTGTCGGATCATCCACACCGGCTGCTGCAAAGCCGGCGCGGCGCAGTCGGCACGCATCGCATACACCGCATGCACGACCCGTTTCATCGGCCTGGTAGCATGAAACCGTCTGCGCAAAATCGACGCCCAGCATATTGCCCTGGCGCACGATTTCCGCTTTGCTCATGTTCATCAGCGGCGCATGCACGGTAAGCGTATGACCTTCCACCGCCGCTTTGGTCGCGAGATTTGCCATGCGTTCAAACGCTTCGACGTAGGCAGGGCGGCAGTCCGGATAACCGGAATAGTCGACTGCATTCACGCCGATGAAAATGTCCTGCGCATGCAGTACTTCGGCCCACGCCAGGGCCAGCGACATCATGATCGTGTTGCGCGCGGGCACATAAGTCAGCGGAATGCCCTCGCTGGGCTGTTGCGGTACCGCGATCTTCTGATCGGTCAGCGAGGACCCTCCGAAGCCTGTCAGATCGATGTTCACCACCCGGTGTTCATGTGCGCCGAGCATATGCGCAACGCGCTGTGCGGCAGCCAGTTCGGCATGGTGGCGCTGCCCGTAATCCACACTCAATGCGTAACAGTCATAACCCTGCGCGCGCGCCATCGCCAGTACGGTTGCGGAATCCATACCGCCGGATAAAAGCACTACTGCACGCTTCATATTAATGCCCCGGAGCGTTGTTCCATAATATTTTATGCAGCTGCAATTGCAGCCTGACCGGCAAACGGTCGCGCAGTATCCATTCGGCCAGCTGGGTGGCATCCATTTCGCCATGGACCGGCGAAAACAGCACCCTGCACTTTCCGGCAAGCTGGTGTTCCTGCATGAGCTGTTTTGCCCATTCGTAGTCGTCCTCGTTGCACAGCACGAACTTGATTTCGTCATGCCGTGTCAACAGCGGCAGATTTTCCCAGCGATTCCTGTCCACTTCACCGGATGCCGGGGTTTTGATGTCCATCACGCGCATTACGCGCGCATCCACCCCGCTGATATCCAGCGCCCCTCCGGTTTCAAGCGATACCTGATAGCCCGCATCACACAGGGCAGACAGCATGGGCAGACAGTTTTTCTGCGCCAGCGGTTCTCCGCCGGTGACAGTTACATAGGCCGGGCGATATTCCGCGACCTGCTGGAGAATGTTTTCGAGACTCATGTTTTTCCCGCCGGTGAACGCATAGGCGGTGTCGCAGTAGACACAGCGCAGCGGGCAGCCCGTCAGCCGGATGAATACCGTCGGCAGGCCGATGCGGCTGGTTTCGCCCTGCATGGAATAGAAAATTTCGCTGACTCGCAGTAGCGAGCCTTTCTGCGCTTGCGGCATATTAATTACTTTTTGACGCCCAGCCGCTTCCTGGCCTTGGCGGCAGCTTTGCTGGAAGGATATTTTGCGATGATTTTCTTGTAAACCTTGAGCGACGAAGCATTGTGCTTCAGGCCATGCAGGCACTCCGCAATCTTAAACAGCACATCGGGTGTAATCGGCGTATCGGGATAGACCTTGAGCAATCCCTCATAGGTATCCAGCGCAGCACGATAATTCCTGATTGCATACTGGGCATTGCCCAGATAATAAGTTGCATTTGGGATATGGATCGAATCCGGAAACTTTTTCAGGAACTCCTGAAATGCCTTGGCCGCATCAGCATGTTTTCCTGCCTCAAACAATCCATAAGCGCGTGCAAACGCATGATCCTCGGAAACCGGAGAGGATGCATTGGCATGCGCAGGGGTAGATTTTGCTGCTGATGCTGCCGCAACTTTGGCAGCCTGTTCTTCGGATTCGAAATGGCGCACGCGCGTATCCAGATCCACATAAAAATCCTTCTGGCGCTTTTCGGCTTCCTGCAGGCCGTGCGCTGTTTCCTCATTCTGTCCGCGCAATTTGCGGATATCCGTATTCAATGCATCTATCTGGCTTTGCAGATCGAGCATGGACCGGGTCTGCTGCTGGACGCTATCCTGCAGCTTTTGCACACGCGCTTCCAGTTCCTTGATCTGTTGACGTGCCTTGTCGTCCTCCAGAATCCCCGCATTTGCGGGAATAGCCAGACACAGACCCAGCAACAGGAGCGCGCGGTGCATCAGCATTGTTGCGACTTTGCAGCTTTATTGATACTTGATGTCGCTCCGGCGATTCTGCTTCCAGCATGCCTCATCATGTTCGGTGCATACCGGCTTTTCTTCACCATAGCTGACAGTTTCGATCTGGCTGGCCTTCGCACCGCTCAGAATCAGCATTTGCTTCACGCTGTCTGCACGGCGTTGTCCAAGAGCCAGGTTGTACTCGTTGCTGCCGCGTTCGTCACAGTTGCCTTCCACGCGTACTTTGCGGTCAGGATGCTCGCTCAGGTATTTCCCGTGTGCTTCGACAATAGGCTTGTCGTCAGCCTGTACGGCGGAAACATCGAACGGGAAATACACGCTGCGCTTGGCCAGTATGCTGGTCGGGTCGTTCAGCGGATCAACGGCAACAGCCGGAGCAGGTGCAGGAGCCGGTGTTTCAACTACTGGAGCTGGTGCAGCCTCTGGTTCTTTCGGTTTTTCGCTGGCACACGCAACCAGCAAATTTGCCAGAACAATACTGATAAGGATTTTATTCATCGGTTATTCTCCTTCGTAGTAAAAATTAAAGATGTGGCCCCCACACCGGTTCGCGGGCATCACCGCTTTGCGTGAACATATGTTCCTGCACACGACCATCGCTGGATACGGTTGCTAATATACCACGACCGCGCGCTTCACTGGCAAATAGGATAAGTTTGCCGTTAGGTGCAAAACTGGGATTTTTCTCCCAGCCGCCCTGGGTCAGAATTTCCACCTGTCCGCTCAGGAAGTCCTGTGTTGCGATATAGAATTTCCCGCCAATGAAATGCGTATACACGAAGCCTTTGCCATCGGGACTGAAGTGCGGAGAGAAATTGTTTCCGTCGCCGAATGTCAGCCGTTGCGCCGGACCGCCCGACACCAGCAGGCTGTATATCTGCGGACTTCCGCCGCGATCAGAGGTGAACAGCAACGTTTGTCCGTCCGGAGAGAAATTCGGCTCTGTATCGATCGTACCGCTGAACGTGATGCGCCGCAATCCGCTGCCGTCCGGTTTGACCAGGTAAAGCTGCGTACTGCCGTCGCGTGCCAGCGCGATGGCAAGCTGCTTCCCATCCGGCGACCAGGCCGGCGCGCTGTTGCTGCCGCGGAAATTTGCCAGCACCACTCGCTTGCGGGTATACAGCGATTGCACATACACCACTGCGTGCCCGGTTTCAAAGCTCACATAGGCAAGATGGCTGCCGTCCGGCGACCAGGCCGGAGACATGATAGGCTCGCTTTGCTCGAGCACACTTTGTTCGTTATAGCCGTCGCTATCCGCAACAATCAGGTTGTAATGCTTTTTGCTCTCCCGGTTTACATAGGCAATGCGCGTGCTGAAAACGCCCTGGTCACCGGTCAGTTTTTCATAGATCAGGTCCGCAATGCGATGGGCAACCGCACGCATCTGGCTGGCATTCGCCGAGACCGATTGACCGACCAATTGCGCCTGTTTGACCACATCCAGCAATCTGAATTTGGCCTCGATGCGGCCGTTTGGCTGTACCGCAACGGTTCCAATCACCAATGCATCGGCGCCGCGCACCTGCCAGTCGGGATAGCTGACTTCCTCGATCTCATGAGGTGATTTGCCGATCGGGTCGATAAGCCGGAACAGCCCAGTGCGCTGCAGGTCGCTTACGATCACCGTGTTGATCGCCAGCGACAGATTCTGGTCGCCGCCGAACGGCACGATCGCCACCGGTGTCTGGTGTTCTCCGGCGCCGATAATTTCAATGCTCAATGCTGCGCCGGCGGTTGATGCCTGGGCCAGCAACAGCATTCCAACCAGTACATTCCAGATTTTCATCGCGATAGACACCCCTGTTATTCGGTTGGCTTGAATTTCAGATCCAATTTACGAAAATGATTGAACAAAGTCACGTCCGGCGGAACCGGCAGCGGATCGGATTTCAGTATCGCCCGCTCCACCGCACTATCGTAGGCTTCATTACCGCTGGATTTTACCCGTTCCGCACTCAGCACCGAGCCGCCCGGCAGCAGCGTAACCATGAATTCGGCACGTGCATCCTTGGGCACATTTGGCGGCATGAAGATATTGCGGCGTATCTTGGCCTGGATTTTGGCCTGGTACTCGTCCACGATCTGGCCTATCGCCGCAGCCTGAGCTGCCTGCCTCGCCTGCTCCGCCTTCTGCAACGCAGCCTGTTGCTCAGCCATGCGTATTGCTTTCTCGCTCAACTTGGGTGCTTTTGCCTTTTCGGGTCTGCGCTTGACCACCTTGGCAGCCTGCTGCACGGGCTTCTTATGTTCAGGTTCGGGTGCTTGCGGTGGTACCGGAACGGGTTTCTTTTTTTCCGGAATCACAATATCGGGTTGCGGTATTTTTTCCGGATGAGGCGGCGCGATTGCCTCGATCCTGGGCGCGGCTGCCGGTGCAACAGTATCATCCGGCAAACTCGACCATAACTGCACGCTCATAGTTGCTGGCAGGTAGGCCTGGCGGTTCCAATTCAGGCCGAAATACAGCAGTGCGAAAAACAGGCTGTGCACCGCGAACGCCAGAATGCCGGCCGAAACCCTATGAGGTTCGTGATGGACTGTTGAACTCATTTTCCTACTTGCGTCAACAAACCGACTTTCTGGATATGCTGCTGTTGCAGCACATCCATCACATTCACGACTTCTTCGTAACGCACATTCCTGTCTGCGGAAATTACCACCGCCTGGTCCGACCTGCTCGCCTGTCTGGCTTTCAGTATTGCAACCAGTTCTTCCCTGGACACCCGGCTTTCCAGGCCGCCCCGGGCGTGATCGCGCAATGCAAGTGTATGATCCTTCCTGATGATGACTTCCAGCGGGGCAAGTGAAGGGGCGCGTGAACTGGACACGCTGGGCAGATCGATCTGACCGGGATTCATCAGTGGCGCAGTCACCATGAAGATCACCAGCAGCACCAGCATCACGTCGATATACGGAACGACGTTGATCTCGTTCATCAAACGATTTTCGTTTCTGCGGTTAGATCTCACAATAACCTCTAAAACTCAGCAGCAGGATTGTCTCGATGTTCATGGCTGGCGCTGCAAGACGTTGGAAAACTCCTCGGTAAAACTGTCGAAGCGCGTGGAGAGGCGATTGATCGCATGCGCGTAGCGGTTGTAGGCCACCACGGCAGGAATCGCCGCAAACAGGCCCATCGCGGTCGCAACCAGTGCTTCGGCGATGCCGGGCGCGACGTGGGCCAGGGTTGCCTGGCCCACATTTGCGAGGCCTCGAAATGCATTCATGATGCCCCACACCGTACCGAACAGACCGACATAAGGACTGACTGATCCGACCGAAGCCAGAAATGCCAGATGCGATTCAAGCCTGTCCATCTCGCGCTGGTAAGTCGCGCGCATCGCGCGGCGCGTGCCGTCCATCACCGCACTGGCCTCCACTCCATGCTGCTTTTTCAGCTTCACGAACTCGACAAAACCTGCAACAAATATGCGTTCCAGTGCGCCGTGATTGCTCCGCGCACTGCTGTTAGCGTATTTATAAAGCTCGTTCAGATTCTGGTTATGCCAGAATGCATCCTCGAATTCCTCGGTCAGGCTTATTTCGTCTCGGATGGTGAACATCTTCAAAAAAATATACCACCACGACATCAACGAAACCAGCAGCAGCAATCCCAGCACCAATTGCACCAGCACACTGGCGTTGGTGACCAGATGTATAAACGACAAATCCTGCGTCACTTCCATTTCAACGGTTCCCCCTAAGACTGCAACTTTTTACGCAATACTTCCGGCACGCTGACCGGCTTGAAATTTTCCACCGACACACAGGCCAGGTGCACTTCGGCCTCGGTCAGCAATTCGTCGCCGCGCAGCACCGTTTGCAGCAGCGTGAGGCGACTGCGGCCGATATCCTTCAGCAGCACTGTCACCTCCAGCGCATCATCCAGCAGCGCGGGCTTGAGATAATCCAGTTTCATCGAACGCACCACGAAAACCGCGCCGAATTCCTTCATCAATCCGGCGTTGCTGTAGCCGTGGGAGCGCAGCCACTCAGTCCGCGCCCGCTCCATAAAGTTCAGATAGTTGGCGTGGTAGACCACCCCGCCTGCATCGGTGTCCTGGAAGTAAACGCGGACCGGCAGTGAAAAAACCTTGCTCTTGGTCATATCAGCGGCCGTCGCCCAGCGGCAGTTCGGCATTGGCCGGCTGGGGACCTGCAGAACTGTTCGTAACAGCCAGGCCGAAATGACGATATGCGGTTGCGGTGGCCATGCGTCCGCGCGGGGTGCGCTGCAGATAGCCCTGCTGGATCAGATAGGGCTCCAGCACATCCTCGATGGTATCGCTTTCCTCGCCGATCGCCGCGGCAAGACTGTCCAGGCCGACCGGGCCGCCGAGAAACTTCTCGATCACCGCCAGCAGCAGCTTCCTGTCCATCACGTCCAGGCCGTGCGAATCGACATCCAGCATGGTCAGCGCGGCATCGGCCACCTCGCGGGTCGCGTCGCCCCCTGCCTTCACGTCGGCAAAATCGCGAACGCGACGCAGCAGCCGGTTGGCAATGCGCGGCGTGCCGCGTGAACGCCTGGCGATTTCCAGCGCGCCGTCCTCGGTCAGGTTCATCTTCAGCAGCGCGGCCGAGCGCATCACGATGCGCTGCAGTTCCTGAGAGTTGTAGAACTCCAGACGCGCAACGATCCCGAAGCGGTCGCGCAGCGGATTGGTCAGCATGCCAGCGCGGGTTGTCGCACCGACCAGCGTAAACGGCGGCAGATCCAGCTTCACCGAACGCGCCGCCGGGCCTTCGCCGATCATGATGTCGATCTGGTAATCCTCAAGCGCGGGATACAGTATCTCTTCCACCACCGGCGACAGGCGATGAATCTCGTCGATGAACAGCACGTCATTGGGTTCCAGGTTGGTCAGCAGTGCGGCCAGATCGCCGGCACGCTCCAGTACCGGCCCGGATGTATGGCGCAGGTTCACTCCCATTTCGCGTGCGATGATCTGCGCCAGCGTGGTCTTGCCCAGGCCGGGCGGGCCGAACAGCAATACGTGGTCGAGCGGCTCGGTACGCTGCTTCGCCGCTTCAATGAAGATTTGCAGTTGTCCGCGGATCTTTTCCTGCCCGACATATTCGTCGAGTTGCCTCGGGCGCAGCGCGCGCTCCAGCACTTCCTCATGCGCCGAGGCCGCTGCCGGTGCAACGATCCGGGCAGCATCGTGGCGTGGCTCTGTGGAGAGGTTATCGTCGTGGATCATTTGGGTTAGTGCTGTTCATGCGCCTGATCGTTTTATTCCGGGTAACCTCAAGTTGAATCCAGCTCCTGCTGCAATCCGGCCGGTGTGGATTCGCCGGGACGGCCATTGGTCTGGCGGCATTGCCGCACGGCGATGCGCGATTGCATGTCCATTGCTAGCCGACAGACAGAAACGTCATGCGATTATAACGCATGCCGCCTGCAGAATATCCTGTTCCTGGCCGCACCGAGCTAACCGGCGCATGCAGTGAACGGATTACGGCAAATCATATTTATCTTATACTTCGCCGGCTTTCAATCAATGGAATCCACCTTATGGCCAGCCCGCTCTTTTCTTCCCTCCCATTGCGCCAGCTCGCGCTGTCAAACCGTATCGTGGTCGCCCCGATGTGCCAGTATTCCGCACAGGACGGGAATGTGGGCGACTGGCATCTGATGCATCTGGGGCACCTGTCCCACAGCGGTGCCGGCCTGCTGATCGTGGAAGCGACCGCAGTCGAGTCTGAAGGTCGCATCACGCCTGCTTGCCCGGGCCTGTGGAACGACGCAAACGAAGCTGCATTCGCCCGGGTGCTGAAAGCGGTAAGACAATATTCGTCCATGCCGGTCGGGATTCAGCTGGCTCATGCAGGACGCAAGGCCTCCTGTGCGGTGCCATGGCGCGGCGGCAAGCAATTGACCGAACAGGACGGGGGATGGACAACGGTCGCGCCGTCCGCAATTCCGTTCAGCGACTCCGATGCCGTCCCGCTAGCGCTGGACAAGCGCGGGCTTGAGCGGATACGCGACGCCTTCGTGCAGGCCGCACTGCGCGCCGACCGGCTCGGAATAGACGCAATCGAACTGCATGCCGCCCACGGCTACCTGTTGCATCAGTTCCTCTCGCCGCTTGCCAATTTGCGCGGCGATGAATACGGCGGAAAACTGGAAAACCGTCTGCGCTTCCCGCTGGAAGTGTTTACTGCGCTGCGCGCGGCCTGGCCCGGAAACAAACCGTTGGGAGTGCGCGTCTCGGCGAGCGACTGGGTGGAAGGCGGTTGGGATCTGGAACAGACCGTCGCATTTGCAAAGGAACTTAAAGCAAGGGGCTGCGACTACATACATGCTTCCAGCGGCGGTTTGTCGCCCGCACAACAGGTAGCGATCGCGCCGGGATATCAGGTGCCCTTTGCCCGGCGCATCAAACAGGAAACCGGAATGACCACGATCGCGGTCGGCCTGATCACCGAAGCAAGGCAGGCCGAAGCCATCGTCAATGAGGAAAGCGCCGACCTGGTGGCATTGGCGCGCGGCATGCTCTACGACCCGCGCTGGCCGTGGCACGCAGCAGCCGAACTGGGCGAACAGATATCGGCTCCGCCGCAATACTGGCGCAGCGCCCCTGCCAGCCTGTTCAAACCCGAAAACTGATCAGACATTCTTTCAGCGGTATTACGGCTCGCTGCCACCCAGTAGTCCAGCTTCCAGATAGATATCCGCTCCTCCCGCCGGCGTGATCGCTGCAGCGGGGATGTTTTCGCCATTGCGCCAGTCCGTCACCGCCTGCCGCTTGCTTTCCCCGGTAACCAGAAATATCACTTTGCGCGCCGCGCCGAGCCGGTTTGCGCTGAGCGAGACGCGCTCCGCCGGCGGCTTGGGCGCATCGTGCACCGCAAGTGCGGCCGGCGCATCCGGCGTATTGCCCGGATCTTGGCCAGGAAACAGGCTCGCGGTGTGTCCGTCTTCGCCCAGACCCAGCAATACCAGGTCGAATTGTTCGATTCCGCTCAGCGTCCTGGTGTAATCAGCAGCGGCGGCTTCCGGTCCTTTTTCTGCAGGAATCGGATGTATCTGTCCGCGCGGGATCGCAACGTGATCCAGCCAGGTCAGCGCGGCCATCCGGCTGTTGCGCTCGGTATGGTCGACAGGAAGACAGCGTTCGTCCCCGAAATAGATATGCCACGCTGACCAGTCAGCGTCCGCTGATCGCATCGCCTGATAAATTCTGCGCGGGGTAGTGCCGCCGGCCAGCACGATGTGGAATTGACCGCGATGACTGATCGCCTGCTGCGCTGCCTGCTGTATCGCCTGCACTGCCGCCGCTTCCAGCTCAGAGATCGTGCTGTAACGGTGCCAGCGAAAGATTTCGGCATTGCTGGATGAAGGCATAACACCGGTCCCGGAATGAAATGTATGCACGCTCCGCCGCCCGGATGGACCGGGCGATCGCGCATCCGATTGAAATTCAGCGCGGCTCGATTTGTGACAGATGCCGCGCCACGGAAAGCCATGCGCCCAGCCAGCCCAGATACATCGAGAAGAACAGCAGCGTCAGGCTGTCTCCCAGCGACAGCGGATGCAGCGCGAATTGGCTGGCATAGAGCTCCGCCAGTCCGACCAGCTGGTGGTTGAGCAGCATCAGGCTGACACTGATGATGAGCCAGGCCGTAATGCCGCCCAGCAGCCCCTGGATCGCACCGAAATAAAGGAACGGGCGGCGGATGAACGCATTGGTTGCACCGATCAGTTTGGAAACTTCGATCTCTTCGCGCTGGGTCAGAATCTGCAATCGGATCGTGTTGAAAGTGATCGCAACCAGCGCAAGGCTGAGCAGGCTCGCGAGTATCAGCACCAGCATCCGCCCGAACTTGAGCAGGGCTTCAAGCTTGTAGGCCCAGGCCGAATCAAGTTGCGCCTGCTCCACCTTGGGCAGCTTTGCAAGTTCGGTACGCAACCTGTCCAGCGCCTCGGCTTGGTTCGGCCTGGGATAGACGATGAATGCATCCGGCAAAGGATTCTGGCTCAAGCCCCCGATCACGTCGGAAAGTCCCGAACTTTTTTTGAGCTGTTCCAGCGCCTGCGCACGCGGGACAAACTGGACCCTTTCAATCTCCGGCTGCTGTTCCAGTTGCTTGCGCAAAGCGTCAACGTCAGCAGCCTTAGCATCCCTGCTCATGAACAGGCTGATCTGGGGAGTGCCGGAGAACTGGTCGACCAGTCCCTGCGCGTTCTGGAGCAGCACATACATGCCGGCCGGCAGGCTGAGCGCGATACCGATCACCAGAATATTGAAGACGCCCGACAGTTTGGAGGCGAACATGCGGCGCAATACGCCCACGTTCTGGTCGAAAGCATGCCTCATGTCTGCAACTCGCCGTGTTTAAGGGCAAGCACACGCGCATCGTCATTTTTCAGCACGCTCTCATCATGGGTCGAGATCAGCAGCGTCACGCCGACCTGATGAAAGGATTTGAATATATCCATGATCTCGTGCGCGTATTCGGTATCCAGATTCCCGGTCGGCTCATCGGCCAGCAGGATGGACGGACGGTTAACGATCGCACGCGCAATGCACAAACGCTGCTGCTCCCCGCCGGACAGTGCGATGGGCTGCGATTTCTCGCGCCTTAGCAGGCCTACCTTGTCCAGTGCGGCACGAGCCCGCTTGTGGCTTTCGCGGTAGTCAAAACCGCAGATTTGCAGCGGCAGCATCACGTTGTCGAACACGCTGCGGTCGAACAGCAGCTTGTGGTCCTGGAAGATGATGCCGAGATTGCGGCGCAAATAGGGCAGCGCGCGCGGCTTGAGCACACCGACATTCTGGTGGTTGACCAGCACGCTGCCCAGGTTGGGCCGCTCGATCGCCGCAATCAGCTTGAGCAGTGTGCTCTTGCCCGCACCGGAATGTCCGGTCAGAAATACCATTTCACCCTCGGCAATCTCGAGCGTGACGTTCTTCAGCGCCTGATAGCCGCCGGGGTAACGCTTGTGGACTTGATTGAGTTTTATCATCGCAATTACAGAACCGTATCCATGAAAAATTTCCCGCAGCGGCATTGTTTCGGCGTGTCACTTTCGCGACGCGGGAATACCAGGGCAACAGGCCATCTCCCTCGCTTCATGAATGGAATTTCCATCACTCTTCCAGCCCCATCAGGGCCGCAACAAAGTCTTCCGCAACAAAGGGCCGCAGATCTTCGAGCCCTTCGCCCACGCCGATGAATCGTACTGGAATCGGGTGCGCCTTGGCAATTGCGGCTATCACACCGCCCTTGGCCGTGCCATCCAGTTTGGTGAGGATCAGCCCGGTGACGCCGAGTGCCTGGTCGAAAGCCTTGACCTGGCTCAGCGCGTTCTGTCCGGTGTTGGCATCCAGCACCAGCAGCACCTCGTGCGGCGCATCGGGAATCACCTTGGCAATGACGCGCTTCACCTTCCTGATTTCTTCCATCAGGTTCGCCTGCGTGGTCAGCCGACCCGCCGTATCGGCCAGCACCACGTCGATGCCGCGCGCCTGCGCCGCCTGTACCGCATCGTAGATCACCGCGGCAGTATCGCCGCCCTGCTGCGCGATGACCGTCACGTTGTTACGCTCGCCCCAGGCCGCCAGCTGTTCCCTGGCGGCGGCGCGGAACGTGTCGCCCGCGGCCAGCAACACCGACAAACCATGGCCCTGCAGGTATTTGGCCAGCTTGCCGATCGAAGTGGTCTTGCCCGCACCGTTCACGCCAACGATCATGATCACGAAGGGTTTATGAGTCCTGACCTGCTCCGGGACCAGCGGTTTGGCAAGCGGCTCGAGCAGCCTGAGCAGGCAATTCGCGAGTGCTTCTCTGAGTTCGGATGCTTCACTCAGGCGCTTTTCCCTGACCTGGTGGCGCAGTTCGGCCAGCAGTGACTGGGTCGCATTCATGCCGACATCGGAGGTGACCAGGATGGTTTCCAGTTCCTCGTAAAGATCGTCGTCTATTTTCCCGCCGCGAACGAACAGGCCGCTCAGCTGGTCACCGGTGCGCGCCAGTCCCGACTTGAGCTGTGCGAACCATTCGGAAGCCGGCTTGTCTGGGTTGTCCTGGTCGCTGTCTGATCCGGCTGGTTTCTTTTTGAGGAAACTGAACATTGTTTTAATCTGCTGATGCTAATAATGACGTGGGTGCCAAGACGCGTCGTAGTGGGCTTGAAGAAGGGCCGCAGCGACGGGGTGTCTGCATCGGTCATGTGGTTATCGGTATTCGAACATGGTATGCGGGCGATCAAATGCCGCATAATGCACGCGCATTTTATGCCGATTATGAGTTGAAAGGTTCCGATTTATTCGTTTAAGGGTTGCAAAAGACTATGAGAACTATCCTGTTTTATTTAATTCTGCTTTTGGGTCTGTCGTTCAGCGCCGCTCAGGCGGAGGTGTTCGAACGCACGCTGCCAAACGGCCTGAAAGTCATCGTCAAGGAAGATCACCGTGCTCCTGTGGTGGTTCAGCAGGTCTGGTACAAGGTCGGCAGCATGGACGAGAGCACTGGAACAACGGGTGTCGCGCATGCGCTGGAGCACATGATGTTCAAGGGCACCAAAACCGTGCCCGCTGGCGAGTTTTCCAGGCGCATTGCGGCGGCAGGAGGGCGCGAGAACGCGTTCACCAGCAGCGATTACACCGCGTATTTTCAGCTGCTGTACAAATCGAGGCTGCCGCTGGCGATGAAGCTGGAAGCCGACCGCATGCAGAACCTGAACCTGACCGAAAAGGAATTCAGCAAGGAGATCAAGGTAGTCATGGAAGAGCGGCGCATGCGCACCGACGACGACCCGCAGTCCCGGATGAATGAAGTCATGATGGCGACGAGCTATGAAGAGCATCCCTACCACAATCCGGTGATCGGCTGGATGAGCGACCTGCAGAAGCTCACCGTGAACGACGTCAAAGCCTGGTACAAAACATGGTATGCGCCCAACAACGCGACCCTGGTAATTGCCGGCGACGTCAAGCCGAAAGAAGTATTCGCGCTTGCAAAGCGCTATTACGGCTCCATCCCCATGCGTACCTTGCCACCGCGGCACAACTTTTTCGAACCCCGTCAGATAGGAATCAAGCGCGTGGTCGTGAAAGCGCCCGCCGAATTGTCCCGGCTGGAGATGGCTTACCACACCCCGGTACTGAGGGATCCGGAACATGACTGGAAGCCCTATGCGCTGGATGTGCTGGCGGGCGTGCTGGCCGGCAACGGCTCGGCACGACTGAACCAGCATCTGGTGCGCGAGCAGCAGGTCGCGATCTCGGCAGACGCCGGATATGACGATGAATCGCGCGGTCCCAGCCTGTTTACGCTGGATGCGACACCGAGCACCGGCAAGACGGTGCAGGATGTCGAAGCGGCACTGCGCAACCAGATCACTTTGCTGCAGAAGAACGGCGTCAGCGAAGACGAGTTGAAGCGCGTCAAGGCGCAAGTCATGGCAGACGAAGTGTACAAGCGCGATTCGGTGTTCTACCAGGCGATGCAGATCGGGCAACTGGAAAGCATCGGGCTTGGCTACAAGGCAATTCCGGTGATGCTGGAAAAGCTGCAGGCAGTAACTGCGGAACAGGTTCAGCAGGTCGCCAGGGAATTCCTGCAAGACGACAATCTGACGGTCGCGGTGCTCGATCCGCAACCGCTCTCGGGAAAGAAGCTGCATCAGTCCGAAGGAGGTTTCAATGTACGCTAAGGCAGAACTGGTCAAATTCATCTGGATTGCGGCCTTATGCTGCATTTCAACCGTAGCCAGCGCCACTCCCGCAATCCAGCACTGGAGAACCAACAATGGTGCGAAGGTGTTGTTCGTGGAGGACCACGATCTGCCGATGCTGGATATCGAGGTGACACTGCAGGCGGGGAGCAGTTTCGACACACTGGACAAATCCGGCGTCGCGGGCCTGACCCACAAGCTGCTGGATGCGGGTGCGGGCGGATTGAGCGAAGACCAGGTCTCACGAGGGATGGCGGACATTGGCGCGCAATTCGGCGGCGGCTTCAACCAGGACAGCGCCAGCGTATCGTTGAGAACGCTGAGCAAGCCGGGGCTGCGGGACAAGGCGCTGGACATCATGGCTCGGGTGCTGCAGCACCCGGAATTTCCGGAGAAGATCCTGACGCGAGAGAAAGCACGCCTGATCTCCGCGCTGAAAGAAGCGGAAACCATGCCGGAAAGCATCGCCGAAAAGGCTTTCCAGAAAGCGGTATTCGGCACCCATCCGTACGCTTTGCCCGTTAACGGCGAGGTCGACACGGTAGGCAAGCTCACGGTGCAGGATATGCGCGATTTTTACCGGGCGCATTACCAGGCCGACCATGCCGTGGTCGCGATCATCGGCGATGCAACGCGTACTGAAGCGGAAGCGATCGCACTGCAGCTCACCGCACAATTGCCGGTATCGCCCGCGCCAGCCGCATTGCCCAGGGTGATGACAAAAATCGCCGCGAGCGAACTGCGCATCCCGCATCCGGCCAGTCAGAGCCATATCCTGATCGGCGCGCCCGGCGTCGCGCGCGGCGACCCGGATTATTTCCCGCTGTTTGTCGGCAACTATGTACTGGGGGGCGGCGGTTTCGAGTCGCG
>Ga0316575_10000233_pt1 | contig 14948 bp, 13 predicted proteins | sample J5NA_FD_203072 | JGI IMG/M metagenome (GOLD analysis project Ga0316575, IMG submission 203072) | Rhizosphere microbial communities from salt marsh grasses in Alabama, United States - J5-7_050615r2r3 | ecosystem: Host-associated > Plants > Roots > Rhizosphere | place: USA: Alabama | collected...
CTGAGGTTGAACTGAAGGGTGATGCTCGTGTTGCCGAGCGAGCTTTCAGAGCTCATGGAATCAACGCCGGCGATGGTCGAGAACTCTTTTTCGAGCGGAGTCGCCACCGATGACGCCATGGTGTCTGGATTGGCACCCGGCAGCGCTGCAGACACCGCGATAGTCGGGAAATCCACGTTGGGCAGATCGCTCACCGGTAGCAGCCGGTAGGCCATCGAGCCGAAGAGCAGGATGCCACCCATGACGAGGGTCGTCATCACCGGCCGGCGAATGAACAGCTCGGAGATGTTCATGACGGAGTGCCGTCCGGCTCCTCAGCGGTCTTGATCTCGACGGTTGATCCCGGCACGAGTCTCAGCTGACCGTCGGTGACGACCGTCTCGCCGGCGGCCAATCCGTCGTCGATCACCGCGTCGCGCTCATCCATTCGGTTCACCTGCACCGGACGCAGCTCGACGGTGTTGTCATCCTTGACGACGAAGACGTGCTGGCCCTGCTGGCTCGTCTGCACCGCAGACGCCGGACACACGATGCGGTCGGGTTCTTCGCCGAGAATGACGGTCACGTCGACGAACTGGCCCGGCCACAGACGTTCCTCCCGGTTGGCGAAGGTCGCTTTGAGGAGAATGGTGCTGGTGGTCGTATCGACGGCGTTGTCAACGAACGTCAGCTCCCCGGTTGAGGGTTTGGAGGCCTCGTCCGGAATGGAGGCGACGACGCCAATGCCGGCCTTCCGGTGGGCGAGCACCAACGGAAGCTGTTGTGCGGGAACCGAGAACGCGACGTAGATCGGTGTCGTCTGGTTGATGGTCACCATCGCCTTGTCATCGTTGGCCTTGATCAGGTTGCCGATCTTGACGTTGAGGTTGCCGGTGCGTCCGGTCACCGGCGCCGTGATCGTGCAGTAGTCCACGTTGAGCCGTGCGGTCTCGACGGCTGCCTCATCGCCCGCCACCGCGGCCTTCAGCGCCGCCGCGTCGGCGACGATCTGATCGTACTGCTCCTTGGTGACAAAATCCTGCTTGACGAGGTCGGCGTAGCGCGTGATGTCCGACTCGGCCTTGGCAAGGAGGGCCTGGTCACGCGCCAACATCGCCTCGGCCTGTGCCAGCGCGGCCTGGTACGGTCGCGCATCAATCACGAAGAGGACGTCGCCGCGGTGGACGGTGTCTCCCTCGCGAAAAGGGATCCTCTGCAGCTCGCCGCCGATCCTCGCCTTCACGGCAACCGTCTCGATGGCCTCGACATGTCCGATCGCGCGGATCGTGATCGGCATCGTCTTGTGCTCGACCATGGCCACCGTCACCGGGACCGGCGGCGGAGCTCCTCGCTGCATCGTTTTCGACCCGCCACAGCTGGAGACCACGAGAGTCAGCGCAAGCGCCGCGAAGACGGCCGTCGTCGGCCGGGACCCACGGACACAGCCGCCGTATCGCGCGCCGATTTCAATGCGACTCCCGTCCATCGGGATCGTCGGGTAGGTCATGGCGTCACTCCCTCCTGGGTAACGGAGACGGCGGCCTTGAGCGTCGGCGAGGCGACGCCGGTGTCGTGGGCGAGCTGAGCCAGCGCGAAGAACCACGATGACCTGGCGAGGATCTCCTGGGCCCGCCCGTCCGCGAGTGCCGACTGGGCGGCGAGCAGGTCGATGATGGTTCCGACTCCTTCCTGGTATCGCCCGAGCGCCACCCGCTCGGATTGCTCGGCGCTGGCCATGAGGTCGCGGCTCGTTTTCACCAGCTGGGTCGCCGTCTGCAGCCCGTAGTAGCTGGTCCACACCTGCAGGATCACCTGCTGTTCGAGGGTTTCGGCCTCGGCGAGGGCAACCTGTGCGTCGTCCTTCGCCTTCCGCACGTTGTACTTGGTTTCGAAACCCGTAAAGATCGGGATTTTGAGCGCCAACCGCGCCGACCAGCTGTCGCCGAAGCTCGCATACGTCGATGGATCGTAGTACGTCCGGTTCGCGTCGGCTGAGACGACCAGGCTCGGAAGGCCGCCCGCGCGCGCCGACTTGATGTGGACGTCGGCCCGCTCCGCCTCCAGGCGCGCGGCGGCGAGATCGGGCCGTACGGCGCGGGCCTGCGCGATCAGGTCCTCGACGGCCCTCGAAACGGAATCCAAGGGCAGCTCCTCCGGAAGGTCGCCGACGTCATAAGGCGTGGTGGCGGGCAGTCCCATGGCCGTAGCGAGCGCGCCGCGCAGCGCGAGCACCTCGCCGGAGAGCCGATCCACCGCCAGCTGTGCCTGCGACATCGCGGTCTGCGCCTGCAGCACGTCGGCAATCGTCGCGACGCCGGCCTGCTTTCGAGCGGTGGCCGCGTCGAGGGCGGTCTGCGCGGTTTTCAGGTTCGTCCGCGCGGCCTCGAGCTGGGCTCGTGCATTGAGGTATTCGACGAGGGTCTGCTGGACGCCGAGAATGACGTTTTGGACCACCGCGGTGTGGGTCCAGTCGGCAGCCAGCAGCGCGAGCCGCGAGCTCTCGGCGTCGGCGGCCCGCCCACCGAGATCGAACAGGAGGTAGCTGAGGGTGAGATCCGGCCCATAGGTCGACTGCTCGAAATCGAACTGGCCCCCGATCACGCTCTGCTTCGTGTGCGCAACGGTGGCGTTGACGTCGACCGTCGGATAATAGGGGGCTCGATCGATCCCGAGCTGGGCGCGGGCGGCCAACGCCCGAAAATAGCTCGCCCGGGTCAACGGGTTGTTGCGCAGGGCGATCTCGACCACGTCCGCCAGCGTCAAGGTGGCATCGGGGGCCAGCAGGTTCTCTGGAATCGACGGCACGGTCGGCTCGGGCGGCGCCGGCGGCGTGAGTTCGACCGTGGTCTCGGGAGCCTGCGGCACCGGCGCCTCCGCCTTCAAGCCGTTCGGCAGAACGCTCGAACACCCAGCGGTCACCGCCACGGCCAGGCCGATCCATATGACTCGATGCGGCTTCATATCCGCCCTCCCAACAATCTCTACCGACGATCGCGCGGCACGTCCGGCGGCATCGTCCCGACGCCGGGGTTGGCGACCGCGCAACGTTCGCCAGCATACGCCATTAAACCTGAGAGACAAGCCGGCCGATTCCCCGATGAGACGGCAGGTCGGACGTGCTGTTCGCCGCTCTCGGGGGACTCCGCGACTCTCCCCGATCATGAACACCGTCCGGTGTGCCCTGAGAACGCTTCTGAGAACGATCCCTCTCCATGGATGAGCCGGGAGCCGAGTCGGATCGTCGATCCCACCGGGAAAAAGATGTCGTGGACGAAGACCGCAACGGACGTGCCGATCGCCCTTCGGGAACTTTCGATGCGCTGCGGTCTCTCACTGTGGGAACCGAGGGCGGTACGGAAAGGAGCCGAGAATGCGAAGCCGAGGAAACATCAACCCACTCGAACGACCGATTGCCGTCATGCTCGCGACGATACTGGCGCTGGCCGTCATGGCGCCCGCAGGCCCGGTCGAGGCGCTGGAAACCGGGGTCTGCCGGATCGAGGTCCTTGTCGACGGCAAGCCCCTGACCGAGTACCCGGCCCGCGGCACCACCTATATCGAGGCGCTTCACGGCCACGAGTACGCCCTCCGCCTGACGAACCTCATCGATCGTCGGATCGCGGTCGCCCTCGCCGTCGACGGCCTCAACTCGATCGATGCCAAAACTACCTCGGCATCCATGGCCAGCAAGTGGGTGCTCGGGCCCTACGAGACCACCACCATCGGCGGATGGCAGGTCAGCAGCACCGACGCCCGCCGGTTCTTCTTCACGACCGAGGACGAAAGCTACGGAGCCTGGCTCGGCCGCGATGCCAACCTCGGCGTTATCGAAGCTGTCGTGTACAGGGAAAAGAAACCCAGAATGACTCTCGGCCAATGGCTGGGTTCGCGTTCGCAGGCCGCGCCCGCACCCGCCGAGCGTGCGCGTCCGTCGGCCGAAGCGGAGAAACGGTCCGGTGAGGCTGCAGACGCGGACGGACTCGCGGCGACAGGCATCGGCCGGCGGGTCGATCACAGGGTGCAGCGGGTCTACCTCGATCTCGAGGAGCAGCCCGCCGCTCAGCTTCGAATTCGCTACGAGTATCGACAGCAGCTCGTCCGTCTCGGCGTCTTGCCGAGCCCCGAGGAGGAAACAGCACTCGCGCGGCGCGAACGCGCAAACGGTTTTTCTGATTTTTCATTCGCGCCGGACCCATTCGGTCACGGGCGATGATTGGATTTTAAAACCGAAAAACCCCGGCAGATGCCGGGGTTTTCTTGGTTACACCTCGACGCTGGCGCCGGTATGAAAACCCTTCAGCTTGTCACCCATCACGCCCGCCAGAACGCCAAACGCCTTTGCCCCCGTGCAGTGCCCCGAGTAGACCGGGCCATCGACCTTGTCCATGACCTGCCAGCCGATTTCCCTCACCTCCGCACGGCTCGCCGCCATGGAGTTGTAAAAGGGAAGACCGATCAGGTGGAACCCGCCGAAGAGCGCCTTGATTGGAACCCGGGGGAATTGCGCCGTCGCAGCGTCGATGAGATTGAGGATGCCGTGGTGCGAACACCCGGAGAAGACCGCCATGCCGTCGTCCTCATGGATCACCATCATCAGCTCGTGATCAAAGGGATCCGGAACCAGGGCACCCGCCTCTTCGACGAAAAGCCGGCGATTGCCGCGCGGTCGTGGGTGCGCCGAACCGATACCGGTCAAGAGATACACACCGGGCGCAACGAGCCGCATGTCGCTGACGAACTCGATGCGACTGGAGAATCGCTCGAGAAGCTCGAGATCGAGACCGATCGGTCGTTTGATGACCGCGAGGGCCTTGAAGAAGCGATCGGCGCGAGGTGCTTCGCGGAGAAAGACGGTGGCCTTGTCGTTGAGCTCGAAAAAACGCTCCAGGCCCCCGCCGTGATCGAAGTGTTGGTGTGACACCACGGCCACCTCGACGTCCGATATGTCGATTCCGAGATGCTCGGCGTTGTCCGCAAAAGCCGCCGATGATCCCATGTCGAAGAGGATCTTCGTCCCGTCCACCTCGACGTGCACTGACAGTCCGAATTCGGGGCAGAGATCATCCCTGCCCTCGACCCTGTTGTTCTCGACTAACGCGGTCACCTGCATGTGGGCCTCCGCCTTGATCAGACAGTGTACCGCGATCCGAGTCTTCTCAAACGAGGAACCGCTACCCGGCCGCGAGATCCCTGGCCAGCTGTTCCACGCCGTGGACCGTCAGCGGGTACATCGGGAAGATCCTTCGCACGAGCCGGATCGACGGCGCGTGCCACGATTCCTCGGCCATCGGGTTGAGCCACGCGCAATGGGTGAAGTGGGCGCGCACCCGTTCGAGGTAATCGGCACCGGGTCGTTCGTTGCGTTCGGTCCAGTCGATCGCCCCGAAACGATCGGTGATTTCGCCCGGGTACATGTAGGCATCTCCAACCAGGACCAGCCTGGTCTCACGGTCGTAGCGGCGGAAAAGCTCGCCAAGCTGGATCTTCTCCGAAAAGGCCGCGTTGCCGTACACCCGCTCGTAAATGCAGTTGTGGAAGTAGACGTGGTCGAACTGCTTGAAGTGGCGCGCCTGGTGGGCGGCCGAGAAGAGGGTGTCGACCAGTTCTTTGAAGGGCCACATCGAACCGCCGATGTCCATTGCCAATAACAGGCCGAGCCGGTTTTCGCGCGGCGGTTTGAAGACCAGCTCGAGCTCCCCACCCTCACGGGCGGTGCGGTCGATCGTGTCGTCGAGGGCGAGCTCGTCGGCCGGGCCAGTCCGCTCGAGGGCGCGCAGCTTGGTGAGAGCGACGCTCAGCTGCCGCGTGTCGAGCACGCGATCCTTGCGGTGCTCCTGGTAGCGCCGCTCGGCGGCCACCTGAACCGCGGTGCCCGCGCCGTGGTCGCCACCCACTCGAATCCCGCCCGGGTGGCCGCCGGAGTGTCCGAACGCCGAGGTTCCCCCGGTGCCGACCCAGTAGTCGCCGCCGTCGTGGCGTTCGGTCTGCTCGGCGAGCCGGCGTTCGAGCTCGGCGCGCAGGGCCGCCACGTCGACCGAATCCATCAGCTTCAGCCACTCGGGGTCGATGGTGGCGGGCGCGATCGGATTTTCGAGCCAGTCCCATACCGCCTTTTCGATGGCGGCCAGCTCCGCATCGACGCCCTTGAAGTGGGCCGCAAAGCAGAGATCGAAGTCGTCCAGCTCGGCCTCGTCCCTGACCATGATGCCGCGGGCGAGGGAGTAAAACCCCATCAGCGACGAACCGTGCAAGCCCCGCGCGAGCCCTTCGATCAAGGTCAGCCACTGCTGTGGTGTGACCTTGAGGCCATGGCTCCGGAGGCGATAGAAAAACGGGAGGAAGATCCCGGAATGATCGGCGATCGACGCGGTTTCAGACATCGTCGGTGGGCCACCGCCCTGCGGAACCCGCCATCGCCTTGCCGACCGCCTCGACATCCTCCTCCTTCTTGATCAGTGCGCCCAGGAACGGAATTTCCCGGGCCAGCTGTCCGGGCTGGACGCCGGCCGCCAGCAACGCCCCGATCCAATCCACCAGCTCGGAGGTCGAAGGACGCTTGCGCAGCCCCCTCACCTTGCGCAGCCAGTAGAACCGGGCCAGGCACTGCTCGAGCAGCTTTTTACCGATCTCCGGATGGTGGACGCGAACGATGCGGGTCATGAGCTCCTCGTCGGGGAACTCGATGAAGTGAAAGATGCAACGTCTGAGGAACGGGTCCGGCAGCTCTTTCTCGGCGTTCGAGGTGATGACGACGACCGGCCGGTGGGTCGCACGGTGGCTGTCGCCGGTCTCGGTCACCGTGAACTCCATCACATCGAGTTCGTGCAGGAGATCATTGGGAAACTCGAGGTCGGCCTTGTCGATCTCGTCGATCAGAAGGACGACCTGCCGCTCGGAGGTCAACGCTCGGCCGAGCGGGCCGAGCCTGATGTACTGGCGAATATCGGACACGTCGTGGTCACCGAAGCGACTGTCCTGCAACCGTTTGACCGTATCGTAGACATAGAGGCCATCGGCCGCCTTGGAGGTCGACTTGACGTACCAGGTGATGAGCTCGAACCCGAGGTCCTCGGCAATCGCGGTTGCGAGCAGGGTTTTGCCGGTGCCCGGTTCACCGCGAACCAGCAGCGGTCGCTCGATCGCCGCCGCCACATTGACCGCATGACGCAGCTCCGGCGAGGTGATGTAGCTGTCGGTTCCGGAAAATCGGCTGAAGTCCTGGGCCATTGGTGCACACCTCTCTCTTCGACACTACGTCTGCAACCTGTCTGTGGTTACGCTGTGATTGTAGCTCGACTGTCACCACCGCCGGCAGATCGCACAGGCATTGATGCCGCCGACACCCATGTTGATCTTGCCGGCGACGTCGCCCTCGGTCGGGTGGGCCTCGTCCTGTACCAGCCGATGGTAATAAGGCCGGATCTGATCGTGGACTTCGGCTTGGGCAAGGTTGACGGGGAGAAGTTCTCCCTTTGAAAACCCGAGGTGCTGCGCCGTCAGCTCCCACCCTCCACAGACGGACATCCCATGCCCGAAGGTGCCCTTGCGTGCCGTGATGGCCATCGATCCGGGGAGGACCGCCAACGTGTTCTGCAGCTCGGTCCAGTCACCTGGCGTGGCCGTCGCGTGCATGTCCCAGGTTGCGACGTCCTTCGGTTCAATCCCCGCCTCCGCCAGAGCCTGGCGGATGGCGAGCCGCGGCCCCTCCTCGGAGGGGGTAATGATGTGGTCGGCGTCAGAGGAAATCCCGACGCTCAGGATTTCGAGTCCGAGCGGCTCGAAGCCCTTGTCCATGAGATATTCGGCGTCGCCCACGATCCAGATGCAGGCGCCTCCCGCCACGTGGGTGCCCCGCATCCCGGTGAACGGTTTGGACACCCGGCCGTCGTGGGACAGGACCCTGGCACCGAAGAACGCCCCCACCGACAGCGCGTGAGGCTCCGGATCGGTCATGCCGATCACGCAGACCCTGGCCTGATCGGATCGGATGGCGTCGATCGCCATCTTGAGGGAGACGCTGAAACCCGCACACGCGGCAATTGGAGCGATCGCTGGACCCGTGATGTGACCGAGCATCGAGATCTGGGCCGCAGGAATGTTGGGGATGTTCCAGAGGAGGTTGGGATCGACCGCATTCCACGGTTCGGTCGGACACCCGTACTCGGCGTTGAGCTTTCGCCGGGAGGAGATCTTGCGGCGAATGAGGGGCCCCTTGCCGTTGTCGATGTCGCCGGTGACATCCACGCCTTCGACCTCCTTCGATCTCTCCAGGTATTGATGCAGCCCATCCGACCGCGACACCCAGAAGGCATCCCAACGCTCGCTGATCTCGTCGAGGCCCTCACTCTGTGGGTCGACCTCTGCAGGATCGTCCGGCGCACCCAGCTCCTCGCGGATCCGCTCCCGGTCACGATCGGTGGCCGCGCGGTAGCTGCGAAGTTCACTGTGGTGCGCGTCCTGACACCAAAACCGATTCCAGTGCTTCTGAGCGTGGTAATAGCGGAGCACCAGTTCGTACTGGAGTGGGAAGTCGCCGAGACCGGTCCCCACGTAGACGTGTGCCTGAGAACCGAGCTCCTTCAGAAGAGGCTCGATCCCCGGGTTCTTCTCGAGGGCCTGAACGAACGCACCGATGGCGTACTTGACCGTGTTACCCATCTTCGAGTTCAACTGCGAGAAACGCCGCGGTTCGAATCGCTGGTCGATCCATGACTTGTAGGAGAGAAAATCGAACTCGGGCCGCCCGACCAGAAAGTTGCTCGGCCCGAAGCCGGCAAACGGTTCGAGCCAGCTTGTCGCTGCACCGAGGTTCTTCTCGAATGCGCCGACGTCCGGCGACTTGGGAGCGACAACGCCCCACCCGAAAATGCCGATTCGCTTTTTCATGATCCGTCCATTTTCAAGGCCCTTCTCAGAACGATGGAGGGTAACAGGCAATCGATGCAGCGCAAAGACCCAGTGCGGCACAACCCAGAGGCCTTGACTTGCGGCGTGCCCGCCGCCACTCTGATGGCGCGGAGGAACGCATGGCTGCGGACGATCACAAGGTCATCTTTTCCATGGTCGGGGTCAGCAGGACCCACGGCCAGAAGACCGTGTTGCGAGACATCTCACTCGGATTCTTCTACGGCGCCAAGATCGGCGTCCTCGGCCTCAACGGTGCGGGCAAGAGCACTCTCCTGAAGATCATGGCCGGAATCGACGAGCCCTCGAACGGAGAGGTCGTGCGTGCTCCCGGATATTCGGTCGGCCTCCTCGAGCAGGAACCGGAGCTCGAGGCCGGCAGAACCGTCCGCGAGGTCGTCGAGGAAGGCGCGGTGGAGGCCACCGCGCTCCTCGCCGAGTTTGACGCTCTCGCCGAGAAATTCTCTGAACCGATGGACGACGACGAGATGCAGAAGGTGCTCGACCGCCAGGGGGTGGTGCAGGACAAGATCGAGTCGATGGGCGCGTGGGAGCTCGACTCCCGCCTCGAGCTCGCCATGGATGCCCTCCGCTGCCCGCCCGGCGACACCAAGGTCGACATCCTGTCGGGCGGCGAGCGCCGCCGGGTCGCGCTCTGCCGACTGCTCATCAGGCAGCCCGACATCCTGCTCCTCGACGAACCCACGAACCACCTCGACGATCTTTCGGTGGCATGGCTCGAACGCCACCTCAAGGACTACCCCGGCACCGTCATCGCCGTCACCCACGATCGCTACTTCCTCGACAATGTGGCCGGTTGGATTCTCGAGCTCGACCGCGGCCACGGCATTCCCTGGAAGGGCAACTACTCTTCGTGGCTCGAGCAGAAGGAGGAGCGGCTGCGGCAGGAGGAGCGCAGTGAGGGGCGGCGCCAGAAGACGCTCGAGCGGGAGCTCGAGTGGATCCGCATGACGCCCCGCGCACGCCAGGCGAAGGGCAAGGCGCGGATCAACGCCTACCAGGAGCTTTTGTCGCAGGAGCCCGAGCGAATGGTGCGCGACCTCGAGATCTGGATTCCTCCCGGGCCGCGACTCGGCGATGTCGTCATCGAAGCCGAAAAGCTGAAGAAGGGCCACGACGATCGGCTTCTTTTCGACGACCTCAGCTTCTCGATTCCCCCGGGCGCGATCGTCGGCGTCATCGGCGGCAACGGCACCGGCAAGACGACGCTTTTCGACTCGATCACTGGAAAGCAGGATCTTGACGGAGGCAGTGTCCGCCTCGGCGAGACCGTGAAGCTCGCCTACGTCGATCAGAGCCGGTCCACGCTCGACCCGGAAAAATCGGTATGGGACGTGATCTCCGAGGGCTCGGATTCGATCTGGCTCGGCCGCACCGAGGTCAACTCACGCGCCTACGTCGGCCAGTTCAACTTCACGGGCCCCGACCAACAGAAACCGGTCAAACTGCTGTCCGGCGGCGAGCGCAACCGCGTCCACCTCGCACGCATGCTCAAAGAGGGCGCTAATGTGCTGCTCCTCGACGAGCCCACCAACGACCTCGACGTCAACACGCTGCGGGCGCTCGAAGAGGCGATCCTCGCGTTTGCGGGCGGTGTCCTGGTGATCTCTCACGACCGGTGGTTCCTCGATAGGGTGGCGACCCACATCCTGGCTTTCGAGGGCGAATCGCACGTGGAGTGGTATCCCGGCCCTTACTCCGACTACGTCGCCGACCGTCGCAAACGGCTGGGCGACCTCGCCGACCGGCCGCATCGCGTCACCTATCGACCGCTGACGCGAGGGTGAATTCTCAGTTCTCAATCGCCGGTATTGGCTCATCCGGGAAAAGGTGAGATCAAGTTTGGGATGTCCGGGTCAGCAGGTGCAGCGGCAGAGCTCAGGGGCAGGTTCAGCGAACAGCGGCAGCGACAGGGACGGTGGCCGGGGCAGCGGTCAGGTTTCGTGAGGTCGTGATGGTCACCTCCGGGTCGTTCATGAAGACACGTAGCCGGTGAGACAGCGAGTGTCAAGGGCAAGCCGGTCAAGCCGGTGCGTAGCACCCTTGACACTCGCTGTCTCACCGGCTTCAGGGAGGGTATGAACAACCCGGAGGTGACCATGTCCCGCGCCCTCACGAACACGAACCTCGTGGCCCACGAAAAAGCTCTCGAAGCAGCGGGTATCGCCATCGCGCTCGCCACGAGGGTTCCAGCTCCCCTGAAATCGATTGCCGATCAGGTCATTCGCTCGGCGACCTCGGTGCCGGCCAACCTCGCGGAAGGCCACGGCAGGACCGGAAGAGACCGGCTGCACTTCTGGAGAATTGCCTACGCGTCCGCCAAAGAGGTCGACAGCCACTTGAGGCTGCTCACTCAGGCTGGAGTGGTCAATGGCATCAGGGCCGATCGGGCTCTGGCGACCTTCGATCAGGTCCGCGCCATGACGTGGCGGTTGCTCAATCGAAAAACCGACTGAATGGACCCGCACGACCACCTTCGCAGTGGTATTGTTTCGGATATGAGCCCCACAATCAGCCGAGTCGCGCGCGTCGAGCTCTTCCATGTCGCGATCCCGCTGCCGGCCACCTTCCGACCGGCCTGGATCCCAGGCATGCCGTCAAATGAAAACCGGTTCACGCTGGTCAGGATCATCACCGATGACGGCGTCGAGGGTTACAGCGCCGGGCCCGCCATTGGCCGCGAACGGGCCGGCCTCGGTGATCTCCTCGGGCCCTATCTCCTCGGCGAAGACGCCTGCGACATCTCCCTGGTGCAACAACGCCTGCGCGAGATTGCGTACCTCGGTTGGCGCAACTGGTGGATCGAGCCTGCGTTCTGGGACATCCGGGGAAAGCTCGCGGGCCGGCCGGTCTGCGAGATGCTCGGCGGCTCGCCCTGCACCGTCCGCCTCTACGCGTCGACCGGTGAGGTCAAGGAGCCCGCGGAGCGAATCGAGGAAGCGGAGGCGCGTTTTGCCGAAGGCTTCCGCACCGTCAAGCTCCGCGTCCACGATCACGACGAGGCGGTCGACATCCGCCAGGTCGTCGAAACGGCGAAGGCCATCGGCGATCGCGTCAAGATCGCGGTCGACGCCAACCAGGGATGGCGCGTCACGATCGTCGGCGACTCGCCGCTGTGGGACCTGGAGCGGGCAAAGAGGTTCGCAGACGTCTGTGCCGACGCCGGCGTGGCATGGATCGAGGAACCGCTGGCGATGGACCGCTACGACGACCTGAGTGCCTTGACCGCCGCCAGCCGGGTGCCGATCGCCGGCGGTGAGCTCCACAGCGCCGGCCTGCCGGAGCTCCGGATGATGATCGAACGGCGGTGCTACAACATCTTTCAACCGGACGCCGTTTTCTGCGGTGGCGTCGCCCAGACGATGGAGGTGATTCGTCTGCTCCGGAAGCACGATCTCGCCTACTCGCCCCACACCTGGACCAACGGTATCGGCTTCGCGGTCAACCTGCAGCTCTTTGCGGCCAGCGGCTTCGCCGAGGAACGCGAGCTCGAGTACCCGCTGGCACCTCCGGGTTGGACGGTCGAGGCTCGCGACGGCATCCTCGAGGTCCCGTTCGACCACGACCGGGGGACCCTCGAGACTCCTGCAGCGCCGGGCCTCGGTTTCAAGATCGACCACAAGGCCCTCGCGCGCTACGGAAAACGTTTTTTCGTCATGGATCGCAAGCGGCTGATCTGGTTTTCAATCCGCCACCGCGGTATCAAAGCGTCCAGGGAGATCGACCGCAACCGCCGCGCGCGGCTCGAGAAAGACTGAATCAGGTTTCAGCCGTTGCCGTCGATCCCCCGAAGAAACCGAACGAGCCCGTCCAGGTAGACCTGCTGGTCGTCGAACATGGCGAGATGGCTGCCGTTCGGGCAGTACAGATACTGGCCGTTCGGAATCTGCTCAGCCATCCACTCCATGTGGACGGGGTCCATCGTGTCGTAGCGGGCGCCGATCACCAGCGTCGGCACGGTGATCCTGCCGAGGTCCGCCGTGCGGTCCCAGTTCGCCAACCGTCCGCTGGCGCCGAGCTCGCTCGGCCCCTGCATGAGCGTGTAAATGGCCGGGTTGACGTGCTCGAGGGTCCTGTTCACCGCATCGGGCCACTGGTCCGGCGGCCGGCGGAGGATATGGTTGACGTAGTACTGCTCCATCAGCAGCTCCATGTAGCGGGGGTTCTCGAAGTCCTCCGCCGCCTCGAGGGCCTTGATCTCGGCCAGCGCCGCCGGATCCATCTGCGGCAGGAGCTCCTCTTCGGCGTAACGGTTGTAGAGCGGGATCGACGCCATCATGTTGGAGATGACGAGTCCCTTGAGGTTGTCGCCGTGGGCGAGCGCGTACTCCATCGCCAGGATCCCGCCCCAGGAGTGCCCGTAGAGAACGAAGTTGTCGGGCCCGAGGCCGAGTGCCGTTCGCACCTGCTCGACCTCGTCGACGAAGCGCTCGATCTGCCACAAGTCCGGTTCGTCCGGCTGGTCGGAGTCATACGAGCCGAGCTGGTCGTAAAGGTAGACCTCGATTCCGGCTGCAGACAGACTCTCCGCCAGTGGCTCGAGATACTCGTGGGTGAAGCCGGGCCCACCGTGCAGCAGCAGCACCTTGATGGACGGGTTGTCGCCGAGCCGCCTCGTCCACACCCTGAAGGTCCCCTTCGAGGTCTCCACCGGGATCATCCGGACATCGGCCGTCTGCTGCGCCTCCAGGCGCGACGAATCCGCATCCGTGCCAGCCGGGGCAACGGAAGTCGAGGACGGACCGCACGACTGCAGGAGAAGGACACCGAATGTGAGAACCACGGCCCGTTGCATGAAAACGCGGGCCGCAGACTGGGAGCACGACCTGGAGCGCATCATTGTTCACCTCCTTGGCTCTGGCACAGTCAACCGACGGCGCCGGCATCGTATTTCGCGAGGCGCCGGTCATGTTCGGCGTGTTTGCCAAGAGCTTACGCAAAGTGCTGTAACAAATCCGGTACTCGCCGCTACTCTCTTCGAGGCATATGAATCAATGATGACCTTCGAGGATCTCTACACCACCTACTTCGCTGACGTCTATCGGTTCGCTGTCTGGTTGACGCACGACACGACTCAGGCTGACGATGTGGCATCGGAAACATTCGTCAGGGCATGGGCGCGCCGCGATGAGCTGCGCACTGAAACCCTGAAGGGTTATCTTTTTGCCGTCGCCCGCAACATCTATCTCAAAAATCGAGATCGGTCCAACAAACACGAGCAGCTGCCCGAGGAACTGGCGGATACGGCGCCGGATCCGCAGCGAACGGCAGCCGCGCGATCGGATCTCGACCGCGTCACGGACGCCCTTTATCGAATGCCGACGCTCGATCGAATAGCGTTGGTCCTGCGAACGGAGCAATCGCTCCCTTACGACGAAATCGCGAGGATTCTCGATATTTCCTCGGGTGCCGCACGGGTCAAGGTGCACCGCGCCCGTCGACGACTCCTCGCAGAAACCATGACTCACAACGGAGGTGAATAATGGCCGTGACACGAGAAGTCATCATAGATCTTTCGGACGAGGCGAGCACCGACTCCCGTCATCTGGTCGAGGAGCATCTCGAAAAAGACCCGGAGCTCGCGCGGTTGGCGACCCAGTGGAAGGACAGGCTGCCGGAGCCACCCCCCGCTCCGGCCAGCCCAGACGCCCAGGCGATCGCGTACCAGGAAGCAAGGCGGCAGATCGCAAATCGGGTGATCACTCTCGCTGCGGCGATTGCGTTCGGAATTCTGGTGGTCGGGGGTGTCGCGCTCATAGGTGCATTGTTCATGTTTGCTCGATGAGGGATCCCAGTAAATCGATCGATTCTCTGCCAACGGCGCGAGCACACGATAGAATCGTTATTGCATTCGTTTTCTCTGTTTCCTGACTGGGACGGGGCGTGCCGCAGTGACGATCACCGCAGACATCGAAGACCTGGCAGTCGCCGATTTCATGATGGTGCTGGCTCAGAATCAGAAAACCGGCCAGGTCACAATCGAAAACGGGGACGATCGGCTCAAGCTCGCCTTTCGCAACGGCAACATCGTCTACGCCGCGTCG
>Ga0316575_10000234_pt1 | contig 14938 bp, 18 predicted proteins | sample J5NA_FD_203072 | JGI IMG/M metagenome (GOLD analysis project Ga0316575, IMG submission 203072) | Rhizosphere microbial communities from salt marsh grasses in Alabama, United States - J5-7_050615r2r3 | ecosystem: Host-associated > Plants > Roots > Rhizosphere | place: USA: Alabama | collected...
CTTTGATCTACCTGAACCCGGAAAGTATGACTTCTATTGCGACATAGACAGTCATGCACGTCTCGGTATGAAAGGTCAGATTCAAGTCGGCGAATAGCCATTTTTTTAAATAGTTAACTGCCAGTCACGAAGCTTATGGCTTGAATTTGTCTGCCGCTTTATGGCGGACATCAGTCTTCGCTAAAGCTGCGCCCGACAAGAAGACAAAAGCACGTCAGTGCTTTCAACGTTGAACTTACATCCGGGTGCAAAGCACCCGGACTGTCTTGCATGAATCAAGGTTCTGCCTGCCGGGAATCAGCATATGGATGGTTAAAGGCTCTCGAATGAGTTGGATACTATCCGATCCGTGAAAGCTTTTTTTGAGGGCACATATTAGGATGTGTTGTCCATTAGGTCCTTCTTCTTGGCTTCAAATTCAGTTTTGTCGATTTCGCCCCGGGCATATCGTTCCTTCAATAGATCAATGGCCCGAGAGTCTGAAGGCCTTTGGAAGCTGAATTTTTCTCCTTTGGCATCGTAGATGAGCCATTTGGCCCAAAAAACCAGGCCCACAATAATAAGAATCCAGAATATACCCATAGATATCATACTTTAACCACCTCGTTATTCGATCACCCGCTACACCGGGTCTCATGCTCCTTTTTCTTCCTTTGATCAATATGTGGAATGCATTCTACCCGTGTTTTTATCCACCAGAATTTTATCTACCAGGGATCCGTCCCTGGTTACGATATTGATCCGATAACCATTACGTTCTTCCTCGATTTTTCCGAGTTGTAGGTTGGGATTTCTTCTGGATTTCAGGTAATTTTCAACTTCCTGTTTGGCCTGATTCCGATCCAAAGGTGTCTGCCGGGGCGGCTGATACTGGCGACCGTATTGCGGTCCATTCTGCTGGCCGTATCCATTTCCGGAGCTCATCATTCCCTGTCCCATGCCGGACCCCGACCCTATCATTCCAGGCCCCGCGCTGTACCCGGAATTATGTCCTTGTCCCATCATACCTGAGCCCATCCCGTAGCCGGAACCGTATCCCCGCCCCATCTGTGCATTCCCCTCAGCAGAATAGAGGGTGAATCCGATTAATACCGTTGCAAACAAAAGCAGTATTGTCTTTTTCATAATAAATTTCCTTATCAAAAAATAAATTAACGATTAATATAAAATTGGTTCGGTGTTCTTAGGAGGCCCATGCACTGGCGATCAAACCGATGGCGGTAAATATGATTAAAGCTACTTTTATTATTAACGGGGGTAGCGTTTATTCTACCCCCGTGTTTTAGGAGTTTAGTAGTTCCAGCATGCGCCGGGACCGTACCCCATGCCGTATCCGCCCATACCATAGCCCATGCCCATCATGCCGTATCCGCCCATACCATAGCCCATGCCGTATCTACCCATGCCATAGCCCATACCGTATCCGCCCATCATGGGGCCATAGCCGTATCCGTTGCCGGACCAAGAATCCGGTGCGATTTTGCGGACTTCAATTTGATGATTGACGGCCTTTTCATCAAGTTTGGCACGCAGGTCTGAAATCTCCTTTTGGACTTTGTCAATTTTGCCGGTGTCAGGGTTTGTCTCGGACAAAAGAGCGTTCAGTTCGCTGGATTTTGACCAGAGCTTTTCGCGAAGCGATTGGGTTTCATTGAAAAATTTTTGATTCAAATCAGCCAATTGCTCCTGCTGTTTGCTGGTCAGCGTGGTATAACCATTGTTATACGGGCCGTAATAGCCGGGGCCTGCGCCCCAGTAACCCATCATATGACCGCCGCCCCATCTCCCGCCATGTGCCCAGGCAGCTGCCGGCACAATGAGAACGACACTTAGAATTGCGATGCCAACGATACTGGTTAATCTTTTCATAATAATGTCTCCTTTTTTGATCTGTTTTTTAAATTCGGTGGACCTTGCGGAGCCACTTGTTGTTTTGCTTTCGATAAAAGCAAACAATATGCCACAGTGAATCAAAAATTTGCATCATATAGAAATATAAGGAAATATTTTTGACGCACAAGCTTGAAAGAATGGATTTTTTAAGATGAACAACATAAACTGGGTAAAAAGTATCCAAAGGCAATTCAGAAAATATCTTATGTGTATAAAAAATAAACATGGGCTATTTCATGTCAAGCTGCTGTGCCAATACCCCAATGGAAGCTATCGCTGAACACCATTTACAAACTGTAACGGTGAAAGGATAACGTTGAACCTTTCAAACTAAAATTTATGGGCCTGCTGGTTGGTCGGCGCTGATAGTAATAAAAGATGGAAAATTGGTGTATCCAGGCAATGTGATGAAATAATAGGCGGCATTTGAGTGGTTATTGGGGCAGTTTAACGTCATACCCGGGACCGGTCAATGTCCGTTGCCGCAGTGGGCGACTTTGGGGATCATAAATCGTCTCATCGTTTTCACCTCCTTTTCAAAAAGCCCTATATTTTTAATGTGTTTTATGTGAATGATGGGAACAGCATTCAGGTGGTTTACCGCCGGTAACCTTATTCAGTCTATCCAGATAACGTCCCCACCACCCTTTAGGCTTTGAAACCCTTGACGCCAGATATTTGTCTGGATTTAATTCAAACGCTTTCCGGCATGGCTCTGCACAAAAATAATAGGTACGCATCTTATACGTAAGCGTGAAGTCTCTTTTTTCCGGAGCCACTTTCATAAGACAAACCGGGTCGATAAAGACTTGTTTCGGGGATATTGATTTCTCCATGGTAGCCTCCTTGATTATTTCTTTTACTATAGATTAAAGCAAGAATTATGCCACAATGTGGTGGATATCTTTAACTATTTAAACTCAGGGATTATTATCGCTGTGATTGGAAATCATGGTGAATTTTTCTGAAAGGAAAGTTGAAAGAATGGATAAAAATTATCCATCTGTTTTTTTAGTGTGTTGATTGCTTCGTTCGTGTTAAAATATATTCATCTTGCAAGATACAGAACGAGCGGAGGTGTAACGTGAAACGAATGCCAAACCAGGAAGTTATCTATGGCACATGACCATCACCACGGGCCCGCCAATTACAATCGCGCCTTTGCCGTTGGTTTGGCGCTCAATGTAGGATTTGTCGTCGTTGAAGCTGTTTTCGGCATCATGGCCGGATCGCTGTCACTTTTGGCGGATGCCGGCCATAATTTAAGCGACGTTTTAGGGCTGTTTCTGGCTTGGGGCGCCAATTATCTGGTGCAGCGAAAGCCCACGCAACGCCGCACCTATGGATGGCGAAAGTCCTCGATTCTGGCCGCTCTGATCAACGCCGTTATTCTGCTGTTTGTCCTTGGCGGCATTGCATGGGACGCGATTTTGCGTTTTGGCGCCCCTGTTCCCGTGGCCGGCAAGACCATCATCTATGTCGCCTTGGTCGGCGTGGTCATCAATACCGCTACAGCGCTTTTGTTTCTATCCGGCCGCAAAAGCGATCTGAATATTCGAGGCGCTTTTTTGCATATGGCCGCAGATGCCGGTGTGTCGGCGGGTGTGGTTGTCGCCGGTGTTGCGATTCTTTTGACCGGCAAGCCATGGATCGATCCGGCGGTCAGCCTCGTTATTACCGTTATTATTCTGTTCGGAACCTGGGTATTGCTTCGCGATGCCTTTAACATGGCCATGGACGCCGTTCCGAAAAATATCGATCCTGAGGCTGTAAGAGCCTATCTTTCCAGCCTTCCCGGTGTTTTCGGGGTTCACGATATGCACATTTGGGCCATGAGTACCAAGGAAACCGCCCTGACAGCGCATCTTGTCAAACCGGACCCCGAAGATGACGACGCGCTCATCGGAATCGCCAGCAAAACGCTCCATGACCGTTTCGGTATCGATCATACGACGTTGCAATGGGAGCGTCGCCCCTGGTTGACTCAATGCGGAGATGCGTGTGAGATTGAAACATGAAGTGCTCTGCCGCGACCACCACTGCGTCTCTGGATCATCAAGTGCCGGGGGCATTTACCTGTGTCAGGTGAATGATAATGTTTCTTGCGGTGCCTGCTGCGGTCTTTACAATGTCGCAGACCCATCCGAACAGAATCTGACGCATATATTGGATTATTGAAACGATCGATGGTCAACACGTCATCCCGCATAGAGCTTCAGCAGAATATTGATAACAAACAGCGTAAAAAGAGACGGAAAGATCATTGCTCTTACGCGTTGAACGGGATCGTTCAGGATATGCTTCATTGCATGGAACCCTCGACTTAAGCCCAAATACAGCCCGACCAGCAAAAGGCCGCCTTGGATCATGGGGATCCACTCGGGATGAAAGGGGCTGAACGGGTAGTTTGCGGTGCCGAAGATATTCCATCCCAGCCCTAAAGGATCGGACAGCACCGAAAGAATATAATTATAGTTTACCATGACCGACGGCAGGCTGAAGGCAATCCAGGAAAAGATGCCGATGGGAATCAGTATATATGAAAGCCGAAGGGTCATCAAGCGGTGGCTTGCCGGTTTCCCGATCAGGCGGTTAGAGAATCTCGCGGATAGGGAAAACAGGCCGGGAAAGATCACCAGGGCGGATAGCCAGATCAGCGCGATGTACGTCAAAAACGGGATGATCTGCCGGCTTTCGGTGACGTTGGCCGCCGATTTGATAAATTCCCAGGGACCCAGCATGGTGATGCTGAAGGCAATAGCCACCACCAGCATGATCATGACATTGATCATTTCGTCATAGCCCTTTAGATTGTGGTCCGAACCGAAAGGTCTTAAAAAAATGCCGATATTATCTTTGGGACAGCTTTTCAGACACTCCATGCAAAATCCGCAGTGATTGTTCCGATTCATATTCCCGATATACTGCTTCCAGGGGCAGGCCCAGCCTTCCTCCGCACCGGCATAGCAGCATTTTTCCTTGTGCTTTCTGCAAACATCAGGATCAATCGCGCGGATTTCCGTCATGGACGCCATGGAATAATTTCCCAGAAAGCCGCCTACCGGGCATAAATACAGGCAAAACACTCTCCGCCGATAGATAAAGGCAAGGACGATGGTCGTCACCAGGATCGCCAGAAACAGCATGGATGTGGCAAAAGGGCGGGTGATCAGAATGATCCCGAAAGAAATCATCGAAAGAAAAATAATGTTTTGAAGCCACATATTTTGTATCATTTTGGGCCAGTCTTTTTGAAGGCCGATGAATCGGTGGTGCAACCCTTTAAATGGTTTTTGAATATACCGGACAGCGGTCAGACTTTTGCGGCTGATCCATTCCGCGGGGGCAGGCAGCGGACACATCATGCACCATATCCTGCCGCCCAAGGGAACGAAAACGGCCTTCAGAGCGAACCACCATAAAATCCATACAAAAATAATCGCGATGTTTCGATTTCCCACGGGGCTGCCCCAAAGGCTGCTTAAAATAAACAAATAAAAAAGAATGAAGCCGGGAAACAGAATCAGAAATTGAAAACTGCGGCGGCGAACCAGCCATTTAAGCCCCGGCACACGCTCCAGCAGGTTGATTCGTTTAAAATGGGCGGATCGATTTTCAGGGAAAACATAAAACAATAACAAGGCGCTGAGCACGATCCATATGGATAAGGAAACCATAAGATGATAAATGAAATTGGGTCTTACGATCAGTTCGCCGGTCATGAAGGGATGCAGGTTCCCGCAGGTTTGCGTGCACCGGAAGGTGAACCTGCCGGCCTGATCCGCCTTGAATTTGATCTCTTTAACCTTGTCCCAATCCGTGTGGATGGTGTTGTCATCATCTTTCCATTGGTATTTTAACAGCGTTACACCCTGCTGTTTCAAAATCGCATCGACCGGATATCCATCCAGAAGAAATCCATGGGTAACATCGAGCGACGTCGGTTTTAAAATGACCGTATCGCCTTTATCGACCACAATTCTACCCGGGGTGTAACCATATTTTTTAGCCTTGAGAGAAATGATGCGGATATGGGGTTTATGCGGAATAAATTGCACCAGCCCTGGAATTGCCAGTGCCAATATCAGGCTTGATAAAATTATAAGATATGTCTTTTTTCTGCTCATGTTCACGGGTTTTTGTATTTTTTTCAACACTGTTTATTAGATGCTCAAACAGCGCTATTGATTTTTCACTGTCCCACCGGCGGCTGCCCACTGCTCTGCCGATAATTCCACCGTCCCGGTCGATAATGAAGGTTGTCGGGATGCCGCGTATACCGAACGGGCCGCCTAGCTCATTGATTGAATCCAATAGTGTTATAAAGGTTAATTTGTTCACTCTGAGGTACTTTTTGACAATGCCGGCCGGTTCATTTAAATTGATGGCAACCATGGCAAAATCCCTGTCTTTGAAATGGGCATATAATTTTTGCATCAATGGCATTTCGTAACGACATTCCGGGCACCATGTCGTCCAGAAATTTAAAAACACAATTTTGTCTTTAAAATCGGAAAGACGAACGGTATTGCCGTCTATGTCTTTCAGTTGAAAATCTACGGGCGGCGCAATATGAGGAATGTTTATGACCCCCATGTTTCGAAACAATCTTTGTGTGGTCGGGTCCGGTGCCGGTGCGGCCGTTTTCTCTCCTGCCTGTGCGGAAATGTTCATGGTAACGGAAAATATAAGAAACAGGCAAACCGGTAATACGGACCGGCTCATAACGGATGTTTTATGAAACTTCATTTTTTATCGTAGATAATCTCATAATGCGAATTTATTGAGAAACGGCAAATAGCCGGGAATGACGATCAGCTTGTTGAAGAAAATCAAAAGTCCGATAATTACCATGATGCCGCCGGCGATTTTCTCCAATAGCCCGAGGTGCCGCTTTATCCGGTCAAAAAATTTAAAGAATTGATTTACACCCAGCGCCGTTAAGAGAAACGGGATTCCCAAGCCAAGTGAATACACCGAAAGAAGAAGAACCCCTTGATGAACATGATCCAGGGTACCGGCAAAAACGAGAATGCCGGTCAGAATCGGACCGATGCACGGCGTCCAGCCAAAAGCAAATGATGCGCCGATGATCAGAGCCCATATGAACCCGACCTTTTTTCTTTCAACATTGAACCGGACTTCTTTAAAAAAAACGAGGGGACGAAAGAGCCCTAATTTAAACAGTCCGAATAAAATGATCACCAGTCCTGCGGCTTTTGTCAGAAAAGAAATCCGGGTTGACAGCAACGTCCCGATCCATGTTGCAGAAGCACCCAAAAGGATGAAGATTATCGAAAATCCGACGATAAAAAACATGGAGTTGAGAATAACGGTAAGTTTTTGGTTGTTCAGCAACCCATCGGCGAGAGAACCATTTTGCATTTCCTGCAGCGAAACACCGGATATAAATGAAATATACCCCGGGATTAACGGAAGAACGCAAGGGGATAAAAATGAAATCAATCCTGCGCCGAATGCCATTGTTATGGGAATCTCATGTATCATCGTCACTTGTATAATACACCCGGAGTACCTCTGACAGCGGTTATTTCAACTGAAATATCTCCCTTTTCGGGTATGGTTACGATTTGCTTTTGTGGTTTCAGTTTCTCGTGCCAGATTTTTAAAACATATTTGCCGGGAGAAAGATTTTTTATTCCTTTGATATGGTGTTGTTCAAGGTATTTTGAGTCCGGAATTTCAAACCGCCCCTGATCGTCGGTCACGGAAAAATAAGAATTTTTCAAGACCATGATGTAAGCTGCCATTTCTGCGTGAACGTCGCAGCGAAGCTCGACAATTCCGGGTTTGTCAAAGCGAACGTTCTTGCTTTCTCCGGGCTTATAACTGCCGAGATTGAATTTTTTGGTTCGGGATAAAGAAAAAATATTATGATTAACTTTATCGTTATTGGGAAAATCAACCGTCGCCCCCACCGGGATGGGCAGAATATGGGGGATAAATGTCAGATTCTGCTGATCCATGGTAAATTTTATCTTGGAAAGATCTTCATGAACCGCAGGGGCTTTTACCACATAAACCAGAATATCGACCGGTGAACGCAACCCTTTCACTTTTACGATACCGGTAATTTTTCCGGCCAAAGCCTGGCCCGGAAGATAAATGGTCAGAACAAATACCAATGAAAATACGATATATGAAAACCTTCTCAATCTGTTTCCTCCTTTAATCCTTCGATCTTCAATGTTACCGGGCCTACCAGACGCGGCTGGTAATTAAAATGTCTTCTGCAAGCCAATGCTTGTTTTTTACCCAGGGCCGTATCACCGGACGGTATATCAATCTGGCTTCGGCGGAGGGTTCGTCTTCCGGGTTCTCGAGGAGAAATTCATAGCTCAGCTTCACCGTGCTTTTCGGCCGGATACGGGTGTCCGAGGCAATCGATGTGGCGCGCCAAAACGGCACATTCAGATGGCCCTTGTCGTCTGCCAAAACTCTGGCAAACACCGAGCCTGGCAGGCCTGCATAGTTGCCGGCTTCTACCTTTCCTTTTCCGGTCCATTCCGGGAGACGTTCTCCTTTTAACATTTTCAAGGGGTTGCCGTTTGAGTCCACAACCTTTAACACCATCATGATACTTCTCATGGTTTCTCCGGTAGGAACCCAGTGCCCCCCGTTGGTATTGGTAATGTACACATTGATGTCGACTTTTTTGCCGGTTATCTTACCTTCAATTTCCATCGACAAGGCGGTTTTGAGCTGAATTTTGGTGCCGCCGTCAAACTGGTGGGGATGGATATCCTCAGGCGACCGGTAAGTTCCCCACATACGCCGGGCGCCGCCGTCGACAATATAATTATCATACGGGAGCATATCTTTTCGCCAGCTCATATGGCAGTCCTGACACTTTTTGCCTTTGTTGGGATCGTTCCAGGAGAGCTGATCCTGCCAGTGTTCCCATTCCTGATAGGTGGTTTGGATCGGCAAAGTCGTGTCGCCTTTCAACCCGAATCCCTCCCATTCCGAAGGAGAATATATCTTTGAATGATCCCATGTCTTTCCGCTTCCCAACGGTTTGAAATGGCCGTGGCACGTCGCACAAAATTGACCTTTATTAAATACAGAGGCATAGGATGCCGCCATGGGAGGGACCACCACGTCGTCATAAGGACCAAAAACAAGTATTGAATTTCCGATAGGAGAAGACTGTCTTTCAAAAATCGGTGCCATCCGGCTGGCTTTGGTCTTATCCGGAAAGACTTTTTGAATCTTATGGCAATAATCGCAGCTGACGCCGTCCCATTCCGTCCGAGGCGATTGAAGAACACTTCTCAAATCTTGAGACCATGGACTGGAAACAGCGGCCGACGGGGCGTGGCAAACCGCACAATTGCCGTTGCTGTTTGGGTTGTCGAGGCGGTATCCGGGCTTAACGTTATCGTGTTGAAACGCATCTGTTCCATAAAACATATCCAGAACCTTAGGGTTGGACGTCGTATGTGCCATTTTCGACTGATCCCAGTAACGGGTGAGCTTCGTATGGCATCTGGAACAGACGACAGGTGAAATAAACCGGTAATCCGGATTGTCATTAAGGTAAATCGGGTTCAGATAAATGTCCTGCACCCTGCCCAATGGACCGGCGTATTGGGCATTGTTAAACCAGCCTTCCTTGCCCGCGGTTACTTTAACTCCCTGAAAATGGACATGGGTCGGCTGAAGCAAATATCGTCCCTGTTTATCCGTCAGCGTGTATTTTTCATCTCCCGGGATTCTAACCCTGGCATTTTGCACCGGTCCGTAAACAGACGAGACGCGCCCTTGTATCGTCGTTTTATTTATATCTTTTATCTGCGTTGTGTTGGCGAGACTGTTTTTTTCAAAATGATGTGTAATTAAAAACAGCAGCAGCAATATTCCCGCGAAAGCATATCTCTTCATAGTTATCGGTTTAGGCTTTGACGATCAGCGTTCCTTGCATATTTTGATGATTCTTGCCGCAAATGGCATTGCACGAGAAAGTAAAGGTGCCGGCTTTGTTCGCCGTAAACGATACCAGAATGGTTTTACCCGGATGGATACCGTCTGATACAAAGATGCCCTCGTCTTTAAGGCTGAAGCCGTGAACGACATCACTGCTCCTTAATTTTAACACAACGACATCCCCTTTTTTAACCGTTATGACCGGTTTTTTAATCCCATTATGCCGATGCCACAGGGATATGATATCTTTTGCTTCCACTTCTCCCAAAATCCAACCGTATCGGGCGTTGCCGGTTAGCGTAAATACTTTGGCATTCGGCGGTATTTTATCTTTCCAGACATATCCATTATAGGATCGAATGGCAAAAGGCAACCCGATAATAATCAGAATCAACAGAGAGAAGAATAGCATATCCAATTTATTATGGTTCACTCTCATGAATAACTCCAGACACTATCAAAAATACAATAAGAAGATCAATTTATGAGAATCAGACGGCCGGTTTGTTTATCAACACCCAAACGCTGAACAACATCATTGCTGCTGTTGATAATTTGGATCTCATAAAAGCTGCCGGCATCGTTAATCTGCCCAACCTTCAAATTCGGGTTCAATCTTCTTACGTGGTTATTCGCCAGGTCGGCGGCTTGTTCTTTTGTTAAAAAAGATTTCCGGGCGATCGGACCCGCTGAACCACGTTGCTGAGGAACATAATCTCCGCCGCCTGCCGAGCCGGAGTTCCACCCGCAGGCGCTCGCATTATGAGGTCCGTTAATATACATGTGACCAACCCCTATTAGTGTTACAAGTAGAATTCCGGCGAAAAATATTTTAGGAAACAGCTTCATCTTTACACCTCCAAGTTTTTCATGTTTTCTTTTTGTGTCATGGTTAGAGCAATAGTTGTGCCATTTAAACAAAATCACCGATTTTTTGATCTAAACACGAATCGTCCGGGACTTTACACTCGATTTTCGAGGAAGTTCCTTCCATCGGCAATTTACCGGTGTAACCTTATTACCCACGTGAGGGTGCCGGTTGGGTAAAATATGCTCACATCATCATTGAACAGCGCATAAAAATGCTGCAATGTTTGCTTTTATGCATACACGTGTCCCGAAATCGGAACCTGAGCCGTGCATCACTGGGTTGTGCATCAATATTTATTTGAAGATCAACAAAGGAGGGAAAGGTTTTGAAGATATATAGGAATGGTGTCTGCAGCGATATGGAATCTTGCCGTCTTGTCGTTTCTGCCGGGATTCTGAGACAACAGGTGATCGTAACCGGCAGATCCGGATAAATGGCCGGTCATCTGTGGATACATGTTTGATGGCAATGTGATAACGGCTGCTGCATTTGGGTTCGAAGTGCTTTTCAGGTCACAGGGAGAATTCCCAAATGAGATATCGCACAAATGATTATCTATCCCGACCTCGCTGGCCGCTGCATTGACCGAAAATATCCTTTCGCTGCATTGCAAACACATGGGACCCACACAATGCCCGGCAGCATATGCCCTGGGCATAAGCAAATAAATGCCGAGCAGTGAAGCTAAAACGGTGACACATATATTTCTGGTTGAAAGATTCATATAATAATGTAGCAGCGATATTTATATGGCAGGATAATATACGACATTGTCGTAGTTGTCAATATGAAATATCACTATGGGGGATGCTTTCGCCGGGTGAGATGATAAACTAAGGGATCGCTTAAAAAAACGATCCCTCATCATCCGATCATAAAATGGGAAAAAGTGTATCAGCGGGTTATTCTGGAAATTTAATGGTAATTTCTTCCTTATCCTTTTTTGCCTTGAATTTGATATTGAGCGCTATACTGTCGTTTCGTATGCCCAATGCCAGGGGTATCTTCCCTTTGTCCGATTCGATATGGGTTATTTCTCGAACGGCATCCACGATTTTCTGGCCCACATCGTGTCCCGGAGACGGCAACTCGGTTTTACGGTATTCGGCAACCACGCGAACGTGTCCGTCCGGATTGCGCGTGATGGTAATTTCTTCGGCATTATTGTTGACGCCGTGGAGGGCTGCAAGTGCCAGCCATTTGACCGCGGCTTCGTCTTTATCCGCTTCGTTTTGAACAATGGACATCTCTTTCAAAGGATCGCCGGTTGCATAACAGTCACACATTTCCTGAACCCTGAGATGTAAGCTTCGTTTTTCTTTCATTTGGTCCTCCTTTAACGTATTTTCTAACCCTATTTGTAAAGGACGTTCTGTTCAACGGCGCATCATCCGCCGGCGGTCTGCGGAAAAGCCGTGTTGGAATAGAGGTACTCCATCTTTTCTTTATGTTTCAACTCTTCATTGGCCATTTTCAGCAGCATGTCTTTGATATTGGTCGCCTCGTGCATATTGGCCATTTTCGTGTAAAATTGATGCGATCTGAGTTCCCTGTGGGCAGCGATCAGATAGATATCTTCTCTTTTCGTTTCTTTGGTGATTTCGGGTTCTTCAAGATATTGCGATATTTTGTAGTCCACAATATCGGACATTCTCAACGCATCCGGGCCGTAATCCCCTTTGCGGTAGTTTACCAGAAATGCCTTATGTTTCTTTTCTTCGTTGGCAATGAATTCAATGGTGTCTTTAATGCTCGAATCCTCCAGTTTACTGACGATATCCATGTAAAAGTCGAAGGCTTCCTCCTCTCTTTGAATCGCTAAATCAATAACTTCCGATAGCGGTTTGTCCATACCCTCCCTCCTTTCTTAAACGTTGATTTGATTATGAACCCATTGGAAATATTACTATTAAAATAGATACAAAATGACCGATGTCAACGGCGAGCATTAGAAACCGACTCAAAATTTTGAGACGGCTTCTAATTATGTGAGAATCGAAGCGTGGGAATTCCGAACAGGGGGTAGTGACGATCGACATTCCCGATACCTAGTCCCAGGATATCCTGGCTGCAAAACATTTGCAATGAATCAAAAAAGTCACTGAACCCGTTGGGCGCTACATCATAATCGCCCATTGCCATGAAGGGAATTTTTTTTTCATTCATCAGATACTGGAAATGGGTATGGGTGACGGTCAGGAATTGAATCCCCTCCGGGCCAAAGCAGGTACCCTTATCAAGTCTTGTTAAAACCTGAGATACGGTCAAATTTTGGTATCTTTGGCCGGTCTGAATCTTTGAAAAGTAAAATCCTTTGGGTCTGGAGGGGGCGTCCGGGCGCATCCGGAAATGTTCGGGACTGTCAAAATGAATATGTTCGCACTGCCAGGTTTTACCGCTTCTGTATCTTAAGGCATATTCCCACGCCGTCTTCCCCGAGAGGATCGAATCGGCATTGCCTTTTCCGTCATCCCCGAACCCGTATGAGAGAGCAACATCGATATATCCGTCGAGACGGTCTTTGTCTGTGATCCGGGGCGGTGCTGCAATCCCGTGAAATTCTTCTTCTTGAATGGTCCATTTCATTTTTCGAACGGCTTTTCGCCATAATCTGATTTGCTCGGAGACAGGCAAAATGCATGGACCTGGAATTTTGGGTCTGGTCTTTAACATGTGTTTTACAATTTTCAGCACGTTCATGTTTTTCTTATGTAACAATTTTTAGGTCTTGTTGAAAAAAACAAATCATGGGCCAGCATTAGAAAAATTGTGTTTTGAGATTAAAACATGTATCTGTTTCTCCCATACTTCTTAAACACCAGCGGAGATTAGGCAACCGTATTTGTGGATCGACAGAATATCGACTTTGCTGAAAAAGACTTGATACACTGCGGTATTATGGGTTAAGTATATATACAAATGTAACAAAGTCAACTTGAGCAGCAAATCGATTTAATATTGTTTTATCCGTTTTTAGGTACCAAATTGTAGAAGCGGTGCAGTAATTGATCAATCAGAAAGCAGGAAAATTGGATCACCAGAATTTATGTCGACGAACACTATCGCGGCACTGAAATTCAAGCTGGACAACTTCGGGCGAACCGAAATCCAAAGATCGGCAAAAGTCATGTGGATAAAGGAACATGAGGTCGGCGCAGAGTTCATTGGACCGAAATTATTTGAAAGGGATTTGGTCTTCTATCTGAGGTCGTGATCCGGCAAAAAACGAACCTTTTCGCTGTATGTTCTTGGATGCGCAGCCGGTATTTTAGTCAAAATTTTTGGAGATCGAAATCGATGAAGCTGACGATTTATAAAAAAATGATGCTTGGTTTCGGGGCCATCATCTTGATCATGATCATCGCCAGCACCTATATCCTTTTCGAATTGAGTTCGGTTTCCAATTCAGCCAAAATGACCCTTACGGGCAATGTCGAAGCAGTGGATCTGGCCAAGCAACTGCAGGATATACTTCACGATGAGGCCGAAGATATTCAAAAATACCTGATTTCCCATGATGAGACTTATTTTTCCTTGTTTCATTCCAGCAGCCAGCGATTTAACCATTATTTGGACTTGTTGCTTCGTGCGCAATCGGATAAGACCGGACACGCCCTTATTCGGAATATGCGCCGAACCCATAACAAGTTTCTGGCCGGCATTCAAAATGTGAAAGACTTTCAAGCGTCGGACAGGATCACGGAGCCGATCCACCTGAATGTGGATGCCGTGGCGACGTTGAACAGGTCCCTTGATCATCTTATCAAAATCAATCGGGGATCCATTGAGAACGCCATGTCCAGGATGAAGGCGACCACAACCCGTTCCACCCGGATAGCGCTGCTGCTGATCATCGGGACAGTTCTTGTGGCTGTTTCCGCAGCATTCATTATTACCCGAACCATCACCAAACCCATTGACGGTCTGATAAAAGGAACCCAGCAGATCGCAAGGGGAAAATTTGAACCGGTCCAAGTCTCTTCCAATGATGAAATTGCATTGCTCGTTGATGCGGTTAATGATATGAGCTATAAAATTAAGGACATAAACGAATTGAGAACTCACATGATTCATCAGATTTCCCATGAGCTCCAAACCCCTTTACAAGTGATGCTTTCTGCACACGATATTCTCAAAAATCAATGCGCCGAACAGTTCAGTTCAGAACAGCTCCAGATGCTCGACTCGATTCGCCGGGGAATCATTAAACTGGCGAGTTTCAGCAGG
>Ga0316575_10000235_pt1 | contig 14925 bp, 16 predicted proteins | sample J5NA_FD_203072 | JGI IMG/M metagenome (GOLD analysis project Ga0316575, IMG submission 203072) | Rhizosphere microbial communities from salt marsh grasses in Alabama, United States - J5-7_050615r2r3 | ecosystem: Host-associated > Plants > Roots > Rhizosphere | place: USA: Alabama | collected...
GGTTTGGTGCCGAGCATGTTTAAAAGTATTCCAGATTCCTCTCTGGAACTGGAATGGCAGTTGTTTAAAACAGTTCAGTTTGAAGAGGGCCCAATACCCAACAAATACCGTGAACTCATTGGAGTTGCTCTTTCAGCCATCACCAAATGCCGTTACTGTGCATTTTACCACACTGAACTGGCTAAATTGAATGGAGCAACTGATGAAGAAATCGAAGATGCCGTCCACTATGCCAAATCGAGTGCAGGCTGGAGTACTTACGTCAATGGCCTGCAGATCGACTTTGAAACTTTCAAGGATGAGGTAAGTCGAGCATGTGAGCATGTTCGCTCTAAGGAAGCTGGAAATATTTGATCTATGGGAAACCCAAAAAATATAGTTGGGGGCTATTGATTAATTTGATGAGGGGAGCAAGTCTCTCCTCACTTACCTATAGTTTTTGTATTCGCTTTCTCCTCTCCACAGAATTCAAAAAATTTTTCTTTCTAATGCATTACCTTTCGACTGGTGTAAAATCATCTCCGTTCAACGATATACAACGCTTACAGACAAATATGTGTATCGATGGTTTCAGCAGAAACGCCTGAACAGGTAACTGATTGAGGCTGATATGTTGAAATGGAAACTACAGATACCTTTTGCTTGCTCTATTAATCTCTCATTTTTAACTGGTTCTGGTTCAGTGCCTGAGTTTCTGGTGCACATAAAATGTCTAACGATTAAATCATCTTACAGAGTTATTGGTTGACAAAGCAAAAAGTGTCTCATTAAGTGTGAGACACTTTAGCTGGTTTGTTTTTTCAAGATGGGTGACTTATGCTTGGAATTATTGAATTGCTTAATACTCCCACTCTTCCTTTGGAAGGAGCACATATTTATATGGTTTTCCATCTCTTCGGAACTTAACAGGCTTAAGGCATACTTTCTGATTATGTATTAATGGAGCTGGCTCAAGTATTTTTCTTAAAAAGGGTGAGTTATTATCAACGGGTGTTCAAACATCGAAAACTTCTTTAAAGAGCCGATGATGGAAGTGCGTAATGCTTGCCTTGGGACAGAAAGAATCCCGGGTGAAGGAATCCGTATTGTTATGTATTAATCAATGTTTGGGATCTTTCAGCATCCTATCCTTCCGGCCATCAGATTTTTATTTAACATACAAACATCACGATAATATTTTATAATATAAAGCTTCTTATTAGGATTTTACCTCATTCTAAGCTTGTTCCATCCTAACAATTTTTTCATCAATTTCATTTCTTGTTTGGAGCTCAGCAGGTCATTTCCATGCCCTTAGAGGGGTATTCATTAGCAAAAGGAGGTGTTTCAGATGAAAGAAAGACGTCAACATGAACGGTTTAACATTCCGCTTTATGTGAGACTGGAATCTATGAAATCAAACAGAAAAGAGATTTTAGAATATAAAACCAGTGATATATCTATTTCCGGAGCATTCATTCCGTCAGGAAAATCTTTACCAGAAGGGACACGGTTTACTTTGGATTTCATGATTCCGAATGACAACATTAAAAAATTTCAATATGTGAAAAAATTAAAAGGTTCCACAGCAACTTTGGTACGGTCTAACTCAAAAGGAATGGCAGTTCATTTTGATAGAGATCGCTATATTGTAAGCATGAATTCCAAGCACGTAAACTAACTGAAATTAAATTGGTCTGAGGTTTAAAAATATTAAACCTCAAAAAAATGCTTAAAAAAACTGGGCTAAAGCTGCCGCGAAGCGGTTTCGTCCATCTCCTACATACATGGAAGCAACCTGGTCCTTTGATCACTCCTACTGATCTGTAAGAAGCTTCCATTTCACAACCAAATTATCTGCAATTCCCTTAATCAGATCAGCGGCAGTGATATCTTATTACGATATTAGCTAATCTCTCATTTTTTTTAAATCAAAAATATGCTTGTGCACAAAGAAAAACCCGGCGTCGAAACAACAGGGTTTTAGGTGCGCATAGGGTGCATTTGACTTCTACGATCCATTATGATTTATTACGATTCATTAACCTAAACCCTTTAAAACGCTATAACTAACTGATTTTATCCATCAATAAATCAATCTCATAACCCGAAGGTCGTTGGTTCGAATCCAGCCCCCACTACCATAATGATCACAGGGACTTAGACAATTTTCTGAGTTCCTTTATTTTTGGCTAAAATTTTAATCCCCACCATTTCGATAAATAATTCGGGAATATTTGTACGATAAGGCTTAAAAACGTCTGCAATTTTCCAGCTTGACAATGTATAGTTAAATCATTAATTATTTGTATAAGAGCCTGTAAAGCCGAGAGTTAAATATATCTCTAAAAATATTGAGGCGGCCTGTTTTAAGGTGGAAAATAACTCATGGCTATCCGCATGCACGTTAAACAATTCACTTTAAGATCACGACGGAAAAAAGGACCTCCCCGAAGATATCGAAATGACCGTGACCCGGAAGGAGGGTCTCGTCACGCCCTGACTGCCTAATCTCAACATTGACAGCGAGGCGTTCATAGCATTTTTACCATATGAACCCTTGGAAGACAGCCTTTGCTTTGGATCGGAAGTCCAGCCGATAAGCTCTGGAATGCCATTGCTCAACACTAAAAGGAAATTGCAGGTGACACAGCAGCACAAGGCTCAGAAAATCACATTAATTTCAATAGGTCTTCTTCGCTTTAAAAAGTCCGTTAAAGAAAACCGATAGGATGAAAGCATAGATACCACCAGCAGCAAAATTGGGCAGCAAGCGGAAAACTTTCCATTTAGTACAAACAACCTTTTTAATGTCGGAGAGCATCTTCCCTGATATTTAATTGGATATCGGCATTGTCACTGATAATTTCGAAAAGAGGAAACCGAACACATGAAAAATCTATTAATTCAAATTGTGCAAGCACTGGTAGACAACCCTGAACAGGTACAGGTGAATGAAATTGAAAGTGTCCAAACTGTTGTATTGGAACTCAGAGTTGCAAAGAGTGACATGGGCAAAATCATCGGCAGACAGGGTAAAACAGCGAATGCCATCCGGGCGATATTGAATGCGGCATCCGGAAAGGCTGGGAAAAAGTATCTTCTTGAGATTGTCGAGTGATGCGGCAGAGGCGGAAATATGATCGTCGGAAGTTGTCTGGAGAGGAAATAATCCACAAATTTACTTCCGAGTGTATATGAAGTCCGAACATAAACAGTCATTCCATCCAACGGCGATACTTATTTTATTTCCATTGATGATGCTCTTTATCGCCTGCGCAGGCTATTCTCCTAAAAACCTGGACAACTCGCCGGTCCTTTCCGATTATTCAGCCGGAGCACTCGATTTCGTTCGTATCGACGGGTCCGTTAAAGCATCCATTACCGTTGAAATTGCAGATACGCCCGAAACTCAAATGAAGGGGCTCATGGGAAGAAAAAATCTGAGTACCAACAAAGGGATGCTATTCGTTTTTAAGCGGCTGAAACCCAGGGAATTTTGGATGAAAAATACGCCGATCTCCTTGGATATCATTTTTATTGGAGCGGATGGATGCATCTTAAATATCGCTGAATCAGCAACCCCCATGTCCGAAAGAGGTTACCGGTCCGACGGGCCGGTCAAATACGTGGTTGAAGTACGCGCCGGTTTTGCAAAACATTTCAAGATAGACTCAAGCACGTGCATTCGGTGGCGGCGTTTGTAAAAATGAACCCGCCACAGGGAAACCCGCCTGATCTATTAGAAGCCATCTCAAAAAAGTCTTTTCGTCCGATATCTGCGTTGAGTCCTCGACTCAAGTCCTCGACATACATGAGTATGCCTTCGGGTTGACTCTCGGCTTCGCCTTGATCTCGACCGAAAATCCTAATTTTGAGATGGCTTCTAATTTCATGTCGTTCGCTTTTTCATTCGGTGCCGATGAAAAAAGGTCTAAACGAATTTTCATCCTGTTTCAATGCCGTATCAATCTTTTCGAGCAATTGTCTTTTTTCATCAGGCAGCCGCCCTTCAAGATTGATGTAATTGGTATAATGATCGCTGGTCAAATAGGGTGACGCCTGTATTTCATTTATCAGTAGAGCCGCCTCCTGCAAAACCCCGTGGGGGCCGAGCATTCGAAACGATCCGCTCTGTACATCCGCTAAAAGCGGGGTGTTGATCTTGGGCACAAAGGTGCGAAGGCGAATAAAATCCGGCCCGATCTCATTCAAGACACCGGCCGTCTCCAAGGCATGGGGAACGGTTCGTTCCTTTCCGCCGATACCCAGGATAACATAAAGGCTTAGCTCGATACCGGCATCCATGGTCCAATTGCCGGCTTCTATTTGATCCTTCCGGGTTGTTCCTTTTTTGATCCGTTTCAGGATCAGATCGTCTCCGGATTCAAGGCCCACATGGATTCTGGATAGACCTGCATTCGCCAATCTCCTGAGATCTTTGGGCCCTTTTTTATGAATATATTGTGAAGATCCGTATACCGTGATTCGTCGCAATGTCGGAAATTTTTCTTTTGCAAAAGAAAGGACCTCACAAAGATCGTCTGTTTTCATGGCAATGGTGTTACCTGCAGGGAAAAACAGGGTTTGAACCCGATCCCCATATCGATCACCGGCTTCGGAAATATCCGTCTTGATATCTTTTACCTCCCGGGCCTTGTACCGGGGGCCGTTCTTATAGACCATGCAGAATGTGCACCTGTTATGCGGACAGCCCACAGTGGCCTGGATCAAGAGAGATGCCGCCTCACTGGGCGGCCTGTATATGGGGCCTTCATATTTCATAATATTAAAAAAATCGGACACAGATTTTCACAGATTGAAACAACCCGCAATGTCTCATTATATAAAGATATTTAAAATCGGTCTTCACCCGTGTTCAAAAAATTTAATCGTTGGAAATTTCAAATATTTAAAGTATTGATTAAAATCATCTTCATTTAAACAAAATAATAAAACCAAAGGATAACATCGTCAAGTATTTGAATCCGATTGAAGGTTTTGAATCCACTTATAGGAGCCGTTCATGCAGCAAACGAAATGGCAGGTGATCACCGGTGCGCCATGCTCGGGGAAAACTGCGGTTATCCGGGAACTTGAACGGCTCGGCTGTCCGGTGGTGCATGAAGTTGCCCGAAGATATATCGACAAAGGACTTAAAAGTGGGAAAAGCTTAACAGAAATCAAAGCCGATATTTTATCATTCGAACGCCACATTCTGTACAAAAAGATCGAGATCGAACGTTTGCTGCCAAAAGATAAAACAGTTTATTTGGATAGAGCAATACCGGACAGTATCGGATATTACATACATGAAGGGCTCGATCCGGCCGATCCCATTCGAAAGAGCCGATTTTGGCAGTATGAACACATTTTTTTCTTCGAGAGGATCCCTTTCGAAATGGACCGCGTAAGATCGGAAGATGAAAAGATCGCGTCGGAGCTGGAGCAGCTGTTAAAAGAAAGCTATCAGATGTTGGGTTATGAAATTGTTATTGTTCCACTTATGCCGGTTAACCGTCGTGTGAATTTTATCCTCGAGCATTTTCATTAGAAAATGGTTTCAAAACCTCCTCTCGGGCTCAATCTCTGTCTGCCTTGACCTTAAACCCGATTGAAAGTTTTGAAACCACTTAAAGTGGTCTCAAATTAAGGTTCGCGGAATCTCCTGCGGATCTGTTCCTTTTCGCTCGGAGGCAGTTTATCCCACCGCCGGAGTTTTTCCTGGATTCTATTTCGCTCGTCAGGCGTAAGCTGTTGCCATCTTTGATACCGCTGCCGAAAGAGGTGGCGCTCCTGGGGCGGCATCCGGTTATATTCTTCCATCCGATGTCGCAGAATCCGTTTTCTCTCCGGGGACAACGACTCCCACTCTCTTAATCTTCTCTGCAACTTGGTCTTCTCTTCAGGAGACAGGCGGTTATAATTTCTGCCGTGATTTTTTATGAAAAGCAGGTATGGTCTTCTTTGGTTAAACGCTTCGCAATCCTTTCTATTGTCTAATGGATACATTCTCCCGCCATTAATCGTCAACAACTCCCGGTCGTAATCTTGCGTGTTCTTGAACCGGTGGCCTTCAGAAAAATCTATGGACCTGCTCCAACTGAAAGCCGGAATAAAACAAAAAATTATCAGCATCATCGCGACGAGGGTGACTCGTAATGTGAATCTTTTATGCGACCTCCAGATATGCTTTATCATCGAACCACCCAATGCAAAAGTCCTTATGTTGTTTTTTTCCCAGTTCCCATTACCTGATTCAGTTTTTTTAGCGTATCCATTTCTTTCAACAAGTCCAGATTTTCCAGCAAATCCATATCTTTTGCGATCAACTGTTCATTCGTCCCAATGCTGGGAATCGTTCCGACACGGGTCGTCTGGTGAAATTCTTTAAAACCGAACCAACCAAAAGCCGCTAATAACACACAACATGCCGCCAGTGCATAAACGGGCTTGATATATCCTTTAAAAAACGACTGTTGCCGCCACGTCTTTCTATTGCGCTGCGCGTTCAACTTTTCCATGACATTATTGTGAATGACGTCGGCGTCCTTTCCGGAAAGCGATGCTTCGGGCATGGTTTTTTTTACATCTTTCAGCAAATGAAGCAATCTTGTCCGTTCTTGGCGACAGGAAATGCAGCTCTCAAGATGCTGTTTCCATTTCGCGTGCTTCAGGGGCGGTAATTCTCCATATACATCCAACCATAATGTCTCCTGCCATTTACGGCACCGATTCATATGCTCACCTCCTATGGCTGAACCCATTCTTGCAAAGCTTGTCTCATAAATTGTGTTGCCCGAAAGAGATGACTTTTGACAGTCCCTTCAGCGGATCCCATTATTTCTGCGATTTCACGTATCTGCATTCCGTGGAGCACTTTGAGCTGAAAAACCACGCGTTGTTTTTCCGGAAGAGACACCAAAGCTTGTCTGATTTCTTGGGCAAGTTGTTTGTTGCTCAACTCGGTCATGGGATCGGAATGCCCTTGTGGCCCCGGATACTGGATATTCCTCTCGCCCGAATTTGTTTTTTCATCCTGCACTTTACGCCAAAAGGAAAATATTTTATCCCATCTGCCGCGACGTCTCCGATGGTCTAAACATATATTTACAAGAATGCGATAGTACCAGGTATAAAAAGACGATTTCCCTCGAAAGCTTTTCAAGTTTTGAAAAGCCCGCAAGAAAGCCTCCTGGGTAAGTTCACGGGCTTCTTCTCCATCGCCGGAACACATACTGTAAGCAATTGCATAGGCCTTACCCTGATACATTTTTACCAAGTCGCCGAAAGCCGCCCGATCGCCGTGCTGAGCACGGGCAACTAATGCTTTATCTCTAAGCGAGATGGATGGGGCTTCTCTTTTGGCCCCTGAGCTTCGGGCCTCTTTTTTCTCCGATCTCGCTGAAAATTGATACAAAAGCTTAATCTCCGGCTGATTTATGCAGAGTGCCTGCCTTTTCATCTGTAAATCCATTCATCATGCTCATAAAAGCATGATATCGGGTTCGATAGATAATTCATATTTATATCATTTTTTTAACCCATGCAAGTAACCCTTTTTAATCTTCAGGAGTCTTAATCATATAGACGTTAAGAAAATAAAAAAGTTTACACTTTTTCTTTGATTCTATCAGAGCCAAGCCTTTAAATTCTTTGCAGTAACTTGTATATTTTTCTGAATGTTTTTGGCTTACAGGCCTTCTTGACAATAAAGCTTGCGTTAATATATTTTGATACAAATGGAATATGCGAATTTTAGCGCATGGCAAACATCAAAGGAGCTGATTGATGAAAAAAATTAATTCCGTACTTGTCGGACTTGCTCTCGTAACATCTATTTTTTCCTGTGCAGGTCCCACACAACAAGAAAGAGGCTCGAAAACAGGGGCTTTAATCGGCGCTGCAGGCGGAGCAATTTTGGGACAGGCCATTGGGAGAAATACGACAGGAACGCTTATTGGTGCCGGACTCGGAGCTATTATCGGTGGTATTTCGGGCAATCAGATCGGTGCTTATATGGACCGGCAGGAACAGGAACTGAGAGCGGCGATGGCCCAAAGCCAGGCGGCGAGCATCCAAAGAACCCAGGATGTTTTAACCGCCACATTTAAATCCGAAGTTCTGTTCGACTTCGACTCTTCGACGCTCAAGCCGGGGGCTTATAGTGAAATGGACAGAGTCGCCGGGATTCTTAACAAGTATCCGCAGACAACCATTCGGATTGAAGGCTATACCGATCAGACAGGCTCTGAAGCCTACAATCAAGCGTTGTCCGAAAGAAGGGCCACGGCAGTCAAGAATGCACTGGTACAGCGGGGTGTGGATCCCGCAAGAATACAAACCGTCGGTTATGGCGAATCACAACCCATATCTTCAAGTGCCGCTATGAATCGAAGGGTGAACATTGTCATTATGCCAATTAGAGCAGGATAAGGAACATGATAAATATGGGAGAGCAAACAATGAAACTTTTAACGACGGCGTGCCTTCTTTTGCTGTTATTTTCTCCATTGAATGCTTTTGGGGGGTGTATCCAAGGAGACTGCACGAACGGACAGGGGACATATAATTTCTCAAACGGTGATACATATGTCGGCCATTTTAAAAACGGCAAAATGGATGGAAAGGGATCGCTCTCAACGCATTACGGCGGGAAATATGTTGGTGAATTTAAAAATAATATGCTAGATGGCTATGGAGTTCTTGTTCGTCCAAACGGCCTTAAATACAAAGGGCAGTTCAAAAACGGCAAATTAAACGGGAAAGGCAGTCTGACCTCCCCTTCAGGCAAGACGTTAAAAGGCTCTTTTAGAAACGGTGAGTATGTCGGCAAATAAATCCCGGGGAATGGTTTTTTTTGCAAAACCCATGGATTTTATACAACGAATGCCTCTACAACCTTAAAAAGATCATTGACGCTGACGGGCTTGGCCAGGAAAGCGTCAGCGCCTGATTCCTTGGCAATTTGCTCATCCTCCGGGTTTGCGGACATGAGGAGGCATTTTTTAGATGGATGCCTGGCTTTGAATTTTGCAAGGAATTCAAAGCCATTCAATCCGGAAACGGCAACTTCTGAAATAATGATATCTGGGCCGTCGTCGCTCTGTACATATCTCCAGGCGGCCATACCGTTATCGAAAGACAGCACATCCCTGTTGACGCAATACATCAACACCGTCGTCACAAAATCACGAACCAACAAGTCACTGTCGATGACAGCAATTTTGACATTTGGGATACCGACTTTTTTCATACGAATTCAAAGAGAACAAAAGCTTTGATTATGATTTCGATCAGTTACAGTTTATTCGGGCTGAAACTAAAAAGTCTCTAAAAATTCCATTAACCCAGCAAAATGAAAATGTCAATATATGTTTGAAAATCAGATTCAGGTCGTCAGCGACTTAATTTCTTTTTCCGTCAAATAACGCCATGCGCCCTCTTCAAGCCTTTTCAGCCTTATCTTTGAAATCCGCAACCGCCTTAACCGCGTAACATGGTTTCCTGCTTTTCGAACCATACGTCTGATTTGTCTGTTTTTCCCTTCCCTGAGCACGATGCGAAAACGTCTGGAAGAAATCCTTGTGACTCTTGCAGGTCTTGTTTTCGTTCCCATCATTGGCATGCCATCGGCTAGTTTTGCCAATGCGCCGTCAGTTATGGGTTCCGATACGGTTACATCGTATTCCTTCTCATGATCAAAGGAAGGATGCAATAGCCTGTGATGAAGATTCCCGTCATTGGTCAGGATTAAAAGGCCAGTTGAGTTCTTGTCGAGTCGGCCGACAGGATAAACACGCTGAGGAATATCGATAAGATCAAGCACAATCTTTTCACCCGGTTGACTGCAGCTTGTCACGTATCCTTTGGGTTTGTTGAGTGCGATATATAACAGTTCACTTTTCGGTTTGACCACCTTTCCCTTGAATTCCACCCGATCATTGAACGGATCTACCTTTGTGCCCAGTTCGGTAACTACCGCGCTGTTCACCCGTATAAAACCGGCTTTGATGTATTCCTCTCCTTTTCTTCTTGAACAGATACCGGCTTTGGAAAGAAATTTTTGCAGACGTATCAGAGCCATGGTTTTTAAGATCTATAATCCGCATTAATCCTGACATAATCCACCGAAAAATCGCAGGTAATCATGGATCCAAAACCCTGTCCGAGGTTCAAATCAATGGTTACTGCAAACTCCGGTTTTTTAAGAACTTTCGCAGCTTCAGCCTCAACGGCTTTACCGCAACCCACACCGGATTTTACCATTTGAACATCGTCGAAATAAAGATCGATCCTGGCCGGGTCAACATCAACGCCCGCCCGGCCTACGGCACCCATAATTCTTCCCCAGTTGGCATCTTCACCGAAAAATGCCGTTTTAACCAATGGAGAGTGGGCAACCGTATCTGCAATTCGTTCGGCATCGGTATTTGAGAACGTCCCCCGGACGTTGATCTCCACCAGCTTTGTCACACCTTCTCCGTCTCTAACCAGTTGTTTTGACAAATCGAGAAGAATCGAATCCAATGTCTTTTTAAAAACATCTTTATGGGCAGGCTGCTGAAGATCAACTCCCGAGAGCCCGTTGGCCATCACTAAAACCATATCATTGGTGCTGGTATCTCCATCAATGGTAATCCGGTTAAATGACCGATTCACAGCTTTGTTTAATATTTCTTTTAAAATCCCAGGAGGGGCGCTGACATCGGTACAAAGAAAGCAAAGCATGGTTGCCATATTCGGCCGGATCATTCCGGCACCCTTGGCGACACCGGTTACGGTAAACGTCTTTCTGTCCACTTCTCCCTGCTTCGTAATAATTTTGGGAACGGTATCCGTGGTCATTATCGATCGCGCCAGATCCGGAATTCCTTCCGGTCGGAGTGATTCCACGAGGCGGGGGATTGCTGATTCAATCTTCTCCATGGGCATTGGTTCTCCGATTACCCCTGTGGAAGCCACCAATACCTGATCTTCTGAAATCCCGAGTTCCGCTGCAGACAAGGCAGCCATGGCTTCGGCATCTCGAATTCCCTGTTCGCCGGTGCAGCAGTTGGCATTGCCGCTGTTAACAATAACTGCCCGGCATATCCCCTCTTTGATTCGCTTTATATCGAGGACTACCGGGGCTGCTTTCACACGATTTCGAGTAAATACACCGGCTGCGGCAGTTGCCGGAACCCTGGAAAAGATGAGACCGAGATCTTTTTTTTCTTTTTTCTTTAGACCGGCGGCAATCCCTGCAGCCTCAAAACCAGGACACATGATAATTTCCATTTTTGATTTTCCTTATTAGAATTTTGATTCTTAAATTTTATTTGACAGAATGGCACATTGTTGTCAATCTGCATTCCAAGACTTTAACCCGGGTGCCCCATGAAAAACTTCAAAATTACCATTGAATACGACGGCGGTGCTTATCACGGCTGGCAGCGACAGGCTAAAGGCCGAACCATCCAAGGTGAAATAGAGGGCGCACTGGCGACAATGACGGGGGAACGTATTTCCGTAACCGGCTCAGGCAGAACGGATGCCGGTGTGCATGCCCTGAATCAAACGGCAAATTTTAAATGTAGCACCTCGCTTGGGCCCGAGGTCTTTCAAAAAGGACTCAACAGTCTTTTACCGAGAGATATTGTCATAACGTCGTGTGAAAGCGTGCTTGCTAAATTTCACGCCAGATATGATGTTAAGAGCAAGACATATCATTACAGAATCTTAAACCGGCTTCTTCCTGCCGCTATTTACAGGCAGTATGCCTGGCATATACGGAAAAAACTCGATCTGGAGGCCATGGAAAGTGCACTGCATTGCATTAACGGCCGACATGATTTCAAGGCATTCGAGGGTTCGGGTAGCCCGAGATCAGACAGTGTCCGCTGCATCATGACCGCTGATCTTTCAAGAACACATGACGAATACCTGATTTTAAAATTAGAAGGCGACGGATTTTTAAAATTTATGGTACGAAATATCGTCGGCACACTTGTGGATGTCGGGGTTGGCAAAATAACGCCGGATGACTTCAAACAAATACTCGCTTCAAAAAATAGAAATCTGGCCGGGATAACAGCACCTGCCCATGGATTATTTTTAGTGGATGTGAAATATTAACGATCAAATTTTGTTTTTTCTCTTTTGCACCTGTTCATTGTAATAGGCGATGACTTCCCTGCGATTCAGCATTCCGATAAGGATACCGTGATCTTCGTCACTGACCACGGGGAGGCTGTCGATATTCTTAATGGTAAATTTCAGTAAAACGGAATTCAGATCTTCCGAAGGCGTTGTCAGTATAATGTCGGAAGTCGCAACATCATTCATCAGTACAAGACTGCCGATCTCCCTGGAAAAGAGTATGGCTCTGATATCGGTGCTGGAGAATATTCCCACCAGTCTTTTGAGCGGATCCACAACCGGGAAATAATGCTGCATTGACTCCGAAAAAAACTTTCTGAAATCCTCAAATGTCATGTCTCTGGGAATCACTTCCACCTTTTTTACCAGATGCATCAGATCATTGACCCGGATCGCTTGCAAGATATCCACAAAAAATTCTCCCGCATGGGCCGGAGAGTTGATTCTGCTTTTAACCTGCTTGTCATAAATCGTCCATTTTCGGGCCGCCATATAAGATATCGTACACACCATGAGACTGGGAAGGAGGAGGTGATACGAATTGGTCATCTCGCTGATAAACAAAATCGTCGAAATCGGTGCGTTCGAAACCGCTGCAAAAAAACCGGCCATCCCCACGATAACAAAGGCGCCGGGCTCGGTCACCACAGTCGGCATGATCAGATGAAAGATTTTGCCCACAACACCGCCAAGGGCCCCTCCGATAACGATGGAAGGACCGAAAACCCCTCCGCTGCCGCCAGACCCGATGGATAACGATGTTGTAAATATTTTGCCGAAAGCAAGAAAAAGCAAAAATGGTATCGTCAATTCATTGTATATGGCTTGCTGAGCAAACCCATAGCCAAAAGCGAGGGTCTGAGGTAAGAAAAAACCGATCACACCGGTAAACAGTCCGCCAATGGCAGGTTTTATGTGATTGGGGATTTTAATGGCTTTAAATATGCGTACCGTTCCGTAAAATGATTTGACATATAAAGCACCAACAAGCACAACGACGAGCGCAAGCACCAGATAGGGACCCAATTCCAGCGGGTTTTGGAATATAAAATCAGGGGATTGAAATAATGATCCCCATCCGTTTACCAGGCAAAACACACAATAGGCCACCACCGAAGAAATGCCGGCGGGTATGACCACCTCGGATTCAAACTCGGGATCACGATACAAGACTTCAGCTGCAAAAAGCCCTCCGGCCAGAGGCGCACGAAAGATGCTTCCGATGCCGGCACCGACGCCCGCAGCCATCATGATTCTTCGTTCACGATCCGATAGTTTCAATAAGGTTGCCAGGAAAGAGCCAAATCCCGCACCGATCTGGGCAATAGGCCCTTCGCGTCCGCCTGACCCGCCTGTTGTCAGGGTAAGTGCGGATGCGATGGTCTTTATTATCGGAACCCGGGCTCGTATGAAACCGCCTTTTCTATGGTAGGCGTCGATGGCCGCGTCGGTTCCGTGGCCTTCTGCCTCCGGCGCAAAGGTATACACCAGCCATCCGCTCAAAAGACCTCCGAATGCCGGGAGAAATAACAGTACGATGGGTTTAAACGGTGTGTTCGTCGGCGGGAAGATATGATGCTCACCGGCTGCCTGCGGGGGAAGGTAGCCTGCAAGAAGCTCCATAAAATAATGCGTACCGAGGTGGCCCAAATAAATAAAAATAATGGAACCAGTTCCTGCGATAATACCGATAAGTATAAAATATAACGTCCATTTACCGGCAAGGAAGATATCTGCAGAGAACTCTTTGTCGGCATCGGAAGCGGATCCGAATGTCTTTTTTAAAAAGCTTAAAAGTGCCACAGATCAGATAGTCCCGGCATGGTAATCGTTTACTTAAATCGCTTTACTCTGTTTGACTTTCCAAATCTTTTACTCCCTGAAAAATTATATTGAAAAGCTCCGGGATTTCGCTCTCTTCCAGGCATGAGAAAGCGATTCTTAAATCCTTGTCTCCGATGGAGATAAGCCCGACGCCATATTTTTCAAGCAAATGACACCGAAGCGATTCGGCATTTACGGTTTTCAAATGGATGCACATAAAATAGCCGGAGTTAAAGGGATAAACCGTCCAGGCCTTAGCATATTCAGGATTTGAAAGCACGTTTTTAACGCGCCTGGCCCTGTTTTGAAGGATATCAAACTTTTCTTGTTTTTCAGCGTTGAAGTGATCGCCCAGCATGGACTTTAGTACAATGGTCTGTGCCAGGTGTGATGCATTGGAAATGGATCCCCTGATGCATCCCGCCGTCTTCTTTTCAAGTGCATCATATACCGGTTCGGGATCGCCCGAAAGCCGGCATCCATAGGTTACAAAACCGATTCGCAAGCCCCAGACAAAATTCTCTTTTGTAGCGCCGTCGACTTTTACGGCAAGAAGCCTGGGATGCTGATCACAAAGACTTGCAAAAAGGGACTCTTTCAAAACTTCTTCTTCATAAAAAAGTCCGAAGTAAGCATCATCGGTCACCGCGATCACGTTAGTTCCTGCTTCGGCAATGGCGGTCAGTATCTGAGTGATGCCCCTCCCCTCATTTTCTGTCACTGAATAACCGGTGGGATTATTGGGAAAGTTTAACAAAACAGTTATTTTATCACGGTATTGCGCTTCACTCTTGACGGTTCTTTCGAAGGCCGTCAAATTAAATTCCCCGTTTTCATTGAATAATGGGAAATGGGTGATGGTCGCTCCTTTTTTGACATTGAAAATCATGTTATAGTTTCCCCACATCATGTCCGGGGAAATAATCACATCGCCAGGGTCCAACCACATATCCGCAAACATGCTAAGAGAATGTGTGATAC
>Ga0316575_10000236_pt1 | contig 14920 bp, 11 predicted proteins | sample J5NA_FD_203072 | JGI IMG/M metagenome (GOLD analysis project Ga0316575, IMG submission 203072) | Rhizosphere microbial communities from salt marsh grasses in Alabama, United States - J5-7_050615r2r3 | ecosystem: Host-associated > Plants > Roots > Rhizosphere | place: USA: Alabama | collected...
TCATCACCCTATCAAATCGGTATGGTAATGGATGTAGAATACGATCACCAGCCGGATGAATTGTTACCCCTTTTTAACGGGGTGGATATTATCTTGACCGAAGGGTATAAGCGAAGCAGCATACCGAAACTGGAAATTTTTAGAGTCGAGACGACGCCGGAACCTTTGTGCAAAAACGATGAGAATCTGATGGCGCTCATCACCGATGCGAATATCGATTTCAATGTTCCTGTATTTTCCACGAAGGCCGTTAAAAAGGTGGCTGATTTCTTGATCAAACAGTTCAACCTTCTCCCTGCCGCGACAATATAAAAAATACCTGGATTGCTCAAATATATCAGCCTGTTGTTATATAATTTTTTTATTGAAAGGTGGTGTCATAGGCAAATGGAAAAACACCATGTATTGTTTCTGCCTCACAACGTTGAGATCCTTGTTGAAAAAGGTGAAAACCTGATCCGCGCGGCCATCCAGGCAGGGGTGCATATAAATGCATCCTGCGGCGGAGAAGGGGTGTGCGGGAAGTGTCGCGTGATTATCGAAGATGGAAATGTTGACGGCGGCGTCACGGAAAAATTGGATAGAGAAGACATTGAAAAAGGATATCGACAGGCCTGTCTCTCCAGTGTTTTAACTGATCTTGTGGTTCGCATCCCCATCGAGTCGGAAGTAGATGCCGGCGTGCTCAATTTACAGCAAATGCCGCGAAAAACAGCCCGCATATGGGAGATGAATCTCGACGACCTTAAAGATAAAGGCCTGTTCATGCCTCCGGTGGAAAAGAAATATCTTGAGCTTCCGGAACCGACCGCCCAAGACAACCTTCCAGATGTCACCCGGCTGGTTTCTTTTTTAAAAGCGACACACGATGAGCATCGTCTGGTGGTTGAGCTTCCGGTGATCCGGAAAATTTCAGATGTATTAAGACAGAGCCATTTCACAGTAACGGCCACGCTTGCCCGGCCGGTGCAATCCGGAAGAAAGACGCAGATCATACACATCCAGCCGGGAGATACCACCAGCCGCAACTATGCCATTGCCGTGGATATCGGGACGACAACCGTTTATGCGCAAGTGATCGATCTTATAACGGGAGATGTTTTGGCTCAGTTCGGAGACTATAACGGACAAATCAGTTATGGCGAAGATGTCATCAGCAGAATTATCTATACCGGCAAACCGGGCGGTCTTGACAAGCTTCATGAAGTGGTCATCGCCACCATCAACAAACTCATAAAAAAAGTGGTCAAAAAGGCACGAATCGATCCCGACGAAATTTCCGCAATCACCATGGCCGGAAACACAACCATGACACAACTTGCGCTGAAGGTGAATCCCAAGTACATACGGCTTTCACCGTATGTGCCTGCTTCAACACTCTATCCGCCGATAAAAGCGGTCGATCTGGGCCTTTCTCTGGGGGACCACGTCACCGCCCTGGTGTATCCGGCGATTTCCAGTTATGTGGGTGGCGATATCGTAGCCGGTGTCATGGGATCCGGAATGTATCGAGCCGAAGAGTTGACGCTTTTTATGGATATCGGTACCAATGCCGAAATTGTCATCGGTAACAAAGATTGGTTGGCCTGTGCCTCCTGCTCAGCAGGCCCTGCATTTGAAGGCGGGGGGATTAAGTTCGGGATGCGGGCCGCCAAAGGGGCCATTGAGGATTTTTCATTGGATCCCGTGTCGTTGGAGCCCATGAATATTACCATCGGCAATGTCAGACCCAAAGGGATTTGCGGTTCCGGGCTCATCACCATTGCGGCCACCATGTTTGAAATGGGGGTCATTGATAACCAAGGAAAATTCAACCGCGACTTAAATACATCCCGCATCCGGGAAACCGACGGCATTTACGAATATGTTCTGGCATGGAAACATGAGACGCAAATCGATCGAGACATTGCCCTTACGGAGCCGGACCTTGATAATCTCATAAGAGCCAAAGGGGCCATCTTCAGCGGTTGTGTGACCCTGCTCGAAGAAGTGGGGCTGCGGATGCAGGACATCGACCGGATTTTTCTGGCAGGCGGGTTCGGCAGTTACGTGGATCTGGAAAAAGCGATGGTCATCGGTCTTTTACCGGAAATTGATCCACACCGGGTTCGTTTTATCGGCAATGGATCGTTAATGGGGGCAAAGATGAGTTGTCTGACTAACCGGATCAGAAAGGACGTTGTGGCGGTCACCAAACGAATGACGAATTTCGAACTATCGGAAACCCGCTCTTTTATGGCTAATTATGTGGCCGCTCTTTTTCTGCCGCATACTGATATGGATCAGTTCCCGAAGTTAAAAGCGCGCCTGGAAAACCGAAGCAATATGCAAAAAGTCCTTGGGAAAAACGGACATGCACCCCCGACCCGATAAGTCCGTTCATACTTGGAGAACTTTTTCAAAGCGCTCACGGAAGACAAACGATGCCTACCGGTAAACCAGCTTGGGCGTTTCCATGATGACCCGGGTATCTTGAGGCACCGATTGGGTAATCCAGACATTTCCGCCAATGACGGAACGTGCGCCGATGACGGTATCGCCCCCCAGAATCGTTGCGCCCGAGTAGACAATGACATCATCCTCGATGGTGGGATGACGCTTCTTTCCCCTCAGCCGTTCCCCGGCATCTTTTGGGAGCGATAGGGCACCGAGGGTTACCCCTTGATAGATTCGGACGTTTTTACCGATAACGGTGGTTTCGCCGATGACCACGCCGGTCCCATGATCGATCACAAAACTTTCTCCGATATCGGCTCCGGGATGGATGTCGATACCGGTCAAGCTATGTGCATGTTCCGTCATGATTCGGGGCAAGAGCGGAACCTTGAGTTTAAAGAGTTGATGCGCTGCCCGGAATACACTCATGGCAAAGATGCCGGGATAGCTGAAAATGATTTCATCGTAACTTTTGGCTGCGGGATCACCTTCATATACCGCCCGAACATCCGTTGCCAGCGTTTTTCGAATGGAAGGAATCGATTCGAGGAACGTTAGGGCCATCTTTTGTCCTTGTTCATCACATTCGGTGCAGGGTAGATCGTATCTGAAACAATCGTGCCGAATGCTGTGGGCGATTTGAACCGACAGCATATCAAATAAAACCGAAACCGCCTGTCCCATGTAATATTTTAGATTGACCGGATCGATTTTTTCACGCGCAAAATAGCCCGGGAAAAGGATTTCCCTCATTTTATGTATGATATCGACAACATAACCTTCGGAAGGGATCGGTTCGTAGTCGATATGAGTGAAACTTTCTTCATCGTAGCAACTGCCGATAATGCTTTCCGCAACATCGGGAAGCTGCTGTTTAAACCGGCTTAAAGATTCCGCATCGATTCGGCAGGATGGATCTTGTTTTTTGATATCGTATTTCATCGGACGTTCTCCAAACTGGCGCGTTGTGATTGTTATACCGGCCCGTTGGCGCCGGGACGGCGCTTGAGGGCAAAGACTGTTCGGGTCGTTTTCGGATGAAACATAAAAGTGTTTCGCAAATATTTACTTGTTTACTACGATGTGGTATTGTTTGTCAACGCAAGAAAAGAGCCCGCGGACTGAAAATGAATCTCACCATCACCGTATGAACGCAAAAAGAACTTGACGTCATCATTCGTTGTGTATAATAGGCTCAGATTTTTAAGTTGAACATATTAATTTAAAAGGAAACGAATATGCAGTTGCATTATTTCCAGCATGTACCCTTTGAAGGTCTCGGGAGCATCGAACCGTGGGCCATAGATATGGCCCATGAAATCACTTCGACGCGGCTTTTTGCCGGAGACCCTTTTCCGAATTTGGACGATATCGACATGCTTATTGTCATGGGGGGGCCCATGGGCATTTATGATGAAGATAAATATCCATGGCTTTTTAAGGAAAAAAAATATATCGACGAGGCCATTGTAAACGGAAAGATCGTGCTTGGAATTTGCCTCGGTGCTCAATTGGTTGCTGATGTGCTTGGCGCCAAGGTATACCCCAACACATACAAAGAAATCGGATGGTTTCCGATCCAAAAAACTTCTGATACCGCCAAAACGCGGATTGCGGATTTTCTTCCCGAACGAATCGAAGCGTTTCACTGGCACGGGGATATGTTCGATATCCCTTTGGGTGCGGTCCATATCGCAAAAAGCGCTGCTTGTGAGAATCAAGGATTTATCTATGACGACCAGGTTATTGCATTGCAGTTTCACCTGGAAACCTTAGAACAAAGCGCGAAAGATTTAATCGCCCATTGTGGAGACGACCTTACCGAAGGTCCTTTCATCCAATCACCGGAAGCGATGTTGACGGAACCGTCGCGCTTTAGAAAAATCAATGCGTTAATGGTCGAACTCCTCAATCACTTGGCTTATATATCTTCAACATCTGTCTCTGGCGACAGCTTTGGAATTCGAACCTTGGAGCAAGTCCGGCGACTGAAATAGAATCATCTCATAACAGATACTTAACGATCAAAAATCCGGCTACCAGAAGCACCGTGAATGCCGTGGCGAGAATGTTGAAGTATTTGTCGATAAAGGCTTGAATGCTCGGGCCGAAAATGTAAATAAGCCCGCCGACAATAAAAAAACGCGCGGATCGAGACACCAAAGAAGCCAGGACAAATACGGAAAAGTTAATTTTAAAAGCCCCTGCGGCGATGGTAAAGACTTTGTAGGGTATCGGCGTAAAACCCGCTATGCCGACGGCCCATGCGTCGTATCTATTATAAAGAACTTCAATATATGCAACCTTTTGGGTGAGGCCGTAAAAATCGACGATGCGAGTGCCGAGGGACGTCATAAACTGCCATCCGATAAAATAGCCGAAACATCCCCCCAAGACAGATCCCGCGGAACAGATCAAGGCATATTTCAGAGACTTTTTTGGGATGGAAACAGCCAATGCGATGAGAAGAATATCCGGGGGTATGGGGAAAAAAGAGGCTTCGCTGAAAGCCAAAATAAACAACGCCCATGCCCCGTAAGGCGTTTCAGCCCAGTGCAGTACCCAGTCGTATAATCGCCTTAACATGATTTAGCTTCTCCATCCATATTCACCCACAAGTTTGACAAATCTGCACCCTCCTAAATTCGTTTTATGAATGCCATTCTCATCCTTGTAAAGTTTTATAAGTTCTTGGGAGTATTGATCCCCCACGGGGATGACCAAACGCCCGCCGACAGCCAGTTGCCTGACCAGAGGCGTGGGAATACTCGGAGAACCGGCCGTCACAATGATCCCGTCAAATGGGCTTTCATCCTTCCATCCCGAAGTGCCGTCTGAATATTTCGTGACGATATTGTGATACTGGAGCTTGTCAAAAAGCTTTCGGGTTTTGATATAAAGCGGGTATATTTTTTCAATGGTATAAACGCGAAATACAATTTCCGCTAAAATGGCAGCCTGGTATCCGGATCCTGTTCCGATTTCAAGAATCCTGTCGTCTTTTCCGGGTTGCAGCGCCTGGGTCATCTCTGCCACGATATAGGGCTGGGAGATGGTCTGCTGTTCGCCGATGGGAAGCGGAAAATCGCCGTATGCCTGATCTCTTAAGGCGTCGCCGACAAAGAGATGCCGGGGAACCTTGAGCATGGCAGCCAGAACGTAAGGGTCTGTGACACCGCGAGCTTCAATCTGTCTTCTGACCATTTCTTCTCGTTGGCGGGTGTATTTAATGGCGTTTTCGTTCAAACGCTTTATCCTTTAACCGGGTGAAATGAATTGAAAATCGGGGGAGTGTTCTGCGCATTAAAATTTGTTCCAAAATCGTAAACAATAAAAAGGTTTCAACTGCCCGTTAACGCGTATATTCATCCAGTGTGATAATATACGGATTTTCTATCAAAACAGAATAGTTACGTCAAGAAATTAGAATTCAAAAGCAATGTTTTATGAAATATCCGTTTTTTTATGCTCGGTTGTATTATCGGATATTTAAAAGTATTCATTAACACTTGAATAATATTGCTCAAATAAAGAACTTGATTTTTTATCTTCATATAACATAATCTGATTCATTCGCGTATGTGCCTATATTGATCAATGCGCTATAAAATTTAAGATGTTAGCGCTGAATAATGACATTTTACCCGTATTCAGAATCGGCAGATAGGATCAAATTTCCCCATGGAAAGTGTCCGACGTTTGAAATTGTGCGTGTTGCTTCTGCTGTTCCTTATTGCGCTCGGTGTAACAGGGTATATGGCCATTGAACAGTGGGATTTTTTAGACGCCCTGTACATGACCGTAACAACGCTCACCACCGTCGGATATGGTGAAGTTCATAAATTGAGCGACAGCGGTCGGGTATTCACGATATTCTTTATTATTATCGGCGTAATCTATTTTTTGTATATTGCCGGTGCAATTGTCCAGTTTATGGTGGAAGGCCAAATCAGGGCCATTTTGGGGAGGAGAAGCTTGGATAAAAAAATCAGTCGATTAAAAAATCACTACATTGTTTGCGGCTATGGTCGAATCGGAAGAATTCTTTGTAAAATGTTGGCGAGAAAGCCGGTTGACGTTGTTGTCATCGAGAATGACGCTGAGCTGATTCCGCTCATGAATGACGAAAAAATTCTCTATGTGTCCGGCGACGCCTCGGATGAAGCCAACTTGATAAAAGCCGGTATCAAACGTGCGAGCGGACTGGTGGCCGCCCTGGCCAGGGATGCGGATAATGTATTTTTGGTGCTGACCGCCAGACAACTCAATCCGGATATTTTTATTATGGCCAGAACGACACAAAACGAATCAAAGCCCAAATTAATGGCGGCAGGCGCCAACAGGGTGGAATCACCCTATGATATGGGGGCGGTCAGTATGGCCCAGCGGATTGTTCGTCCGACCGTGACCTACTTTCTGGATCAAGCGCTTGCATATGAGCCGGAGAGCATACAAATGGAAGAAATTCCGGTATCGCCATCTTCCAGCCTGATCAATGTGATGTTGAGAGATTCGGGAATCCGGCAGCAGTTTAATCTGATCATTGTTGCGATCAAAAAATCGGATGGCAGCATGTTGTTTAATCCGTCCTTTGAGACGGTCATCGAAAGCGGTGATACGGTGATTGCCGTGGGAATGGCGAAAAATCTTCAGAAACTGGAAAAGGTACTGAATTCGGCATAAGGATGGCCATATCCGTAATTAATCTTTGAAAAAAATACCAGTAACGGAAAATGAATAATACCGCATCGAGCTTTAATGGGATGCGGGTTATATTTTGTATATGATTCTTTTTTCAGTAATGATGATATCCACATACTTGTCATGCGCCTCCATTTGCACCTGAGGCAGGATTTGTTCTTCAAACGTCAGCGCGACCTTTCTTGCGGTAATCGGCAGAGTTGGAATAAGCCGGTCGTAATTTCCACTCCCGGAACCGATCCTTCCTCCTTTTTCATCAAACGCAAATCCAGGAATGATGGCAATATCGATGCATTCAATGGGAACAACGTTGCAGCGGCCCGGGTCCGGTTCTAAAAAATGTCCGGCGGCCGGCTTTAAGTCCGTCTCAAGATTATCCAGTTTAAACAGTGTTGCTTCGTTTTTTGTTGTATCAAAGGAAGGAAGAATAACGATTTTTTTGAAACTTAAACATTTTTTGATGATGTTCATGCTATTCACTTCGCAGTCTCGATTCAAATAAAGCAAAACAATGTTCGCTTCCAAAAAATTAGCGAATTCGAAGAGTCGTTTTTCAATTTTATGAGTTTTCTGTCTGATCTCTTTTTCAGATAGCGCGGCCAGTGCTTTTGAAATGCTGCGACGAACCTCATCTTTTGTTTGCCGGGTTTCTTCCATATATATTCTCTCCTGCGAAAATATTTTGAAATAAATTTATAATATACAATATTGACGGATAATGTCAACTCGCAATAATCATTGACTATATGGCATGTGAATGGTACCATCCCAACACTTTTTAAAGCATGGGTAATGGCTTAAAAAAAAAATTGAGAATGAGATGCAAACCGAAAACTTTTTTCGCGGCTAAAACCCGAATTCTATCTGAGAATATCATGTTTTTTAAAAGAATTAGGGGCTGATATGTTGGAAATCAAATTTGTAAGACAACATTTAGACGAGATTGAAAAAGCACTTGAAAACAGAGGAGATTCAATAAATCTGGAAACGTTTAAACGTTATGATGACGAACGAAAATCTTTGCTGCTTGAGATAGAGGCGTTGAGGCATCAAAGAAATGTCGTTTCCGAACAGATTGCGGCCATGAAAAAAAATAAAGAAAATGCAGACGATCTTATGGCCCAGATGCGTGATGTCGGCGGCAGAATCAAAACCCTGGATCGCGATTTGACCGAAAACGAAGAAAAGATCGATCATATCCTCTTTGAGATACCCAACCTGCCCCATCCGTCGGTTCCCGTCGGCAAAGACAGCTCTGAAAATCCCATCATCAAAAAGGTAGGCGATCCCCCTGCCTTTGATTTTGACCCGGCGCCGCACTGGACGATTGGGGAAAACTTGAAAGTTTTGGATTTTGAAACCGCGGCTAAAATTACCGGCGCGCGATTTCCCCTCTATTTGGGCGCCGGCGCGCGGTTAGAGAGAGCGCTCATTAATTTTATGCTTGATATTCACACGACGCGGCATGGTTATAAAGAAATCCTTCCCCCTTTCATCGTAAACCGGAACAGTATGACCGGTACCGGCCAGCTGCCCAAATTCGAGGAAGATCTTTTTAAGCTTCAAGGATGGGATTATTTTTTGGTGCCCACGGCCGAAGTCCCCGTAACCAACATTCATAAGGGGGAAATTCTGGACGAAGACGTTCTGCCGATTTACTATACGGCCTATACGCCGTGTTTTCGTTCGGAAGCGGGTTCTTATGGAAAAGATACCCGGGGCTTGATCAGACAGCACCAGTTTAACAAGGTCGAACTGGTTAAATTTGCCAAGCCCGAGGCCTCTTATGATGAACTCGAATCTTTGTTAACCCATGCGGAAGCGATTTTAAAGCTCCTCGGGCTTCCTTACCAGGTGGTCATTCTATGTACCGGAGATCTTGGCTTTTCAGCGGCAAAAACCTACGATATCGAAGTGTGGATGCCGGCCCAGGGCGTTTACAGAGAGATTTCATCCTGCAGCAATTTTGAAAGTTTTCAGGCAAGACGCGCCAATATCAGATTCAAGAGAAAGGGGAAAAAAGGGACGGAACTGGTGCACACCCTCAATGGGTCCGGGCTCGCAGTCGGGCGAACCGTGGCCGCATTGCTCGAAAATTACCAGCAGGCCGATGGATCTGTTCTTATTCCTGAAGCATTAGGACCCTATATGGGTGGATTGGAGAAAATAACCGCATGAAACCCCAAGATTTCCCAAAGGAAATAAAACCCTTTATACTTCCGAGCCACGACAGTGATTTGATGTATCGATGCCTTGGATGCGGCCACTGGTTCGGCATTAATAAATTATTGTACACCTGCCCGGATTGCGGACAGGTGCTTTTGATTTATGACAACAATTTTGAGCAGCTAAAAAAAACGCCTGCAGATGTATGGCGAAAAACCTTTGATTATCGAAAGATGCTAACGATCCCGGCGATCGAGGGGATATATCTTTATCATGAATTCATCGGACCAGTGATTCCGCTGGACAGCATTGTATATTTGGGAGAAGGTCATACCCCAGTTGTTGAAGCAAACCTGTTTTTGCAAAAAAAAGCGGGTCTCAAATTCTATTTTAAAAATGACGGTCAAAATCCCTCCGCTTCCTTTAAAGACCGGGGAATGGCCAGTGCGTTGAGCTACATCAACTATTTGGTTCAAGAAGGTCATATTTCAGATGTATTGGCCGTATGTGCCTCCACCGGAGACACTTCTGCTTCCGCTGCCTTATATGCCGCCTTTTTGCAGCCGAAGGTCAAATCAGCGGTACTGCTTCCCCACAAAAAAGTAACGCCTCAGCAACTTGCGCAACCTTTGGGAAGCGGGGCATCTGTGTTTGAGATCCCGGGTGTTTTTGATGACTGTATGAAAGTGGTTGAAGCGCTCTCCGAAAATTATAATGTCGCACTGCTCAATTCTAAAAATGCATGGCGGATACTGGGACAGGAGTCTTATTCATATGAGATTGCGCAGGCGTTCGAATATGACATGGAAAATCGGGTGGTCGTTGTCCCCATTGGCAATGCGGGAAATATTACCGCTGTAATGAGCGGGTTTTTAAAATTTTATGAAACCGGCATCATCACCTGTTTGCCAAAAATCCTGGGGGTTCAATCGGAGCATGCCAACCCGGTCTACCGGTATTATCTTGAGCCGGATGCAGCAAAACGAAAATTTACGCCCGTCGTTGTCAAACCCAGTGTTGCGCAAGCAGCGATGATTGGAAACCCGGTTTCAATGCCGAGGGTGATCCACTTGGTTGACTTGTATAACCGCATGTCCGGGAAGCAGAATGTTTTCTTTATTGAAGTCACCGAACAATCGATTATGGACTGGGAGCTTTTGGCCAACAGAAACGGACATATTGCATGCACGCACGGTGGTGAATCTCTTGCAGGTTTGGTTGCGGCCCGAAAACAAAAAATTGTCGAGGAAAAAGATATCGCCGTGGTTGATTCGACGGCCCATGCTATCAAGTTTTCAGGGTTTCAGGAAAAATATTTTGAGAACAATTTTGAAGCGGAATTCGAAGTTTCTCCGGATCCTGCATTGATCAACGCGCCATTTTATGTTCATCCAGAGGGCTTGGCCAAGGTTCCTTCACCGGGCAAACCGCTGGATGGCGAAGATTTCGATCGGTTCGTAAACGAGACATCCAGGGATATCGCAAAACGTCTGGGGCTTAAAAAGGTTTTTAAGGCATGAAAACGCGAAGGTCATTTCGGGCATTTATTTTTTTTATATGGATCACTTTGATATTTTTAATGGCCTGTTCCCCGGCTTCCGCGGCATTTTACTATAAGAGCTACGTGGTGCGGTACGACCGCGGGTGGAATATATTGTGCGAACCGTATATCGTCCAAAAAGACGACTGGGTTTTCAAACTCTTTCGACAAAAAGGCGAAATTTCCCACAGCGATTTTCCGGAATTTTTGAGGATATTTGCACGATTAAATCCACACATACAAAACATAGACCACATCCGACCCGGCCAGCACATCCTCATTCCCTTGAAGAAAGTCGATGAAGACATCCTTTCAGAGGAATCTTCAGGCGTTGTTACGATTCCATATTTCAGCGCCAAAGACTTACCTGAAACAAACCCAAAAGAGGCAACAAGCTATCGCATTAAAAGCGGAGATTGCGTATCGGTCCTGATAGCCAATAGATATGGAAAATACGGCACGGAATCCTATCAGGCCGGCGAAGAATTGTTCAGAAAACTGAATCCGCAAATTAAAAATCTGAATCTTATTTATGCCGGGCAAAAGATCCGATTACCGAACCCGCATACAGACATCCCCTCCCCGTCGCGGTCTTCCGACGACAGTGCCGTACCCCATGAAACTCCGGCAAGTGAGGGCAGCGTCGCGGTATCCGATACAAAAACATCACCGGCTTCCGTGCAGAAAGTCGGCGAGAAACCGACGGATTCTACGCTGTCCGATGTTGCATCGATATTGGATGCAGAGCTTTTTAATAAAGGTGACTATTACCTTCCCAGACACGGGCAGGAAGATTTTAAGATTGATCTTTCCCGGACCCCCTTCATAAAGCTTGATAACGACACACGAATCTTTTTTTTCAAGAACGATGATAATCCGGAACCCGCGATGAAAACGATCAAAACCTTTTGGAAAGATGCGCGCGTCGTAACCATCGCTCCCGGTGATTCAACGGGAAAGATTTTAGCAGCGGTTTTTGGAAAATTTGAATCGGGCGTTTTAAAACGCAGGCTTAATTTTTCGGATCATGGCGTGGATGTTGAGGTCCGGGGAAAATGGATCATAGAAAAATCCCGTGCAATGGGAGAACCTGAACGGTACCTTTGCATCAGCCTTATTCATAATGGTGAAGAACAAACACCAGAGCCCATCGTTCGGTATCTGGATCAAAACAACATCGTCATCAAAGATATCATCATGGGCAAAAACCACGGCCCACCGAAAGAAAAGGCCTTCCCGCTCATCAATGTCGGCGGGCCTCTGGACGTCGTGGTCAATGCCGATCGCAAGACATTTGTAAAGAATCTTCTCGTTGCCGTGGGATGTCGATATATACCCGATAAGCCGATCACATTTCAATATGCGGGTGTCCAAATCCAAGGGGCGTCAAATCTGGTTTCCGGCAAAGACGGAAAGACATTTTTAATCGATTTCGGAGATTTTTACGGGGATGCGGTTCAGGCCATCGAAAAGAGCGGCTATTCCATTATACAGATAAAAGACAATGACACTTTAGACGATATCATACAAAAGCTATTCAGCGCCATGAATGTTTCCTATACAAAAAATCCCGCGTTTTTGGCAGCAAAAAGACCTGCTGCCGATAATACAAAACTGACCATCCAGGGTTTTTTAACGGAGCACCAGGATACACCGGCAACGTTGATCTCGCTTGCACCGCTAAATCACGAGGTCATTCGATATTTGACCGATAACAATATCAGAATCATTCGAATCAAATTTCAAGGGAAAAAAAATGAGTAGACATTTGTTGGCGCGGGCTATTTTAGTCGTTGCGCTGTTGGGCATTTGGTCGTGTGCGCCGAATCTCGCGGTTCAAAAAAAACAGGAAGAGGCTTCCAGAAATCTCGGGGAAGCATATTATCAGCGCGGAAATTATACTGCGGCGTTGAGAGAGTTTCTAAAGGCCGAGTCCCTTTACGCGGACGATCCTTTTCTTCAAAACGATCTCGGGCTGGCTTATAAAGCCAAAAAACAACCGGATCTTGCCATCAAGCATTTTAACAAGGCCCTTAAGCTCAAGCCGGATTATGCACCGGCTATAAATAATTTGGGGACGGCCTATCTTGAAAAAGGCGACTGGGATACCGCCATAACGTATTTCAAATCGGTTTCAAAAAACCTGCTCTACACCACGCCACATTTGCCCCTGGCCAATCTGGGATGGGCGTACTACAATAAAAAAGAATATCATCTTGCGGTAAAATACTACCGTGAAGCCCTTGATTTAAAACCTAAATTTATCGTCGCCATGCGCGGTCTCGGCCTGACGTATATGGCCATGGGAAAGCTCGATGCCGCTGCCGAAATACTCGAAAGCGCCGTGAAGGATTATCCGGATGCCGACCTTTTATATATAGATCTCGGCAAGCTCTACACTGAATCAGGCGAAGAAGAAAAAGCGCTGGCAGCCTATCAAAAAGTGATCGAACTCGCACCCGGCAGTGAATTGGCCGCAAAGGCGAGCCAGGCGATTCAAGACATAAAAAGGTACCGTTATTGACCGGCGCCAGCAGGTGAGTGCGAACTGACAAGATCGGCCTGTTGGAGCTGAACCACCCTGGGTGTGATAAATATCAACAGTTCATCGGTCTGGTTTTCTTTGGAGTCTGTTTTAAAGAGCCAACCGAGAACCGGGATTTTTCTTAAATACGGAAGCCCTTTTTCGTTTAAATCCTTCCTTGTTTTTCGAATTCCGCCGATCACAATGGTATCGCCGTCATTCACCAGCAGTTCGGTGTAGGCTTCCTTGGTGGTGAAGGATATCTGATTATTGATAACAGCGCCGATTTCGTTGTTTTTGACAACGACTTTCATGGTTACCCGGTCATCGGGGGTAATATGGGGTGTCACTTCCAGTTCAAGGGCGATGTCTTTGAACTCGGTGGTGGTATTTCCGTCCGCATCCAGCTTGTTGTACGGATAGGCCAAACCCTGTTTGATTTTGGCCGGTTTGTTGTCGAGGGTTAAGATTTTCGGAGCGGAAATGATTTTGACGTTTCCTTCGGATTCCGATGCTGACAGCTTTGCATCGATGATCTTGAATGTATTCCCCGCCACCCGCGAAAATGAAATTCCGATGGCGCCGAGGCTGCTGGACGGCGGGTTTGTTGCACTCATATCATATCCCAGGGTTCCTCCCAAACTGCCATCTGTTCGGGTTCCGGTGATTGACCATTGGGTGCCGATTTCCCTGGAAAAGGTATCCGTGGCTTCAACGATCCGGGCTTCGATCATGACCTGGGGTGTCACCTTGTCGATCTTTTTGACGATTTGCTTGGCTTCCCTAATTTTTTCCGGAATGTCCGTTATGATAATTTGGTTGTTTCGGGCATCGACGGTGACATTGCCCCGTCCTTTGGTCACGGTGATATGGGGTAACACGTCACTTTTTGCGTTGGCATAATTGATGGGTATGTATGCCGTTGTCATCGGTTCAAGGGTTTTTTTCTGTTGTTCCAGCTTTTGCTTTGCGGCGAGGGTCGCCTGTCTTTCCTCTTGTTCGGCTCTTAGTGTTTTAAGGGTGGCGATTCGGATGATATCGCCTTCGTAAACCATTCCGAGTCCATTCATTCTCAAAACCAGATCAAGCACTTGATCCCATGGAACCGGCTTTTCAAAGCTTAACGTCACTTTTCCGGTTACGTCTTTGTCGATGGCGAAGTTCTTTCCGCTGACATCCATTAAAATACGAAATACGTTTTTGATGTCTGTTTCGTAAAAATTGAGAGCGATTTTTTCGCCGGAAAATTTTCCGGTTTTGACAAACATTTTTTTCTGTTCAACGGTTTCCGCCCCTTCTAAGGGCTTTGCTTCTGTAATCGTCCGGGACAGCACTTTTTCCCATGGCGGAAGGTTGGCTTTATCTAAAGGTTTTGGCGGAATCGTGGATGCGGCAAAATGGAACAGGATCAGATTGTCGGTATGTTCGATATAATATGGGACCGACTGTCGGAGCTCGATAATAAATCCCGCCTTGTCCTTCATGGCGGATGTCTGAAACGGTATGATTCGGTTGATGGCGCTTCGAAAGCGCGTTGTGATCAAGGGCCGCTG
>Ga0316575_10000237_pt1 | contig 14902 bp, 10 predicted proteins | sample J5NA_FD_203072 | JGI IMG/M metagenome (GOLD analysis project Ga0316575, IMG submission 203072) | Rhizosphere microbial communities from salt marsh grasses in Alabama, United States - J5-7_050615r2r3 | ecosystem: Host-associated > Plants > Roots > Rhizosphere | place: USA: Alabama | collected...
CATAGGGTTCCCCCATGCTGACCTGCTCAACAGCCCGGTTGTCACTTTTTTTATTGCTGCATGACGGAAATACTGCCATGCACAGGAGAATACATAGTTGTATTGCATTGCCGGATTGATGGTTCATCATTAAATTCTGTCGGTTGAATTCATCTGAGGTGGCCGGTTTTCCGTTTGGCTACTTCGACGCTACCGGTTCGACAGTTTTCTTCCTTTGCACCAGAAAATACCCCGCCAGACACCCTGCCAGTACTATCACCGAAACCAGAGAATACTTGACATACTTCCCGAAGAACGCCGAGTGCGCACGCATTTCAACCGTGTGATTTCCTGCCGTCACCGGAACTGCCATCCAGCAGAGATCCGCCCGGTAGAACGCTGACTTCTTTCCGTCGATGCGGATCTCCCAGCTTGGATAAAATACTTCGGCGATCCGCAGGAACCCGTCTGCCGTCGTGGTGACGGTTGCTTTACGGTAATTGGGAGTATACTTTTGCCAGGTTGTCCTGACGGTATTATCGGTTACCGCATCACCCGATGTCAGGTTGAATCCGTCGGGCAGTGCCGGAGCGACGGTTAGTGCAACGGTTTTGCGGTAATCATACCCGCCGCTCAGGAGCGCCTGCGGTACGGCGGCACTGTCCATGACGGTGTCGCCGTGGACAAATGATATACGTCCGAGGGCGTTGCGGTTTTCGAACGGCATGATCTGTGAGCCGTTTCGCGCCAGGAGGTATCGTACATTGGCGAGATCGAGAAACGGGTTTCCTTCGGTAAGCATGTCGGAACGCAGATAGGGCTGCCCGTTGGCACCGGTCGCGACAAGCGAATAAAGGAAGTTGCGCGACTGCTGATCCCCCCGGAATTCGCGATACCAGTGCAGTTCGTTATCATTGAAATCGCCGAGTCCTTCGAGACCGACAATCCCCTCACCGTTGTTTGGAAGGGTTCCCGGCAAACTGAAGACCCGGAACGGTTCTTTCTTCATTTCGTTATCGAGTTTCTGCACGGTCGCATCACGGAAAAAATAGGGCTTGGGATTGACCAGTTTGATGAACTGCGTATCGATTCGCAGCGTATCGACGAGGCCGATTGCAAGCAGCGCACTGATCAGGACAGCAGGTGAGACCTTTCCGCTCAGGGAAACGTAGACAAGTGCAATGGCGGCAAGGGCGAAGACGAACCACAGCCAGAGGAACGGCAGAAAATTGCGGCCGAAATTCAGTTCGAATATCCGGTCTTTTCCTGAGTTCATCAGGGCTTCGGTAAAGAGTCCCTTGACGAATCCCTGCATCGAGAAGAGCAGGGTGAGCGCCAGTGCGCATCCTGCGGCAATGAGAAGGCCTTTTTGCGCCTTTTTCTTTTTCGTATCGTCAAGTCCCGAAAAATAGCCGTTCGCCAGATCCTTTATAAAGAGTGCCGAAAGGATAATGGTTGAAAATGAAAACCAGTACATGATCATGCTCGCTGCCCTGAATTTCTTCACTCCCGGAACGACCGCATAGGCGATTCGGAATACCGGCGAATGGGCGCCGAGGGCAAACAGCGCGGCGAGAACGGCGACTGATGCCCAGAGAATTCTCCAGGGATTCTTCGGTTTGAACGCCACGGCACCGATCGAAAGCAGTACCGGGAGTAATCCCGCATATTCGGAATTGAGCTTGAAGGGGTTCTGTCCCCAGTAATAGTCAAGCGAATTGACCAGTTCCGGTACCCAGAGCGAAAAGAATTCCGGCCAGTGCAGCGACCATGACGAGGCATATTCGAAACCCTTTTCAACGCCGCGTACCGAGAATCCATGGTTGACGTATGCAATTGAGGGAAAGATCTGCAGCGCTCCCAGCCCCAGTCCCAGACCTACCGCTCCGCAGAAATAAAGGGTAAGAGTGAGCGCCCGTTTACGGTCTTTTTTGCCGAACCATGCGATGAGCACCGCCGTAATCCAGTACAACCCCGCTCCCCAGAGCATGAAATAGGTCATCTGGATCTGGGGTGAAAGGATACACATGGTAATGCCGATGCTCACCAGCGACATGCTGAGCAGGTTCGGGCGCTCCATGAGTACCTTGAGGTGCCATATGATGAATGGAAGCCAGGTGATGACGAACATTTTACCGTCATGGCCCGGATAAATATGTGAGAAGAACTGCGGATTAAACATGTAGAAAAGTGCACCGGTGATGCTCACCAGCTGGCTCATTTTAAACCCCTTTTTCAGCATGAGGTAGAAAAACAGGCCGGCGAGAAAGATGTGCGAAATCATCTTGAGACTGATGTACTTGGCAACGGAGGTAAAGAGCAGAAGCACTACCGACGGAAGGTAGAATGCTTCACCGAGGAACAGTGTTTCAACGGTCGGCATACCGCCGAGGCGTGACGGTTCCCACCAGGGAAACTGGTGATCCTTCACAAGAGACTCCTTCAGCAGAACCTTGCTGTCGATACCACCCATCTGGTCGGAGCTGTGCAGCATCATGTCCGAAAAGAAAAAACCGTTGAATAGTATTACGGTACAGAGCAGGAACAGCAGTGCGGCAAACCACCCGGTTGAGGTGAACTTTTTAAGAGCTGTAAAAAAGGACGGTTTTTCGGAAGCTTGAGACACGGATACCTCCTGCCGGCCAACCTGCCGGGCCATCGATCGTGGATGAGAATTTTTATCAGGTATTAAATATAATAGGAGGTCGTGTGCAATGGTACCTGTCAGACATGTCTATCGAAGGGATAAAAACGGAAGTGGCTCAGCATTCTTTTTCGGCAATTCGCCGGTTGGTATCGATCAGGCGTTCCGAGAGGGTTTTCGATATGGCAAGATTTACCGAGGGACGCACCTTTACCAGTTGAAGAAAATCCTCCCTGCTCATCATCTGTACAAGGCACGTTTCTGCAGCTGTAACCGTGGCGGAACGTTTTCCGGAAGTGAAAAAACTGATTTCACCGAATATTTCTCCGGGATGAACGATTCCTACCGAAATACCCTCTACGGTAACCGATGCTTCACCGGAGATCAGCATGAAAATATCCTGCGCGGGATCACCTTCGATGATGATGTTGACACCCGGTTCATACTGCCGGAACATGAAATCGGGCACAATCTCCTCTGTTGTCTGTGAAGCGCACAGAACATTCATGATCCGCTGCTGCAGTGAGGAAATTTCAATGAAGAGTTCCATGATCCGCGGGGTTTCGGATGCGTGTCGTTCGAGTTCTTCAATAGTGATGGTGAGAATCTCGATGCCGAATTCACTGATGCATCTGCAGCCGTCATTGATTTCCGGCAGCATGAACAGCAGGTCGCGGTCATGATAGAGGCGGACGAATCTGTTGCCGTGATAGAATTTGAAAATGCCTTTTTTTATGATAATGACCTGTTTTCCGTTCAGAAGGGTAAACAGGTCGGTTCCGCTGCCGAGTTCTTTCCCTGTACAAAGGGATTCAATCAGGTACCTCAGTTCATTGCAGGCGTCTCGGGACCGTTTATCAAGTACATCTATGATCGGTGGCGTCTCCATGTATGTTATCAAATCGTTTTCTCCGGACAAAAAGAGTAGTTTCATTATACGGATAAATTCTTTGCATGACAATACTTTCAACCACGTGTCTGATTCCTGTGTTGCTCAATAGCAGTATCAGGCGGGGCTGCCGGTTCAGATTTCTGTTGACCTTGTCTACTGCATGTTGTAATTATAATGAAACACAAACGGCCCTTTCACCGGGTATTGATCCGCAAGAAGGTTTTTCCGGATGTCCCGGCTGAACATCATCAGCACAAAGATGTCGACAACAACGGTTATGAAGGTGGATCCGGTCCGTTGGACGGCAGATCGTCATCGGCACCGGACAACTGAGCAGCACGTATCACGGCAACTGCAGGTCTCTCTGAAATGGCAAGAAAAACTTCGTTGAAGCATCGGCGTCCGTCTCTGGCTGTTTCCATCATCTGGCGATTCGTCCTGTATGCCACCCTTCCTGTCATTATCGGCGGCGGATGCACCCTTTACCTGTTCACCAAGAAAAACATCAGGGATATTAAAGCCAAAAGCACGTTTCACGCTCATACGGTTGTCAAGGAAGTGGAGTATACGCTGCAGGAGCCGGTCATTGTTCTGAAAACACTTTCACCGATCCTTCATGACAGCATTTTTCATGCACCTTCCGCTGCCTATGCAGTTATGTCCGACATTATCAGACAGTCGACTTTTTTCGAATCGATCTTTGCCGTGGATCGCGCAAGCGGTACTCCCATCGGTATTTGTCGTGACAGGAACCGGCCGTGTGACAGTTCCAAGATCACCGTATTTATCGATGACGTCTGCCGCTGGTCGGGAGGGTCGGCATCGCAGGTGTACTGGTCGCCGCCGCTTCCTTCATCGGTCAATGGAGAAATCAGCACGATCGTGGCGCTGGCAGATGACCAGCGGGTGATCGCAGGGGTTTGTGCCATCGGATTTCTCCAGCAGCATCTCGACAGTATATCGCGCGTAAACGGAGTCGCGATAACGGTCGTTGATTCCACCGGGTATACACTGTTTGAATCATCGGGCGAATCGGATTCTGTGTATGGTACTGCACACATGCGACCACCGCACCTGCTGCGCAATGATACCACGTATACCTATTCGGAAAACGGTAATGATTACATCGTTTCGGTTCATCTGCTTCGACATCAGGGGTGGCGGATCGTCGTGACGCAAAGCGTACGGGCTGCATATGCTCCTATTTTTCAGCTGACACTGGTATTCATGTGCATTCTCATGGCACTGGTGGTGCTTTCTGCCGGTGGGGGATGGGTAAGCGCCAGGTGGCTTTCGCGGTTATTTTCGTTTCTCGGTAATAATGCACGAAGAATTGCCGACGGTGATTATCATGCGAAAATGCCCGATCAGGACCATTATGAACTGGAGGCGCTTGCCGAAAATATACGAAGCATGGTTACCGCTGTCCGCATGCGTGAAGAGCAATACCGCGATCTCAACCAGGAGACCAGGCGCAACCTGCTTTTCCAGAGAGCGCTGCTCGAAGCGATTAATATCCCTGTCGTCTACTACAACCTGCACGGCGACATTCTCGGATGCAACTCGATGTTCGAGAGCGCAATGGGGGTCACGCGCGACCGTATCGTTCACCTTGTCGATTCCAGGGAAGCGCCGCGCCCGCTGCGGCAGCTCATGGAAATGATCAAGGTGACCGGCGAAACGGCTGCGAAGGCGTTCGAGCGGTCGGTGCTGTTCAGCGACCACCGGTTTCATACGGTCATCATCCACCGCGCGCCCTTCTATCTTGACGAAGGAAAAATCGGCGGATACATATGCGCACTGCTCGACATCACCGAGCACCGTATGACCGAAGATGCATTCCAGCGTCTTATCCAGAGCACCGTCGGCGTACACGGAGTTGATTTTTTCCACCGTATCGTGCGGTTGCTCTGCGACTGGATAGGGTGCGACGGGGCGATCATCGGCGAGATTACATCGGAACAGGAATGTCGCGGTCTTTCGATGGTCATGAACGGACTTCGCGTTGATGAATACACTTTCGGACTCGACAACTCACCGGCGCGCAAAGCTATTGACGAAGGGTTCTTTTTTATAGAGGATGATGTCGGAGTCATCTTTCCGCTTGACACCGAGATGAAGCGGCTCGCCATCAGGGGGTATGCAGGCGTTTCGCTCGAAGCGGACAATGGCACGAAGCTTGGTGTGCTCGCACTGCTTTCGCGCACACCGCTGCGGCTTCCACCCATGGCCCGGGGAAGCATGGAGATTCTCGCATCGCTTGCCGCTTCGGAATTCCTGCGCATGCGTGCACAGCGTGAACAGGTGAAACTTGAGACGCAACTGCGTCAGGTTGAAAAAATGGAGGCGATCGGGCAGCTTGCCGGCGGTATTGCTCATGATATCAACAACCAGCTCGGCTGCATCCTCGGGTATTCCGACATTATTCAGGATGTCAACAAGGAACCGGTGATCGCCGAATTTATAAGGAAAATAAGTCAGGCGGTATCGCGCAGTGCCGATCTGGTTCGCAAACTGCTTGCATTTTCACGGCATGGCAACTGCATCATGAAGCCGGTCAATATGTCGACACTCATTCATGAAGTCGTCGGTCTGCTGCAGCACAGTGTCGACAAGTCAATTGTTCTCTCCATGGTCGCAGCCGACGGCCAGCAGTTTGTGATGGGAGATCCCAGTCAGCTGCAGAATGCACTGCTTAATCTCGGACTCAATGCGCGCGATGCCCTTTTGGAGGGCGGAACCATCACGTACGAGGTGCATGCGATGCATGTCGGTCCCGAAGAGGAAAAACGTTTTCCGACACTTGCAGAAGGAGAATATGTAAGTGTGCAGGTGCGGGATGACGGCGTCGGTATTCCGTCTGAAATTATCGACCGCATTTTCGAACCATTCTTTACAACAAAGGCTGAGGGAAAAGGGACGGGGCTCGGTCTGGCGGCGGTATACGGAACGATAAGCAGTCACCGGGGGGCAATCGATGTACGGAGCCGTATGGGTGAAGGTACGGTTTTCACCATTCTGCTGCCGCTCTACACTGCACCGGTTGATGAAGTGGTGGAAGAGAAGGATGAACCGCCGCCGTTCGGGTCGGGAACGATACTTGTCATTGACGATGAAATTGATATACGAGACTCCGTCGCCATTGTGCTGCGCAAGTGCGGATTCACGGTGCTTACCGCCGGCGATGGTCTCGAAGGCGTACAGATCTATCTGAAATACTTCGGCAGAATCGATCTCGTGGTACTCGACATGGTGATGCCCGGTATGGACGGAAAAAGCACCTTCGAGCGGCTCATGGAGGTTGATCCGGTGGTAAAAGTGATCATCGTCTCGGGGTATTCGGTTGACGGGAGAGTTCAGGCGGTGCTTGACAGGGGGGCGCGCTCCTTCCTGCAGAAGCCGTTTCGTACTGCCGATCTGCTGCGAATGGTTGCCGATGTGCTCAAGAACTGAAAACGGCCGAACGGCTTCAATGCATCTGACAGTCCCCGCAGTGGAATCAATGTAAAGGAATACCATGGAACAGCGTTCATATACGCGGCTGACTCTTGCTCTCGATATCATGGGCAGGATTTCAGAAGGACCGCTTGCAGGGTATCACGAACTTGCAACCGTGAAACACCAGATCGATCTTTTCGACACCATATCAATTGAACCGGCGGGTGAACTCACCGTTGAATGTACCCATCCCGACGTTCCCTCCGATGAGCGCAACATCTGTCACAAAGCGGTAATGCTTGTGCAACGGGAGTATTGTGTCGACCGGCAGGTGTGTGTACGAATCGATAAAAAAATTCCGGTCATGGGTGGTCTCGCCGGAGGAAGCGCCAATGCGGCTACGACTCTCACCCTTCTCAATTCGCTCTGGGATCTCCAGCTCGATACCGGGGAACTTATGCGGCTGGGAAAAATGCTTGGTATGGATGTACCTTTCTATTTTCTGGGAAAAACCGCTTTTGATACTGAAGCCGGCGGAGTTTGTGAAGCGATTCCCACTGCGGTGCAGCTTACGTTCGTCCTTGCATTTCCCGATTTTGGGGTATCGACTGCAGAGGCCTACAGGGGTATCGACTATAGCTTCATTGGCAGTAAGTATGTTGCAACAGAGAAGATGCGTCAGTTTTTCCTCGCAAATGACCGCTCTTTGGTTGTATCATGTATACATAATGACTTTGAACAGTCTGTATTCAGACAGTATCCGAAATGTGCATCGATAAAGCAGGAACTCATTGATGCCGGGTGTGAAACGGCAGTGCTTTCGGGATCGGGATCCACCCTTTTTGGAATTGCACGCGACCGTGATCACGCTGCAGAGATAGGTAAAAAACTTTCCTGCAGATCGATGGTGGTTTCATCACTAGTCTGAATTGTTCGACAACAGGTACAACAGGAGCGTGGGTTATGGGATCTAATGTTGAAAAACGTACCGAAGAATTCAGGTGGAACAGCAGATGGGAATTGTATGATTATTTCCGCACGAATTTCAGTCTTGTTAAAAAGGATGTCGATCGTGAGATTCGTGCTGTTATGGCGACCTTCAAGCCGCGAAAAGGACGTATAATCCGGACGAAAGAGTTGTGGCAAAAGGTCGGGCTGACCCTAGAACAGAAATATCCGCTCTCGATACAACTCGACGATCTTGATTGATCGGGTATTGTCAAATTTGGATGATTATTTCCCGGACTGCTGCTGCTCAACCGGAGCAAATCCGTAATAGCCCCACGGTCTGTACATACTGCTGAAACCGTATCCGCCGAAATAGCCGCTTCCCGGTTTAATGACAGTAAACTCCAGATTCATGTTTTTAGTCGGCTGCCATGTGAGCGACATTTCGAGCGGCATGCTTCTGAAATAATCGAGTGACTGCAGGTTGGACGTTGTAAGGTTCTGCATCGAAGAAAAACTTGAATGAATGGGCAGACTGAAATTGAGATTGAGGGTAACGGGTGCGGTGAACTGATACCGCATCATTGTGGTGTAAAGACTCTGTGACTGCAGGTTTGAATATCCGCCTCCGCTCATTGCACCGAAACTCAGGCTGTTGTGGACCGTCAATCGTGACAGATCGAGACCAAGAATCGATTTGCCGTTCGGTGACGATTCGTAAGCGTCTTTGTTCTGGGCGATCAGGATGGTTGACAGCAGACAGATGATGGCGAAGGTTTTTATCGGCATACATACTCCTTGTTGGGCAGGAGGATTACGTTTCGTGTAAGGCGGTTATTCTATATTATTATAATTATACTTAAAAATTCCATTTTGCTGCAACGTTTTTAGTTCTACTTCGGCGTGATACCATTTTTAATCGGAACTTGTCACCTCACCTCATTACCCTTATCCTTCGTTTGCCACAGTAGACAGGCACCGGAATGTGGTATATAAGAAGGCGTATTCATGCGGAATACAAAAAGATGCTGCCGTATTGAGCAATCTTTACGAAAATGAGTATACTTAGTACTATGGAACCAGCGTGCATTGAAAACGATCCGCCTGATATCTTCAGTTATTATAATTACCGCGAGTACCTGAGGGATCTTGTTGCATTCAGGCGGAGCACTTCTGCTGCATTTTCACATCGGTACATTGTACAAAAAGCGGGATTCAAATCACCGACAGCACTTAAACATGTGATTGATGGAAAACGCAACCTCAGCCTGGAATCAGCCAATCAATTTGCGGTCGCACTGAAGATCGAGGGCATTGCACGAAGTTATTTTCTGACCCTTGTACTTTTCAATCAAAGTACCTCTCTTTCGGAACAGGAACGTTATCTGAGTGAACTGGTCGAACTGAAACGAACTGAAAATCCATCCAGAATCGATGCCGAGCAATTTGATGTTCTTTCAGAATGGTATCATCTGGCTATTCGAGAACTGACCGAGCTCCCTGATTTTCGGAACAATCCCCGGTGGATTGCCGCAGTACTTTGTCCATCTATTACACCACAACAGGCGGATTCATCGCTTCGCATGCTCGAAAAATGCGGGTTGCTTGTCAGGGAAATGGGACGACTACACCCTGCTGACCGTACTATCGCAACTGATCCGCAGGTACATTCGGTGCGTCTGGCGGAGTTTCATAGGAAAATGATTGCGCAGGGTATTGAATCGATCAGCTCTTTCGCAAGCGATGAACGGGAGATCAGCGGAACTACATTGAGAATATCATTACAGGATGTTGGAACCATAAAAACGCTGCTGCGGGAATTCAGACGCAAACTTCTTACTCTTGCCGCGCACAGCCGCGAGGCGGATCAGGTATATCAGTTCAATGTACAGTTCTTTCCACTGGCTATTCCCGATCGTACCCGGCGCAGTGAAATACTCGGAGAACATGCATGAACGGATTGATTCGTTATATTCTTTTTTTTTGTGCTGCAGGTATCGTTCTTTTTAGCTGCAGTGGCGGTGGTGCAGATATCAGCAATCCGCTTGTCGGCAAGGTCTCACTGGAAACCGGCAATCGGAAAGCGGTTGCAGGTGCACGCGTTGTTATCGGGAGGCAGGGAGTGGATCCGGGATTCGAAGGCTACGGGTGGAGCAGTTCAGATTGCGCAATGCGGCTCGATTCGGGATTGTGCATGCTGGAGGATGACGGGGATGCACGCTACTTTGATACCACCTGGACCGATGAAACCGGGTATTTCACGTTTGAGCGTATTGAGCCGGGAGAATATACGATTGTGGCGACGTTTCAGCAGTATCAGGCAATTACGTATATCACGAAGAATCTTGATGAAACGGGGTGGGCGCCCATGAAACTGACCGAACCTGCGGTGGTGAAACTCGCCATGCACGATGCGGTGGATACTACCCGTGATCTGCACTTTGCCGCAATGCGAGTTGCCGGAACCGATATCGTAGGGACGGCGGATGCGCAGGGTGAAGTTACTCTTGTCAATGCCCCGGAAGGCAACCTGGAACTGATACTTTATGCAAGTGACAGTTCCATTGTCAGGTTCCCATCGCTCTGGACCCGTTCCGCCCAGACGACGGTACTTGTTGCACAACCAGGTCTTGCGCCAGACCGGTGGGTACCCCAAAACAGCGGTTCATGGTCTCCGACTGACCGACCTTACATTGTATCGACCTACTTTCCGGCGGAAAGCACAGAAAATGCGTCCCGGCTTGATGTGGGAAAAGAGTTCGACATTCGGGTGCAGTTTTCGGATAATATGGATGCGCTTGCTACTGCCCAGGCGGTAACGGCGGTTTCGGAAAATGATTCGGCAACAGTTGAAAGACTGTGGTGGGAAGGGGGGAATGTTCTTTATATTTCCCTCTGTGTACCGGCACCTGACGGATCGTGCAACGGATTTGAACAGGGACGACAATACGGTGTTGCCATTGATACCACTGCGCGGAATGTGCAGGGAATATCGTTCGGGTACCGGGAACTGTTGATGTTTACACCTGTACCGTAGGTATAATTAGTTGATACGATACTTTTATCATACGCGGGAGGAAATATGAAACAGTTGATTGCGGCAGTCCTGCTCTGTATCAGTTCGGTTGCAGCGGAGAATTTTACCGAGGATTTCAGCGCGAGCGACGCGAATACCCGGTGGAAGGCGAGTAATGAATCGCTGGTAATGAAATTTGAGAATGGCGCATGCTCCATTACCAACAGTGATGAACAGTACTCTTCATTTGCCTTTCACTCATTAAGCGACGCTCCCGAAACGTTTACCCTTACCGCGATGGTGATGCTGACCGGGCAGGAAAGTCAGTCGGCGGGCTTTATCTGCTGTCTTGCCTCATCGGGAATGGCGACGGGGTATTATGTATCGATCGTCCGCAACGAACAGATCTCTGTTGATAAGGTCGGGAGTTCGGGAACCGGCAGCACCCTGGTTTCCAAACGGTCGGCGTTCATTACGTCCGGGGCGAACAAACTGCAGCTGTCGAAAAAGGACAGCATTTTCAATGTTTTCTGCAACGATCATTTCGTGGCGACATTTACCGACAAGGAATTTTCCAAAGGCAATATCGCACTGCTTGTTTCGACGAAGACATCTGCCGTGTTCGATGATGTTTCCATTACCGCCGATTTGTTTATCGAGGGCCATGATCCCACCTGCTTTGCAGATAATTTTGACGACGGCGATCTGCTCGGATGGGACAGCTTCGGTTCCGAAGGGGTCGAGGTAGTCAATGCCGATAAAGCCATGCGCATTTCCACCGACAAGGATGAAAATATTTATGAAGTGGTCGATCTGCCGCTGTCAACCTTCGTGCTTAAGGTACGGGTGTCGCATCGGGGCGGCAGCACTATCAATATGTACGGGCTGTTCATCTGCGGCCAGTCGGAGAGTACCATTCCCGTTACCGGGTTCGCCATCAACGGCGCGCGAAACTTCGCTGTCTTTAACGCCGGGCAGAACATCCAGCTTACCCCGACTACAAAAGTTAAGGGCGCAGCGTATGTCGACGGCGGAGACACTACCTGGTATGTCGATACCCTCGAAGTGATCAAGCGGGAAGCATCCGCGGAATATCTCTTTGTCGTCAATGGCGATACGCTCAGCCGGTTTACAGGGGTATCATTTTCGGTGACGGGTGCGGGAATTTTCTGCATGGACAGCCTGACCGTTCTGGCGGATGATTTTCTGGTTGCACAGGGGGAGACCGGGGAATGTCCGGTTCGTCAGGTGCTGCGGACCATGCCGCTGTCCCGCTTTAACCATACAGGTTATGTAACTGCACGACGGTTCGATCTGCTCGGAAGGGGCCTGCCCCTGCAGGGGCGCACCGTGACACATGGGATTTCGATCGTCCGAAGGACTGCCGAGACACGGGTCGAAGTGTTTGTCAAATAGGATCGATTCATACGGTAGTCATCAGGACTCCGGGCGGGCGGCCGTTTTCCGAACCGTAGTATCATTCCTGATTACACCTTGAACTGCGAAACCTGTGTTTGAAGTTTTTCGAAGAGTTTTGCCAGGTTCTCGACGTTCAAGGTTAGACGGGCAATTCCGTTGGTTGTTTCTGCAACCGTGGTACCTACCGAAGTGATGGATACGGATATTTCCGAGAGTCCGTGTTCCGATTCGGAAACGTTCTGCGCGACATTACGTGTGCCGCTGCTTACTCCGCTTAAATTCCCCGAAATCTCGTTGATCGTGGCACTCTGTTCCTCGACGGCACTTACGATGGTCTGGGAGATGGTGTTTACTTCCTCAATGACATTTGATACCAGGTCGATTGAGGTGATGGCTTTTTCGGTACTGGTCTGTATTTCGTCAATCTGTTGCCTGATCTCATTCGTCGCTTGAGCGGTTCTGGCGGCGAGTGCTTTCACCTCATTGGCGACAACCGTAAATCCCTTTCCGGCATCTCCGGCGGATGCGGCTTCAATCGTGGCGTTGAGGGCAAGGAGGTTTGTCTGGTCTGCAATGGAGTCGATGAGGCTGATGACCTTGCCGACTGACTTCGCAGCGCTTCCCAGCGTCTGCATTACCTCTCTGCCTGCACGTGAATGTCGTCCTGCTTCGGCTGCGATCTGCAGCTCTTTCTGGCAGTTTTTTGATACTTCGTTAAGTGATGCACTCATTTCTTCGATTGCCGATGCTACAGTGTTTACCGATTGCGACATGACGGAGGCGGTTTCCGCAATATCGGCCACTTGTTTCGTAGATTTCTGGGTGGTGGAGGCAACCGTTGCCGTTTGGGAAGTCATGCCGTTTGCATTACTGCTGATCTGTGACGCGGTCGAGATGAGTTCCGTTGTTGCAGCTGCAAGCCTGTTCCCGGTATCTATTATTATGCGGAGCATAGTTTGAAGCTTTTCGATGAACTGATTGAAGTATCGGGCCATTTCCCCGATTTCGTCGTCCCCATTTAATGCAATTCTTGTAGTCAGGTCACCTTCGCCCTCGGCAATGTCCCTGAGCATGGCGGTCATTCTGTTTATAGGACCGGTGATCGTACGGGTGATTCCGATTGCGGCTCCGATACCGGCAAAAAGCCCCAGGGCAATGACGAACATCATGATTCTGTTTCCGAAGGTCTCGGTTGTATGCAGCGTTTCATTCGCTTCGTCAACTTCACCGGCGAGGCTGCCGGCAATTGCATTCATAGCCTTTGAATACGCATCGCGCAGGCTGTCGATTGTGTTGTCAAGGGTTCGCGCTTCTTCAAATTTTTCGCTCCGGATCATCTCTTTCCATGTCGGGTATATACCGGTCAATTGCTTCATAATGGCGCCGGCGGTTTTCAACAGTGTCTGTTCTCTCTCGGTGTCGATAATCGAATCCATCGAAGTGGCGATTGCGGTATACTGCTCAACAAGTCTGTCGAGCTCTTTGTCGGTTTCGTCAAGATTCCGGTTGATGAATGCATCGGCGAAAATGGCATACATGTCACGGGTTGTTCCGACGGCTTTTTCGATCATGGAGATGTCGGAAAGCCGCTTGCGTGCATTCGTACCTGCAGAGGATGTGATATGACGGGTAATACCATCGGTAATGAATAAGATGATCATGCAGCACAGAATGGTGCTGAATCCGGCGATAAGTTTGATCCTGATGGATGCATTGGCGAAAAAACGCATAGGGTAACTCCGATGATGTGTGATGAGGAAAGTATGTTCTGAGAAGATTATATAATTAAAGCTGAACATGTCAAAGATGCAAAGGCTGAGAATTTGAATCGATGTGTGCGGTTTTTATAAAAATCACGGTGTGGATTTGTGCACAGTAGAACGTGAAGGGCACAAAAATGAAGTATTCAAAGGGCGAAGGGTCGCAATCCATATCGGGTGAAGACCTGAATGGTTGTCGGCCGGAGTCGTCTCAGGGGGCTTTGCCTTCTTTCCTGCATACCTGATACCTGATGATTGTCAGAAAGTTTTTTGGTGCAACGGGGAAAAGTCCGAAACTTTTAAGGTACTCTTCCTCCTGTGGTCCGCAGATTTCATAACCTTTTTCGGTGATGAATGCCTGGAGTTTCGCGATAGAGGTGTCTTCGCTGCTGTACGGACCGACATGCAGAACTTCAGCCACGTTGCCGTATGTCCACTTGTCAATTTTCAGGGTCAGGCCGTTTTTGCTTTTAACCTTGGGAATCGATGTTACCGAATGCGGAATTGGAATCGCATAAATACCAACCCACTCGTCTTTGGGGGTATCCTGCGGTTTGGGCCATCGTGCCCGCGGGACTTCGAGGTTCGCACCCCGCGGGGTGTCCTTGATCCGGAAATAGGCATACATCAGCATCGAGAATGCAGCCGCGGCATTTTTATTCGGATCACCGGTTGCTTCAATCTCGAAAACCCTGGTGTCGCTCTTGTAAATTATCGCCGGTGTCAGACGTTCAAGTACATCATTTTTACGAATGCCGTAGTTGCTGACGACGGTTATTGCGCCTACGCCTAACATTACTGCGATG
>Ga0316575_10000239_pt1 | contig 14876 bp, 11 predicted proteins | sample J5NA_FD_203072 | JGI IMG/M metagenome (GOLD analysis project Ga0316575, IMG submission 203072) | Rhizosphere microbial communities from salt marsh grasses in Alabama, United States - J5-7_050615r2r3 | ecosystem: Host-associated > Plants > Roots > Rhizosphere | place: USA: Alabama | collected...
GCCGATCCCGCCTATCGCGATGGTCAGTCCGGCAGTCACGATTGAGGCGATCGCGATCAGTGTAGTGCTATCCATGATTATTTCCTTTCATTGTTGTCAACCCGGTCATGATGTTCCCGCCTCCTCCCGCGCACGCGTTGCGGCTGCGATATAGACCGTCGCCAGGATGCTGAAGATATAGGCCTGCACCATGCCGGTCAGCAGGCCGAGCAGGCTCATCACGATCGGGAACAGGAACGGCGCAACGGTCAGCAGGATCGCGAGTATCATCGTGCCGCTCATGATGTTTCCGAACAGGCGGATCGCCATCGCCAGCGTGCGCGACAATTCGCTGATCAGATTGAACGGCAGCATGATCGCAGTCGGCTTCAGGTAGGAGCGCAGATATACGCCGAAACCGCTCTCGGCGATGCCGTACAGCGGCACCGCGATGAACACGCTCAGCGCCAGCGCGGCAGTGGTGGACAGCGATCCGGTCGGCGGTTCGTAACCGGGAATGATGGTGCAGAAATTCGACAGCGCGATGAACAGGAACAGCGTGCCGATGAAACCCATGTAGCGTTCCGGCTGGCGCAGGCCAACCTCTTCGATCTGCTTGCGGATCGCGACCACGATCACTTCGAGCAGGCTTTGCCAGCGCGAGATATGCACCTTGTGTTCGAGGTTGCGCGTGATCAGTTTCGCGCCGATGACCAGCACCGCCATCAGCACCCAGGTCGTCACGATGGTCACATTGAGCTTGAAGAACCCGTGCTGCCACAGGATCAGCTGATCGGAACTAAGGCGCATGGCTGGTCCCTTCCGGCATTCGCCTGGCGGTCAGCCTGGTCACGACCAGGCGCGCGGCGATGAATCCGAGCAGGCATGACAGCAGGCGCTGCCAGTCCGGGCCCGCAAAATAATAGAATCCGGCCAGCACGATCGCGCTGCGCAGCAGCAGGCTCGCGCCGAACCACAATGCCGGTTGTGTCGACGCCAGCCCCTTCTGCACCGTCCACCACAGGCCGCCGAAAAACAGTGCACCCAGCAGCATGCCGGCCGGCAGCATCAGTACAACCTGCAATGGTTCATTCATTCCTGCCCTCCCCGTCTTCCTTATCCTCCTGCTCTTCCCGGATGTCCCGCTGTTCCTTTGCGACCCAGTGCCAAGCATTCAGGCAGCCGATGGTCAGGCCGACGAGCAGAAATGTCAGCATCCATGACTGCGCGGCCGGATAGCGGCTGTCCAGCCAGATGCCGAATGCCGCCCCGAGCAGTGTCGGCACCGACACCGACCAGCCGATCAGCCCCATCATGCCCAGTCCGGACCAGACCGCCCGCGTAGCTTTGCGTTGCGCCCTGAGCTTGCGAGTCTCCTTAGCGCCGACCTCGCGTATGAATGCAGCCTCCTCGCGATTGTGCTGCTGTCCGGCATCGTGATTCTCAGCCACGATGATACTCCGTGAAGTGGCGCACAAAACCGCTCTCCAGCCGTGCCAGCACCGCACGCACCTGCCGTTCGTTCTCGTCGAGATTGACGAACTCGCGCGCCACTGCCTCGCGCAGCCTGCCAAGGTCGGTCCCGCCGATCGCATTGCGCACCGAGACCAGCACATCCGCGCCGGCCTTGACCAGGATGCCCGCGTCCACCGCGATGTAAATCTCGCCTTCCGTTTTTGTCTGGTAAGTCAGTATCCCCGGCTCCAGCGCCGCGACGCAATCGAGCCGGTGCGGCAGCAGACCGAACGAACCCTGCGGAGTTTCAGCGACGATGCGGCTCACTTCGTCGATCTCCGCGAATACCTGGTAGGGCAACAGCACCTTGAGCTTCATGTCGCAACCACCTTTTGTTTGTCAGCTGCGGATGAAGACTGACCATCCTTCATCTTTCCCCATGCCTCATCGACCGTCCCGATCATATACAGCGCGCTCTCGGGCACATCCCTGAATTCATCGTGCAGGATGCGTTCGCAGCCGTCGAGCGCGTCTGCCAGACTGACCAGCCTGCCCGCAATTCCGCTGAACTGCTCGGTGGTGTAGAACGGCTGGGTCAGGAAGCGCTCCAGCCGCCGTGCGCGCGCGACCACCGCGCGGTCGACCGCGGACAACTGTTCCAGTCCGAGCATCGCGATGATGTCCTTCAGATCATCGTATTGCGCGAGCGTGTTCCTGATCTGCTGTGCCAGCGCATAGTGGCGCTCGCCGACGATGCCGGGCGTTGCCATCTTGGAGCTGGACTGCAGCGGATCGATGGCCGGATACAGACCCTCGCCCGCGCGCTTGCGCGACAGCACTATGGAAGCGGACAGGTGCGAAAAAGTATGCACCGCCGCCGGGTCGGTGAAGTCATCTGCAGGCACATACACCGCTTGTATCGAAGTAATCGCGCCGGTGTCGGTGTTCGCGATGCGCTCCTCCAGACTCGACAGCTCGGTGCCCATGGTCGGCTGGTAACCGAGGCGCGACGGCATCTGTCCCATCATGCCGGATATCTCGGAACCGGCCTGGATAAAACGGAAGATGTTGTCGATCAGCAGCAGCACGTCGCGGTGCTCGTCGTCGCGGAAATATTCGGCCATCGTCAGCGCGGTGTGGCCGACACGGAAACGGCTGCCCGGCGGCTCGTTCATCTGGCCGAACACCATCACCATGTTGGGCAGCACGCCGGCCTGCTTCATGTCGCGGTACAGTTCCTCGCCCTCGCGGCAGCGCTCGCCGATGCCGCAGAAGATGCTGACCCCCTCGTGATGGCCGACCATGTTGTGGATCATCTCGGTGAGCAGCACGGTCTTGCCGACGCCCGCGCCGCCGAACAGGCCGGCCTTGCCGCCGCGCTCCAGTGGTGCCAGCACGTCGATCACCTTGATGCCGGTTTCGAATATCTCGGATTGGGTGGAGCGCCGTGCCAGCGGCGGCGGGGATTGGTGGACGGAGCGCCATTCGACATTTTCCGGCATCGGATGGCGGTCGATCACATTGCCGAACACGTCGAACATGCGCGACAGGATGGACTTGCCCACCGGCGCGAGCAGCGGACCGCCGCTATCTTCCACGACCATGCCGCGCGCCAGCCCTTCGGTCGGCGTCAGCGCAACGCCGCGCACCAGGTGCGCATCGAGCTGGGCCAGTACCTCGATCGCGACACGACCGCCCTTGCCCGCATGCAGCATCGAGTAAATCGGCGGCAGATAATTGTCGAAGCGGATATCCACGACACTGCCGCGGACCGAGACGACCTTGCCGAGATTGGAATCACCTGATCTGGGGTTCATATGCGTATCCGTTTGATGTTGCCGATGATACGCCTGACTGATTGGTTTATTCCAGCTTCCGTACCAATAGAGGTGCCTCCGTTTGATCAAGTACCCGATATATGGCGGCTTCTTACGACCCCTGGCGTTCTCTTGCTAATGTTTTTTGTGGCCAAAAGAATGCAAGGGTTGCTGCACGGTTGACAGAAACCCCTGATGCCTCGGTGATCGCTGATGCAGACGACGATAGACCGCAACCTTGACGAAGTCGGTCGCCAGTGCCGAAAGGATGGAATATCCCCAAATCAGAGCAATCTGGGTCCAACTGATCGGCGTGATCAAGCCGAAGCCATAGGCCGCCAGAATGGTGGCTGCCAGTTTGGTGATTACCGCCGACCAGACCATGATGGGGGCGGGCCAGGGCCGCTTCCACATGTGCTCCTTGGCGCGTGCGGCGAACAACACCAGATGGCCGGCCACGGCCATTTTCAAAAATACATAGGTCTGGATCTTCGCCACATCCAGCTTCAGCCAGTCCATCGCGATCAGCAGCATACCGAAGCTGCCGATCACGCCCACCATACCCATGGCCGTGGCCACGGTAATCACCTGATTCATGTTCCAGCGCACCGGGTTTTTCTCCAGACCGGTGTGGTCATAGGCGATGGTCATGATCGGCACATCGTTGAAGAACGCAAGCAGGATAATCATGATCGCCGTGATCGGGTAAAAGTTGAAAAATATCATGGTCAGCACCACGAAGATCATGATGCGAATGGTTTCACTGATGCGGTAGACCGCGTAGGCATTCATGCGCTCGAAGATGCGCCGCGCCTCTTCGATGGCATTGATGATCACCGACAGTCCGGGGGCGGTGAGCACCAGGTCCGCTGCCGCCCTAGCCGCGTCCGTGGCGCCGCTCACTGCAATGCCGACATCTGCCTGTTTCAGGGCAGGGGCGTCGTTGACACCGTCGCCTGTCATGCCGGTGATGTGGTTGCGCTCCTGCAACAGCTTGACGATGGCAAACTTGTGCTCCGGGAAGACTTCGGCAAAACCGTCGGTCTTCTCCACGCGTTCTCCATCGGCATCATTCCGGTGGCCGTCCTTGTCCAGCGACAGCGCGCTGGTCGGCAGGATGTTCATCCCCAGACCGAGCTTGCCGGAAATCTGCCTGGCGATGGCCTGGTTGTCGCCGGTGACCATCTTCACGTCTACACCATGTGCCTCTGCACTGGCGATGGTTTGCGCCGAATCCTCCCGGGGCGGATCAAACAGCGAAAGAAGGCCGAGGAATTCCCATTGTTGCGAGCCCTGCTCCTTGCGTGCCACGCCGAGCGCGCGATAACCCTGTTCGGCAAACGCATCCACCACCTGTTGTGCATGTTTGTTTTCTTCATCCGTCAAGGCCGACATCTGCATGATCACCTGGGGTGCGCCCTTGGTGACCTGAAATATCTTGCCCTGGTCATCTACTATCGTGGCTTCGGTGCGCTTGTGCACCGGATCGAACGGGACAAAAGCGGTCTGACGGTAGGGCTTGAGCATATCCCGGCTCTTCAGCCCGTCCAGCACCGCCTGGTCGATGGCATCCGCGTCCTCCGCCCTTGAGGCCAGCGACCCCGCCAGCAATACCGCCTGCTCATCGGCGGCGTGAAACAGCTCCACCTTGCCCAGGGTCAGTCGATTCTGGGTCAGCGTTCCGGTCTTGTCGGAACACAGCACATCCATGCTGGCCATCTCCTCAATGGATTCCAGCCGGGTGACGATGGCCTTCCGTCTGGATAGCGCCACGGCTCCCACCGCCATGGTCATGGACAGCACCGCCGGCATCGCGACCGGAATGGAGGCCACAGTGAGGATAAGTGCGAACTGCACCAGATCCAGCCAGGGCGCGTTGCGGTGCAGTTGAAACAGCACCAGCACAAGCACCAGCGCCAGGCTGACATAAATAAGATAGTCGCCGATGGTCAGCACCGCCTTCTGGAAATGGGAAACGGTTTGCGCCTGTTGCACCAGGCTGGCGGTCTTTCCGAACCTGGTCTGCGCGCCGGTGGCACTTACCTCGGCCACCACCTCGCCCTGCTTCACCACCGTGCCCGAGTAGGCCTCATCGCCTGCCTGTTTGGTGACTGGCAGTGATTCTCCGGTCAGGGCCGACTGGTCCACGCTCAGGTAGTCCCCCTCGATCAGTTTCACATCCGCGGGAACTACGTCTCCGAGGCGGATGCGAATGACATCACCGGGCACCAGCAGCTTCGCGTCGATTTCCTGCCACGTTCCGTCGCGCAGCGCCCGCGCGCGCATCGCGAGTTGTTTCCTTAGCGCCGCAACGGCATTGCCGGCGGTGAACTCCTGCCAGAAGCCGACCCCGGCATTGAAGACCAGCAGCGCCAGGATAATCCAGAAGTCTGCCCAATGACGGACCAGTCCGGAGAGTATGGCTGCAACCTCGATCATCCAGGGGATGGGCCCCCAGAAATAACCGAGCAATTTCAGAAGAGGACTGGTCCTTTTTTCTTCTATCGTGTTCGGCCCGTATCGAGCAAGCCGTTTCTGTGCCTCGGCCTGGCTGAGACCATCCGGCGACGAACCCGGTTTGTTCGCCGCCTCATCCGGTGGCATGGATTTCAGATCGGCCTTTGGGACTGTTTGATCATTATCGGGTTTCATGATGTCCATCCTTAATATTTTTACCGGTCCGCGAATATCCTGAATCGGCATTTATGCGCAATCATTTGGATCCGCTCCATTTCCAGTCGCGGATTTCCGGCATGTCCTGGCCGTGTTTGTTGATGTATTGCCGGTGTTCGATCAGCTTGTCCTTGATTTGCTGCTTCAGGTAGATGCCCTGGTCGCCGGTCTGCGGCAACCTGTCTATTGTGTCCATCACCAGATGGAAGCGGTCAAGTTCGTTCAACACCGTCATGTCAAACGGGGTGGTGATCGTGCCCTCCTCCTTGTAGCCGCGCACGTGGATGTTGTCGTGGTTGGTGCGGCGATAGGTCAGCCGGTGGATCAGCCACGGGTACGCGTGATAGGCGAAGATCACCGGCTTGTCCCTGGTGAACAGCTCGTCGAAATCCATGTCGCTCAAACCGTGCGGATGTTCGCTGGGCTGCTGCAGTTTCATCAGGTCGACGATGTTGATCACACGTATTTTCAGTTCGGGCAGGTGCTCGCGCAGGATGGTGACTGCGGCCAGCGTCTCCAGCGTCGGCACGTCCCCGCAGCAGGCCATCACCACGTCGGGCGACTGCGCCTGGTCGTTGCTGGCCCACTGCCAGATGCCGATACCCTCGGTGCAATGCTTGACCGCGGCGTCCATAGTCAGCCATTGCGGTGCGGGATGCTTGCCGGCGACCACGACATTTACGTAATGCCTGCTGCGCAGGCAGTGGTCCATCACCGATAGCAGGCAATTTGCGTCCGGCGGAAAGTACACCCGCACTACCTCGGCTTTCTTGTTTACCACATGGTCGATGAAGCCTGGATCCTGGTGTGTGAAGCCGTTGTGATCCTGGCGCCACACGTGCGAAGCGAGCAAGTAGTTCAGCGACGCGATCTTGCGCCGCCACGGCAGGTGCGCGGTGACCTTCAGCCACTTCGCATGCTGGTTGAACATCGAGTCGATGATGTGGATGAACGCCTCGTAACAGTTGAACAGCCCGTGCCGCCCGGTCAGCAGATAGCCTTCCAGCCAGCCTTCGCTCTGGTGTTCGCTGAGCATTTCCATCACGCGCCCGCTGGGCGCGAGGAATTCGTCGTTCGGCACGGTCGCGCCTTCCCATTGGCGATTGGTCACCTGGAACAGCGCCTCCAGTCCGTTGGACAGCGTCTCGTCCGGACCGAACACGCGGAAATTGCGCTGCTCGCTGTTCAACCTGGCGACATCGCGCAGGAACGGGCCGAGCTGGTGCGTGTCGCCGATCCCGGGCGTCCCCGGCATCGGCACGTCGGCCGCATAGTCGCGAAAATCCGGCATGCGCAGGTCGCGCAGCAGCATGCCGCCGTTGGCTTGCGGATTCGCGCCCATGCGCCGTTCGCCCTCGGGAGCAAGTTCGGCCAGTTCCGCGATCAGCCTGCCCTGCTCGTCGAACAGTTCATGCGGGCGGTAGCTCATCAGCCAGTCTTCCAGCAGCTTGAGGTGCTCGGGTTTCTTGTCCGGGTGGAGCGGCACCTGGTGCGCGCGGAAGGTGCCTTCGACCGGCAGCCCGTCGACCACTTTCGGGCCGGTCCAGCCCTTGGGCGAATTCAGCACGATCATCGGCCAGCGCGGCCGTGCATTGCTTTTGCCGCTGCGCGCTTCCTTCTGGATCTTTTTGATCTGCTCCACCGCGGTGTCGAGGGCGGTGGCCATCGCCTCATGCATCAGCGCGGGGTCGTGTCCTTCGACAAAGATGGGCGTCCAGCCATAGCCGCGCAACAACTGTTCCAGTTCATCGTGTTCGATCCGGGCGAGTATGGTCGGATTGGAAATCTTGTAGCCGTTCAGATGCAGTATCGGCAGCACCGCGCCATCGGTGGCCGGATCGAGAAACTTGTTGGAATGCCATGCCGTGGCCAGCGGTCCGGTTTCCGCCTCGCCGTCGCCGACGACACAGGCAACGACCAGGTCGGGATTGTCGAATACCGCACCGAAGGAATGGCTGAGCGAATAACCCAGTTCGCCGCCCTCGTGGATAGAGCCTGGGCACTCGGGCGAGGCGTGGCTCGGAATGCCGCCGGGGAACGAAAACTGCAGAAACAGTTTCTGTAGCCCAGCTTCATCCTGGCTGATGTTCGGGTAGATTTCGCTGTAAGTGCCCTCGAGGTAGGTGTTGCCCACCACTGCCGGACCGCCGTGCCCGGGGCCGGAAACGTAGATCATGTCGAGGTCGTACTTCTTGATGACCCGGTTCAGGTGCGCGTAGATGAAGTTCTGCCCCGGCGTTGTGCCCCAGTGCCCGAGCAGCATCTTCTTCACGTCGGCGAGCGTCAGCGGACGTTTGAGCAGCGGATTGTCATAGAGAAAAATCTGGCCGACCGACAGATAGTTGGCGGCGCGCCAGTAAGCGTCTATCTTGTCCAGCAGTTCCGCGGAAAGTGTGTTGTTCCTCATGTTTCAGCGCTCCTTCTCTTTTTCGTCAATATCAAGTACACGACAGACCGTCCTGGCTATCATCTGTTCCTCGTCCGTATGAATAACGCGAACGGCAACGCGGCTGGACGACGCGGAGATCACCGCCTCATTTGCCGCGTTTTGTTTTACGCCGATCTCGATTCCCAGAAACTCCAAGCCCTCGCAGATTCGCGCTCGGATTACGGGCGCGTTTTCCCCGATCCCGCCGGAAAACACCAGCGTGTCCAGTCCTCCCAGCGCAGCGGCATATGAGCCTATCCGTTTCTTGATCTGGTAGCAGAACGACGCGACCGCCTCAGCGGCGCGCACGTCATGCGCCTCACACTCAAGCAGGTCGCGCATGTCGGAACTGGTCTCGGATATGCCCAGCAGCCCGGATTGAAAATTGACCATCTCGTTGAATTGTATTGCGCTCATTTTTTCGCTGCGCGCCAGATACCAGACCAGCCCTGGATCAAGATCGCCCGAGCGGGTGCTCATGGTCACGCCAGCGGCCGGGGTGAAGCCCATGCTGGTGTCGATGCTCCTGCCGGCGCGCACCGCCGCCAGGCTAGCGCCATTGCCGAGGTGTGCGAGGATCACGCGTCCCCTTGTTGCAGCCGGATCGCCGTTGCGGCCGAGTTCCCCCATCAGGAATTCGTATGACAAACCGTGAAACCCGTAGCGTCGTATGCCCTGCGCCTCATAGCGGCGCGGGATGGTCAGCAGTTGCGCAACGCGGGGGAGGTCATGATGAAAAGCCGTGTCGAAACACGCCACCTGATCCAGGTCCGGAAAGCGGCTCTGAAACGCTTCGGCCAGCAGGATCTCCTCCGGCAGATGCTCCGGATCGAACGGGCTGAGCCGGCGCAACTCCGCCATCATTTCCGCAGTGATACGTTGCGGTTCGCTATATTTCGGTCCGCCATGCACCACGCGGTGTCCCACCGCGGCCAATACCTCCTGATCGCCGCGTTCCTCGATCCAGTCCATCAGCACTTCCACCGCGACAGTGTGGTCGGGTGCTTTCACCGGTCGCGAAAAACCGTCTGCGGGGTTCACGCTCTTGACCCGCAAGCGGGCGTCCGGCAGACCGATCCGCTCGATGCTGCCCTCGAGAACCCGCTTGAGCGTATTCCCGGTCTCGAACAGCGCGAACTTGATGCTCGACGAGCCGCCGTTGATTGTGAGCACCAATGGCGGACCACTCTGCTGCCGGCTAGCCTGTCTATTCATGCAAGCGGATCTCCCGTTTCGCCAGCCGGAAAGCGCCCTCGATCAGCACCGCCAGGGAAAGCATCACCGCAAGCACCCACAACTTGGCCGGCGCGGTCATCGCCGTCTGCCAGACCAGCGCACCCAAGGCAAGCAGACAGGCGACCGCACCGGCAGACGATATCCAGCCGCGGCTATGTGTGTGCGGCGCATGGCGCGCGTTGGCGCTATTTACTGCTGCGAAGATCAACAGGAACCCGGCGCTGCCCAGCGTCGCGATGCTCGTCAGGTCGAAGACGTTGGCCACGAACAGCGTCAGCCCGGCACTGATAAACAGCCCTTCCACCGGTTGACCCCACACTTTGCGCTCCAGCATCGCCGGCAGTTCGCCGTCGCGCGCGATGCAGTAGCTCAGGCGCGCCGCACCGTAGAGCGTGGCGTTGATTGCGGATGCGGTGGACAACATCGCCGCAATTGCGATCAGGGTGAAGCCGGCCTGGCCGAGAAATGGCCGGGCTGCTTCCGCCAGGGCATAATCCTTGGCCGCCACGATCTTGTCCACCGGGAGATTGCCCACCGTGACGAGAGCCACCAGCACATAGAGTGCGATCACAAACCCGACCGAAGTGTAGTATGCGCGCGGCAGCGTCTTTGCCACGTCACGCACATCGTTGGCCGTATTGGCAATCAGCTCGAAACCTTCGTAAGCGAGGAAAATGATCATCCCGCCTGCAGCCAGTTGCAGCGGCGGCGCCCACGAGCCTGTCGCGATCCGGGAGGCGCTGATGCTGGAAACGCCGACGCCGACGAATAACAGCAGGATTGCCAGCTTAAATCCGACGATCCAGATCTCCGCTTTTCCGATCAACCCGGCATTGAGCAGATTCATGCCTGCAAGCGCAACCACGGCGAGACTGATCAGCGCGTGTTTGCCTATTCCCTGCCAGTCCTGCGGCAGAAACGTCGCGCCGTAACTGCCGAAAGCGAACGCATACAGCGACAGCATCACCACGTAACTCAGCCACAGCAAAACATTCAGGCTGCCGGTGAACATCCCGGCGCCGAACGTGCGGTCGAGAAAGGCAACCGTGCCGCCGCGACTCGGATAGGCGACGGAAAGCTTTGCGTACGAATACGCCGTCAGCAGCGCCACCATGCCCGCCAGCGCAAAAGCCGCCGGCGTGCCGCCGTGCGCCAGTTGCACCGCCAGCCCCAGCACCGCAAAAATCCCTCCGCCGACCATGCCGCCGACGCCGATGGAAACAGCTCCCCACAAGCCCATCTTGCCGTCGGCTGCTTCGTTCATGCGACTATCCTTCCATGATGATTATGGAATAAATGAATTTCACTCACGCAGCATTTTCCATGCTTGCCTGATATTCACCCCGCTGTGCGGCGCCATTCAATCGTGCCCGTTTCAGCAGGGCCTGCTGGGCGGAGGCAACGTTCCCCGGCTTGCCCTGCCAGGCTTGCAACACCGGCTGTTGCAGGGCGCGGCCATAGGAAAATGAAAGCAGCCAGGGCGCATCGGAAAAACCGGCATTCATGGCGTTAAGGTTGGCCGTCGCCTGTTCCGGGCTCAGGCCTCCGGAAAGAAAGTTGATGCTCGGCACCGCTGCCGGCACGGTGCGCCGGAATACACGCAGGGTCGCGGCGGCGATCTCGTCGGCGCTGGATTTGGCCGGATGAGCCTTGCCCGGCAACACCATGTTGGGCTTGAGGATGATATGTTCGAGCACCACGTGATGTCGGTGCAGGGCATGAAAAATCTCCTTCTGCACCGCTTCGGTTACCTCGGCGCAACGTGCCATGCTGTGATCACCATCGATCAGCACCTCCGGCTCGACAATGGGCACAATGCCCTGTTCCTGGCAGACCGCCGCATAGCGCGCCAGCATCTCGGCGTTGGCGCTAAGGCCAAGATACGTGGGATTGTGTTCGCTTATCTGGTAGACCTCGCGCCACTTGGCGAAACGCGCGCCCTGGCTTTTATATTGCTGCAAACGTTCACCCAGGCCGTCCAGTCCATAGGTGATCAGATCGCCGGGAGACAGGGCCAGTGGCCCCTTGCCCTTGTCCACCTTGATCCCTGGAACGATGCCGCGACTTGCAAGCACTTCGGGCAAAAGGGTACCGTCATCGCTGGTCTGTGCCAGGGTTTCCTCGAACTGGATCACTCCGCTGATAAAGTCCTCAATCCCTGGGGTCGTAAACAGCAGGGAGCGGTAGGCGCGGTGATTCTCCTCGGTGGATTCAACCTTGATAGCCGCAAAGCGTTTGGCGATGGTGGGCTGGCTTTCGTCGGCGGCGAGAATACCCTTGCCGGGTTGCACCATCTGTTCGATGGTGGCCTGGAGTTCGTCTGCAATAGTCATGATTTTCTCCTGTATAGATGTGGCAATGGCCGATACGCCTTCACTGTCCCGGTACTGGCGCAACAACACTGCAATGGCGGACAAGATCTGGCGGGCGGCAGGTGGATCGGAACGGGAGGCGGGCATCAGCGGCTCCCCGGCGCCGATCGCGATGCCGGCCAGGGTTGCACCGGCAAGGTATTCCATATCCATGGCAAGCAAGTTGCAAGGATCAAGCACCAGCTGCGCTTCCGCTCAGGAACTGCAGCGGGACGAAGCGACGATGGTGCCAACTGATTCATGGCGCTTGATTGATTCTGCCGCCAGTCTGGCTCGCATCGGATATGCTCCGGCAACAAGCTCGTCGTAACATTTCCCATGTTAGGCCATCCTGCGCTCGTTTACAAAAACATCGGGAAGCTATTCCAAAAGACTGGCTCCATTTTTATCTCATTGCCCCATCCCCCTGCTGAAAAATCGCATCCATCCCTGGGCTCGCGCCGTCATTCAAGACTGGCGCCTTGCCCATGGCTCAGATATTGAATGTCTCATTCAAGGCGGGCATGACAATTTCAGTTCCTTCAAGGCGGGTTGCAAACTGACGCATGACTTCTTCTTCGCCATGGACTAGAAAAGTGCGTTCTGGATTCCCGGTCTGCCTGTGCCACGCGAGCAGTTCAGCCTGGTCGGCATGTGCCGAAAATCCGTTGATGGTGTGGATCTTTGCGCGCACGACTGACTTTTCCCCGTAGATTCTGACTTCCTTTGCGCCATCGATAACCTGTCGCGCAAGGGTGCCCGATGCCGCGTAACCTACAAACAAGATACTGCATTCCTCGCGCGAAATATTGTTCTGCAGATGGTGCCGGATCCGCCCGCCGGTGCACATGCCCGAACCGGCCATGATCACCGCGCCACCGCCGATATTGTTGATCGCGATCGATGCCGCCGTTTCGCGGGTGAAATGCAGCCCCGGCAAATGAAATGGGTCGCGCCCCTCGCGAAACAGTTCGGCGGTTTCCGGTTCGTAGCATTCAGGGTGGCGTTCGAATATTTCGGTGGCCGATATCGCCATGGGCGAATCCAGAAACACCTGGGTTGAACGAGGCAGCAGGTTTTTCTCGACACCTTCGTGCAGGAAATACAGAAGCTCCTGCGCACGTTCCAACGCAAAGGTCGGAATGATCACATTGCCGCCCCGCTTGAAGGTATCGTTAATCGTTTCATACAGTTCCTCTACGGATGGCTGGAAGGGTTTATGCAAGCGATCGCCATAAGTAGTTTCCATCACGACAACATCGGCTTTGGGCGGCCGCGCGGGACTGCGCAGCAGCGGGCGGCCGCTGTTGCCGAGATCGCCTGAAAACAGCACGCTGCGCTGCCGGCCGTCTTCTTCCAGTTCAAGATAAAGGCAGGCCGACCCAAGGATGTGGCCGGCGTCAATGAATGTGGCACGTATGCCCGGCGCAAGCTGTACAGGCTGACCGTATTCCGCGACACGGCCAAAATAATCCAGCGCCAGAAATGCATCCACAATTGAATAAAGCGGTGCTGCAGCATGCTGATGTTTGCGGTGGTGTGCGGATCGGTGCCTTCGATGCTCCACTTCTTCCTCCTGGAGATGCGCAGAGTCCACCATCACCAGACGGGCCAGTTCGCGCGTGGCCGAGGTGGTGATGATCTCACCGCGGAATCCGCGCTTGGCCAGCAGCGGCAGGCGTCCGCAATGGTCCAGGTGCGCATGGGTGAGCAGCACGAAATCGATCTGTCTGGCATCAAAACCGAAAGGCTCGCTGTTCTCTTCATCAAGCTCGCGGCCGCCCTGGTACATTCCGCAATCGATCAATATCTGCTTGCCGGCGCAGCTCACAAGATGACAGGAGCCGGTGACCCCGCGATCGGCGCCGTGAAAAGCAATTTTCATAGTTCATCCCCTTGATATTGATTGAAAACAACTGACACGCAATCTTCGAAACAGCGCCAACGCGTATTCAGGTTCGCATGCATCATCGCTGCCACAAAATCCGGGCTGCTTCGAGCGGAACGGATACTCCCCCGCAGTGCGGGACAAGCCGTGCCGTATAGTCCGATGCCGGGCGTGTTGCAGGCACCTCGGCGCGACAGGCGTAGCCGTTTAATGCGCCCACCAGTTGCCGAACACGCTTCATCTCGACTCGCTCCGGGGTGGCGCCATTGATGCCATTGGCGTAAAGCTCGACCAGCACCGCTTCCGGATCGAGGTCATCGAGATATATCTGGACCTCGAATACATGCCTCTCGCCATCGGTTTCAACCTTCACTTCGCCGAAGCGCAGTGCTTTCCATTTTTGTTCAATCTCGCGACTCCAGTTGATCATATCCACGCCGAACCTGCCGTTATCGGCTGCACGCGCAAGATAGGCAGATGCGGCCGGCAGGTAATGTTGCTCGGTGTATTCGCACACTGCGCGGTTAGTGGAAAAACGCGGCGTCAATTGCGCCATGCTTTCCCGCATACGGTTTACCCAGGCAGCGGGAATTCCTTGTTCATCGCGCGTATAGAATTCCGGTATCACCTCGCGTTCAAGCAAGTCATACAGTGCCTCGGCATCACGAGCGTCCCATGCTGGATCATCGCCGTGTTCCTGACCATCGCCCAGTGCCCAGCCAACTTCCGGCGTATACGCTTCCGCCCACCAGCCATCCAGCTCAGACAGGTTGATGCCGCCGTTGACCAGCACCTTCATGCCGCTGGTACCACACGCTTCCCAGGGGCGGCGCGGCGTATTGAGCCAGACATCCACCCCCTGCACCAGTTTCTCGGTCAAATCCATGTCGTAGTCGCTGAGGAAGATTACGTGGGGGCGCACCTCGGGTTGCCGCACGAAATGTATCCATTCCTTTATCAGGGCCTGGCCTGCAAGATCCGCAGGATGTGCCTTGCCGGCCATGATCAGTTGCACCGGGCGCTGCGGATCGGTCAACAGACGCAGCAAT
>Ga0316575_10000240_pt1 | contig 14856 bp, 29 predicted proteins | sample J5NA_FD_203072 | JGI IMG/M metagenome (GOLD analysis project Ga0316575, IMG submission 203072) | Rhizosphere microbial communities from salt marsh grasses in Alabama, United States - J5-7_050615r2r3 | ecosystem: Host-associated > Plants > Roots > Rhizosphere | place: USA: Alabama | collected...
AGGCAGGCTTCCGCGCTATCGAGCCAAAGAGTGAAGCGCATGCGGCTGTCCTGAATGATTTGGCGCTGAGGATCGATGATGAATAGCGCCATGCTCCGCAAGCTCGCAGGGGGCCAGTCGTGAGCGGGGCAACAGAGACCTATAAATGCAAGTCGTGCGGTAATCCGTTCAAAGCGCGCGTTGCCGACCGGAAGCGCGGTTGGGCGCGGTATTGTTCTAAGTCCTGCAAGGCCATCAAACAGACGCAGCGCGGCGGAACGCTCAAAGGTCGCCCGCGTCATGACGGTTGCTCACCGATGAAGCGCAAGCTTTGCGACACTTGCGGTGCTCCTGCGATCAATGGCATTTACACGGCAGACGGCATCGAGTGGGGCTGCGATCTTCATCACGATACCTCGCACCCGTTTTCTTCGGAGGCATTAGGGCAATGGTAGTCGTGACACCTGAACAAGAGGCAAAGGCCAAGCAGATAGCGGCATCGCTCGAATTGAGCGCGCAACGATTGAAAACTGCGATGGAGGAATTTCAGCCGACGCACATCGTTTCAATGGTGTCTGGTGGATATGACAGTGCTGCTGCGGACGCGGTGGCGAGAGAGCTTGGCCTAAATATCGACTTAGTGATGCACGGCAATACGCGGTGCGGAATACCTCAAACGACCGATTTTGTGCGTGAACGCTACGGGGCGCTAGGCGAATATGTCGAAGCAGATGCAGGCAACGCTTACGAAGAATATGTCTTGCGCAAAGGGTTTTTCGGAAAAGGGATCGCGGCGCACGGCTATGCCTACCGAATTTTGAAAGCGACACCGTTCCGAAAATCGGTGTCGAAGCATATCCGGCAGGGCAAGCGCAACGTGCGCGTTATGCTGCTCAACGGTGCTCGCAAGGATGAAAGCGAGAACCGCCAAAAACACTTGCAGCCCTTCCGCCGTGACCCCGCCAGTCCGAACAATATGTGGGTAAACGTCATCCACGATTGGGATAAAGAAACGCGCGATGCCTATCTGCGAATGCGGCATACCCCGTGCAATCCTGTGGCGCGCGAACTCTGCCGCTCTGGTGAGTGTATGTGCAGAACAATGCAGACCGTTCAGGAACGTATGGAGGCGGCGGCAATCTACCCTGAATGGGGAAATTGGCTTAACGATTTGGAGGCTGAGGCCCGGAAGCTTCACGGTTTCGGATGGGGCGAACCCTTCCCCAAGCCAATCGACACAAGGCAAGCCGCACTCCCTCTCGACTTTCAGCCGATGTGCAAAGACTGCCTAGCCGTCCGCGCAATCCTTGAAGGGAAGCAATCGTGAGTGATGCAATAGAAGTGACGCAGGCCGATATCGACGCCTCAAGGAAACTGTCAAAATGCCTGATTGTGATCGCTATGGCACAAGGTATTCCGGCATGGTTCGAAGACGAGTTCGCTGCCAAGCAATTCGCCGCGCACAGGATCTCAGGATGCAAAGCGCAAATTGAGAAGGACGCAGAGATCGCTCTTGGGTTCTCACTTATGAGGGACAGGCCGAAACACGCCGATGCTCCGAAACTGATCGCGCAATCCATCCGGTCTCAGGAGGTATAGATGATTTTGAGCATCAAACGACGCACGCTAGCCATTTCGTTGGCCGCAAGCGGCACTGGTATAGCTTTGGTATCAACAGGCGTTGACGCAGTAAATTTGATTGCCTTGCTATCATATCTGTCTGGCTTCTTCATCGGCATTGCATACACGATGAAGACGAATGGGCCGCCATTCAAACTGATCTGCGCACGCAACCCCTGTAAGCACTGCGGCGGCACGGGCGAGCCGCGCGGCTATGACAATGCCGAGTGGCGCCAGGGCAAGGCCGTGTGCTGCTACTGCATGGGGAAAGGCTGATGAGCATGGGCCATGATGACGACGATCCTCGCCGCGAATTCTACCGGCAGCAATTCGACGAACGCGCCTATCAGTTGAAGCCTGGCCAGAAGCCGACGGTCGATCGCTACAAGCGCCCCGCTCGCGGCGGCTATTCTCTGACCTGGACCGGAAAATCGTGACTGATCTAACCGACGAACAGAAGCACGACGCCCACACGTTCCAGATGGGCAAGTTGTTCGAGCGAAAGCGGATCATCGATCTGCTTGACAATTCCCCAAATCCGAAAAGCCGGTTCGTGAACAAGGATTGGCTACGCCGGCAGGTTGAAAAATAATGAATCCGACAGGCAATTATCTCGGAACAGCCACCTGTCAGAACTGTGCTCGACGACTGCGCGATTGTACGATCAACGACGGTCAGGAAGCGCTGCATTGCATCAGGTGGAAATGTCGGTGCTGCGGCGCGACAATCAGGCCTTGGCGGCGCTGTCGAGCTGACTGCTTGATCGAACTAGCGTCGATCGAGGCGGCAAGCGCGTGAAGCTCTACGGCTACACGGGTGGAAACCAGCGCGTGGCCGCGGTTCGAGACCAAAAACGGATCACGTTGGCTTGGGGTGAGGAAATCACCGACGAAGAGTTGGCACCCTACCGCCTGCAATGGCTCGGCTTCGATATCCAGGTCGAGCCAGTGACGGATCCGAAAGCGGAACGCCGCGCCCATCCTATTCGCATGGACTGCACGAAGTCATCCATCGCTTAATTTTCAGGCCTTGGCCCGACGTCCCAAAAATTAACGCAGCAAACGACTCGCCCGATTGCCGCGCGTCGTTTATGGTACTCCCCGACTCAACCTGCAATGAGGTCCTGCGATGCAATACGTTGCCGTGAAATTTCGCGCTGAAGACAAGCGCACCTACACCTATCACAATGAAGGTGAACCGGTCCGGAAGGGCGATCGGGTAAAGGTTCTCGATCAATTGGGTAACGGCCGGAAAACGGTAACTGTCGACTCGGTCGGCGATCAGCGCCCCCCTTTCGCGACAAAGCCCATTCTGGGCAAGGTCGAAGAGGATCAGCGCGATGACGATTAACCTCGAGGGCGAACATATGGTCGCGCTGGGCAAAGCCCTGAAGGCGCTGACGTATGAAGAAATGATGGAAACGTCAGCGATGCTGTGCGGGATCCTGGAAAGTAACCGCGGACCGACCGTCAAACAGGAAACGTTGGCGAGGTCGCTCGACGAATTCCTTGAAATGATCGAACCGGACGATTGATGCTGACGTGGCTGCAAGTTCTGGCCTTGGTGGCGCTGCTAGTCAGCGTCGTCTGCACTTGCATTTCAATGGGGCTGATTGTCTACGCGACGCATCTTCTGCGGAAAGCCAAGAAGACGGTGGACAAAGCCAGTATGCTGCTGATGCGCAAGATCGATGACGATCCATCAATTCATTGATTTCGGACTGTTGGCGCTGGCTGTCCTGTTCGCGACCGGCGCCTTATCCGCCTTCATCATGCTGCTAGTCAGAAAATTTCCGGGAGACGAAGACTGATGTCCAACACCGCTGAAAATCCCTCGCCGTTTGATCCGCTCGATAAGATGCCGGCCGACGAACCGCGGTTCATTCTGCGCGGTAAGGACCCCGTGACGCCAAACTGCATTCTGGAATGGGCGACCTGCACGCGTCGTTGGGCATATCGGAAATACGGGGTCGAGCCCAAAAACCGCAAGGATGCCGACGCCTTAAAGGCCCTGTTGGCGAAATGCCGTGAAGCGGAAAAGCAGGCGTTCGAAATCTCCGAATGGGCGAACGATAATGCGGTCGATATGGGACAGGCGCGCGCCAGCTACAATGATCAGCAACAGACCGCCGAAGCTTTGGCTGAACTTGAGCGCCGCCGAAAAATCGATGTACTGATTCGGTTCATCCAGGAAGGGCGCTTCAATCTTTGCGAAGCCAAGGATGGACTCGAGTCCATGGGCCTGATTGGCGAAGAAATCGTCCGGGAAATACAAGGTTGGCTCGATCGCGCGCAGCAGATCGCCGACCATGTCGATCCGCGAACCGCTTACCGGGAGCCTCAATTGCCGATCGGAAAGGATGCGTAATGTCTGACAAAAACGATCATGACGATGGATTAGGCTGCGTCATAACCATAATCATGGCGATTATTATCTTGATGGCATTCACGCTAGTCAGCATGCAGGATCGTATTCGCCACCTCGAGAAGATCCACGGGATCGAAAGCGCGAACAGCGGAAAGGAATGAAATGTTCGTCGTCTTCGACCTCGACGGCACGCTCGCCGACTGCTCCCACCGGATTCACATGATCGGATCTGGATCAGAAGAACGTGATCATCCAGATTGGGACGCATTCTACCGCGCTTGCGTCCACGATAAGCCAACCATGCCGATCATCAACACCCTGATCGCTTTTCGGAATGGGGGCGCCCGGGGCGAAATATGGACCGGAAGAAGCGATCTGGTCCATGCCGAAACGGAAAACTGGCTGCAGCGCCACTGCATTGCTCCCCATTTGCTCAAGAATATGCGTCCCCACGGCACGCACTCGAGCGATGCCGAAATGAAGCGTCTCTGGCTCTTTGGCTGCGACGACGTGCCCAACCTTGTCTTCGAAGACCGGCAACGCGTTGTCGACATGTGGCGCGAAGAGGGAATTCGTTGCTGCCAAGTCGCGCAGGGAGATTTCTGATGTTATCGACAGTCCAAACCATCATCACATGCGATCATTGCGGCTGTGAAGCACCGGCCACAGACAAATACGGAAATGCGGTGCCAGGGTCGCATGATTGGTTTGACGTGAAGTGGAATCCGTTCATGTGGAACTATGATGAATATGGTGGGAGCGACAGCGGCCATCTGTGCCCGACTTGCATCCACACGCTTTGCGAGTTTTTCAAGAAGAAGAAACCGGAGCGTGAGCATGAGTAACGTCGCTCGCGAGCATAAATTCGACCCGCGGACGCAGCGCTGCATTCATTGCAGGATCGACTTAATCGCCATGGCTGAGCGGCGCAGCGAAACTTGCGGCGTGGAAATCATTACGAGCGAGTTTGACCTTCGGGGATTCGCTGCCATGAGAGTCGGATCCAATGTCTGATCTTGAACCGGTGCCGCGGCGCTTCGACGTCAACAAAATGATCGGGCGCACGGATCACGCGATCGCCTCCCGGTTGATCGTTTTCCTCGACGGCATCGAGCAGGATGTGGCGATCGGATACGATCTTGACGCCGGTACGGTCGTGCGGCTGCGAACAAACCGCAAAGGCGAATGCGTTCCAGTTCTGGTCAACGGAGAATGGAAGCTTGAAACCGAAACCGTTTCGGGGGACGTCGAGGTTTGCTGGAGAGAAGAGCTATGAGGGACTTCCTGACGGTCGTCGGACCATTCCACATCATGAAATTCGGGCACGTGCTGTCGATCGACTTCATCGTCGGAAAACGCGGCTGGGGTGTGTTTTTCATCGGCTGGCGCTCGCTGCATTTCCGCAAAGTCCATATCGAACTATGATCCCCGTGAGCGAAGTTCGCATGCGGGACGTCTTCCTGGCGAAGCGCACGACCGGGCAGATGCTGGTTTGCAAGATCGTGGACGTCGGTCGCGGAGGTCGGTTTATCATCCGTCAGTGGACCGGAGACCTCGCCCGATGGACGAAAACAACCAGCATCTGGCCGCATGAAGTGCTGCAGATCGTGCCGCGCAAGCTGTGCACCCGAAAACGCCTGAATGCCATAAGCGCGGAATTTGCGTATCAGAACGAAATCCGGCAGTTGACCCTGCAGACGACTCGAACACTCAAGCAGTTGACCGAAAGGCTGGACGGGCGGATCATGAATATCCTGGAAGAGACGCAGGAATGAAGCCTTTTCAGCGGCCACGGGTGATCGTTAGGGCGCATCCTCGCCTTGCTCGCTGATGCGCCCCGTCCCTCCCCCGGCGATCATCCGGCAGGTTAGTTTCGAAGTCTGCACCTGTCCCGAATGCAAACGCCTCGACCGAAAATTCCCCGGTCAGGGCCAACAATTGGCACTGTTCCGCTACGTGGTATCGATGCGAGGAACAGTTAGATGACGCACCAGACCAGCTTGGGCAAAACGAACACGTGGCTGACGCCGCGCTGGATCATCGATGCGCTGGGCGGCTGGCGGTCGTTCGACCTCGACCCGTGCGCCGCGCCGGCACCGCGCCCGTGGCAGACCGCCAGACGCATGAACGCAGAGGCGGATCGCGACGGTCTGTCGATCGACTGGGACGGTCGGGTCTATCTGAACCCGCCTTATGCGCGCAGTCAGATCGGCGTGTGGATGAAGCGCATGGCGGATCACGGGAACGGCACCGCGCTGGTCTTCGCCCGCACGGACGCACGCTGGTTTCGCGATCAGGTCTGGCCGCGCGCCCACGGGCTGCTGTTTCTCTACGGTCGCCTAAGTTTTTGCCGGCCTGACGGCGCGACGGGGAAAAATGGACGCACGACCGCCCCATCGGTCCTGATTGCCTACGGGGGACAGGACATGGATCGGCTGGCCGCGTCAAACTTCGAGGGTCAATTCGTTCCCCTTCGCTTGCCGGAATTCATGATTGTGGGCGCGATCCCGCGCACATGGCGGCAAGAAATGGTGGACTTCCTCGAGCGCGTCGGCAAACCTGTGACGGTGTCGGAAGCCTATCGATATTTCGCCAGCCATCCGAAGACGCGCCGGAATCCGAACTGGCGTGCGAAGATCAGGCAGCAATTGCAGGACTGCGGCAAGAGGATCGCGCCAGCGACCTACGCCCTGCCGGCCTGATGCCGCGCGGCGTCGCCTATAGGGTGTTCTTCAGCAAGAAGGCCGGGCGTTGGAGTTACGGCCAAGAGGTCGTCTACGGAAAGAAGGAACTCGACCGCGTTCTGAAACGCAAGCGCCCACGGGCCATCCATCACGAAGTCGCGCTGCTGCACACCTGCGACGTGTGCGGAAAACGCGGGCCATGGACGAAACGCTGGTCACCAATCCCGAAAGCCTATCGAGACGGAAAGTCGGTTTGGCCATCTGGGCGCAAGCGATTGAACGCATGCAGCGACGCTTGTCGGGAAAAGCATGTGCCGGGCTGGAATCCTGATCGATGGATGCAGGACGACAATGAACCGCTTGGCATGGCCCCGCAGGAATTGAAGGAAGCGCGCTGGAAAGCATTCTATGCCGAGCAGGAGCGTAAGCGCGATCTGGTTGCGCATCGCAGCGTTCCAATGCCGAACGACACGAAGGGCGATGGCTGGTGCCGCTGGTGTGGCAAGCCGGTGCAGAAGCCGCGCCGGACCTGGCACGCGGAATGCTTGCGTGAATACAACCTCCATACTAGCGCCGACGTCCAGTTTCGGTTTCTGGTCAAACGCGACGGTGATCTGTGCGCGAATGGGAATTGTGGCAAGCTGGGCCACGAGGTCGATCACCGGACGCCGCTATGGAAGATCCGCGATCTTCCAGAATGCGAGCGCATCCAGTATTACGGACCAGACAATATCTGGCTGCTCTGCTCAAAATGCCACCGCGACAAGACAAAGCGGGAAGCTGGCGAACGCGCCGCCCTCGCGCGTGAAACCGGGGACTGCTAAGCGAATCGACTTGCATCGCCGGCGCGCTTTGGTTCACTTGCACTATGTCGACAGGCGTTTTTCATACGGCAAAGACTGGACATCGACCCAGATCGCGAAAGAAGCCCACTATGGCCCAGATGGTGGACGAATTTGCCGATTTGCTATCGAGGCATGACCTCGAATCGGGAGATTTGGGCGGATCGATCGCCGATTGTGCGGACCGGATGGGTATCTCGAAGCAGATGGGCGACCGTCTATTTGGCAAAATCATTTCCGGCCTAGGTCATCAAAGCCTGTAATTGCAATACTGAACGACTCGCAGTAAGGCTGCGGGATGGCACGTTGGCCGAAAGAGCATGAAGACAAGCTTCGCGAACTTTGGTCCCGCAATTATACCGGGACCGAAATCGCCGAAGAGCTGGAACCGTTGCCCGCAACGGCTAAGCGGCCGCCGCAACCTGTCAATCGCGACATGGTGATATCAAAAGCGCGACGTATGGGATTGCCGGGGCGCGCAAGCCCGATCCAGCCGCGGGACTGATCGATCAGATCACCCGGTAGGCTACAATGTCGAAATCGTGTGGCGGCACGCTGAACGACCATCTGCAACCGTGGTTTCCATCTGCCGGCCACCCTGCGGGCGAGGTCGCGGAAACTGGTTTCGATCCGGCGATCGTGCCGTTGCGCAATCGGACCTCGACTCGCTTTCCGATCGCGTCCGGCGGTAGAAAACCGGGATTTTCCCGCCATCGTTTTGCCATGCTGGCATCATGCCAGATTATCGAACGATTCGCCACTATGATAATTGACGCTTGCGGCAAAACCAGCCATCAGACTGATCTTGCATGCCAGGTTGGCGTCCGGAGGTTGAGCCTCCAGAAGAGGGTCTGTCGGGAAACCGGCAGACCTTTACGCTTTCTTAACCCGCCGCAGATATAGCAGCCTCATGATTGATAATCGAACCATTGACGATCGTCGGCGCGCCCAGCGCCGCCAGGTGATCGAAGGCTGTCTTGCCGAATACGAAAATTGCCGTCGTCGAGAAGAGCGCCGCAAAACCAATCTTCGCTTGCTGGAAAACATCCGGGTAAACCATTGGATGGCCCGCTTTGATGCGGTGCGCCAACAGGCCGGCACGTGACTGCGCAGCAGATTGCAGACCTGATGCTGGTGCTGGATCAGCAGCGACGCGCAGCGTTGCGAAAGAATGACCTTGACCGCGCGGGTGATTTGAATGATCGACTCGATTGCCTTTCAGGCATCCTCTCCCAAACTTTCGCCCCCGGCCCCTCATTGGGATCGGGGGTTTTTTGCGTGCTTGCGTCGCCCGCGTCGTTCGGTTAGGCCGAATAGGTCCCGGCCGGGAAACTTTCCCCTTGGAAGCGTTGATCCACACCCGGTCGGGCACTTTCGCCTGTGAGAAAGCCAAGTTGCACGACTTAACGTCATGCGTTAAGTCGGCATTGCTCTGATGGGCGGAGGAATCATCGAGTCCGCTTCGGCGAATAGCCCACGTCCAAGGAAGGGGCGGACTCGATCAACGGTGGTGATGCGGGGTAGAGCAGTCTGGTAGCTCGTGAGGCCCATAACCTCGAGGTCGCCAGTTCGAATCTGGCTCCCGCAACCATCATCCGATTTGCATTTCCCTGGAAAATTATACAGAAGCTATGCGGACGCGGCGGCGCTGAAAGCAGAAGCGCAACCGATCGTGTCCCCGCTGGGCTACATTGGGAGCAAGCGACAGAATAGGGAGCCAGGGTAGCGACTGGCCCGCGTCCCGCAAATAGGAGCGATCAAATGCAGGAATTTTACGAACGCATCGCGACCGTCTTCCGCGAACACAAGACCGAAATGGTGACCGTTGCCGTCGTCGCATTTCTTGCCGGCGCCATCATTTTCTAATTCGATGGGCAGTTGTATAGATGACAAAGCAGGCTATGATTCGGTTTGCAATGTCAGCACGGTGCAACTGCCCATTATTGGGCAGAAACAATGGCGAACGATGCCAAGGATGAGATTGAGATCACGCCTGCGATGATTGAGGCTGGGGTGGCTGTGTTTTTCCTCTCATCGGAGGAAGACCGCTTAGCTAGCCCGGATGTTCTGGTATCGGAGATATTTCAGGAGATGGCTTTAGTTGATCCAAGATATGGCGTCGAAGGCTAACGATTGATTCCATCACCTCATCAGATTCGATGTGGCGATGGCCGAGTGGTTGGGCACCGGGCTTCCATCCCGGATACGCCGGTTCGAGTCCGGATCGCCGCTCAACCCTTGCCGAATCCCCAAACGACGCGCTAAATTCCGCGGCATGGCAAACAGGCCGAAAACCGAAAAGCCCAAACGGGGAAACCCCAAGACAAGGCCCGACGATCAGCGCGGAGCCCGAAAGGGTTTAACCACGATGCCGCAGCCACATGGCGGTAGCATCGGCCAGGAGGCCTACGTTCCGACCGAACGTGATCGGGCTTACGTGCGTGAGCACATTTTCTACATGGGCAAGGAGCGAGTCGCGCGCCGACTCGGCATATCCGCGCGAACGCTCTATAACCATTTCAAGGCGGAAATGGATGAAGCGAACGACGAAGCGCTGCTTGAACTCGCCCAGACGGCCATGCAGAGGGCTAAGGCTGGCGATGGTCCGATGCTGCGATTCATGCTCGCGACGCGCTTTAAGGAAACGTGGTCACCGCGACTTATTCACCAGCATCAGGGCGCCGTGGATGTTGACGTGAACGTCGATCTTTCGGCATTTATCGCGACGGCATCGAAAGAGGAAATTCAAATTGCACTCCGGGTCGTTCGCCAATTCATTTCCCAAGCAGGCACTAATGTCGCTGCCGGCGATGATGGAAGCGGAACGCCAGCTATCGGAAGCGCTGCTGCAGCGTGACCTAGAGGAAGTCCGACAAAACGCCGATCTGATTCGTCTCAAGTGCAAGTCTTTTTCCACCTTTGTCAAAGAGGCGTGGCACGTCATCGAGCCATCAACGCCACTGATCTGGAACTGGCACCTTCAGGCAATGTGTGACTGCCTGGAAGCGATCACGTTCGGCCGCCTGCATCCGCGGCTGATCATTAACATTCCGCCCGGCTGCTCCAAATCCACAATCGTATCCGTCATGTGGCAAGCCTGGGAATGGGGGCCTTGCGGTCTACGGGGAAACCGTTTTCTGTCGACCAGTTATGAAGAAGGGAACGTCACGCGCGACACGCGCAAGACCCGAAATCTGATTTTGTCCGAATGGTTTCATGAGCTCTGGCCGATCGAGTTCACCCGCCGGGGTGAAAACAGCTTCGAAAATGTCGAAACCGGAACCCGCGAAGGCGTATCATTCGCGGCTCTGACGGCAAAGCGCGGCGATCGGCTAACGATCGACGATCCTCACAGCCTGTTGGGTGCGGAAAGCGATACCCAGCGCGACAAGGCGGTGCTGAACTTCATCGAGGGTGGGCAGAACCGCCTCAATGATCCGACCAGGTCCGCGATCGTGATCGTGATGCAGCGTCTGCATGAAGCCGATCTGACCGGCGCGATCCTGGCGCGCGAGGTCGGCTATTTGCATTTGATGCTGCCGATGGAATTCGAAGAAGAGCGCAAATGCGTCGTGCGGGATAAGAAAGGCGCGGTTTTCTTCGAAGATCCGCGAGCAATAGACGGCGAATTGCTCGACCCTGCCCGCTTTACACGCGAGGTTGTCGACCGCGATTACAAGTCCGCGAATGATTACGCCTGGGCGGGCCAGTACCAGCAAAGGCCAGCGCCGCGCGAAGGCGGCATGTTCAAGGTCGACACGATCCAGAAGGTCGACGGCAGCGAAATCGGGGAGGGCGCGCGCCATGTACGCGGATGGGATATCGCGGGTTCGGTCAAGAAACGAAGCGCGTTTACGGCTGGCGCCCATCTGGCGCTCTATGAGGGGATTGTCTACATCGTCCACGTCCAGCGGGCCAAGAAGGAAATCGATCAAGCGGAGCGGATGATCGTCGAGACCGCACAGGATGACCACGATCGCTATGGGTCCAAGATGGTCCAGTCGCTGCCTCAAGATCCTGGACAGGCCGGCAAGTCGCAGAAGTTTCACTTGGCGAATGCGCTGGCGGGAACAAACTTCAAGTTCAGTCCCGAATCAGGCGAAAAGCAAAACCGTGCGATCCCGTTCGCCAGCATGGTCAATAGTGGAAAAGTCAGAATGGTGCGCGGCACTTGGAATTCAGCGCTTGAGAACGAAATGCGCAACTTCCCCGGAAGTCTGTACAAGGATCAGGTCGACGCGCTAAGCCGTGCCTTCATGGAACTGATTCCCTACATGAACCAGAAGCGAAAAAGGCTCGCGGCTCCAATCTATGTCCAATCCGCCGAAAACTGATCTGCACAAGCATCGCCGCATCATTTATCCGATGCCGAGCGCGATGTTCTGGCGCATGGGATGTACTTGCGGGTGGGAAGAACAAATTCCGCTCGAGCTGGTTCCAGATCTGACGTCCGCCCAGGTGAAGGTCAAGCTGGACGACTGGTATGTTCGCCATATTCCATCTGAAGAGCGGCAGGTTTACGTCCTGGTCGATCAACGGATCCGTGAGTTCGGCGACGAAGATGAAGACGATCGGCCGGAAGGCAACTGGATCATGCCAGAGGGGATCGCGTGCAAGTTCGATACACATTGGGAAAGCGACGGCGAACGGTTCGTTCATGTGATAGAGCCGCGCGATTGTATTCTTCCGGTTGGCGAAGTGCGCACCCGGGATGGTAGAATTTTCCGGCTGGAATGACAAACCGGCTTCGGGGATATACAAGGCCGTTGATCAGCTAGGGGGACAGGGCCGGTATGCCATCCATCAGGGATAAGGTCAGGGGACTGTTTCGCGCTCCACGCGATAGCGTGAAGCCGATGCGGGAACAGGGTGTCGCCGGCTTCGTCGTCATGGGCGGCTATCTGCAGGGTCAGGAAACCAGCGGAAAGCTGGTCGGACGTCAGCGCTGGCAAACCGCACTCGACATCCTGCAAAACGTTTCCATCGTGGCGGCAAGCGTTCGCTTCATGCTGAACCTTGTCAGTCGCCCCGACTGGTCGTTCGAGCCGGCCGACGACAGCGAAGAGGCGAAACAGTACGCCGAGTTGATGGAAGACATGATCAACGACATCGATGTCAGCTGGACGCGAATTGTCCGGCGCGCGGCGATGTATCGATTTCACGGTTTCGGCGTTCATGAATGGGTCGCCAAGAAGCGGTCCGATGGTTTGATCGGTATTGCTTCGCTGGAAGCGCGCCCATGCGAAACCATCGAACGATGGGACATCGATGAAAACGGCGGAATTATCGGAATGTGGCAGCGCGATCCGCAGACTGGAGCAGAGCTCTATCTGCCCCGCGAAAAGCTGATGTACCTTGTGGACGACGGCTTAACCGATCGCCCAGACGGTATGGGCTGGTTTCGTCATCTGGTCGATCCGGCCGAACGCCTGAAGTCACTGCTCAGCCTTGAGGCAATCGGCTTCGAACGTGATCTGCGCGGTATTCCGGTTGGGCGCGCACCGACGACCGAACTTCAGGAAATGGTGAACGAAGGCATTTATACTCAGGATCAGGTCGACGACATGATCGCTAGCCTGAAAGGCTTCGTCTCGATGGAGCGGAAGACCTTTGATACCGGAATCGTACTGGACAGCAAGCCTTATGAGAACAAGACCGAAAACGGCACGAATCAATCATCCGCTCTGCTCTGGGACCTGGATCTGCTGACGGGAGATCCGGGTTCGCTTGAACAACTCGATAATGCGATCAAGCGACTTCAGACCGACATGGCGATGATCATGGGAACCGAAGTGATATTGGTCGGCCGCGACGGTCAGGGCGCGCGGGCGCTGTCGGAAGACAAGTCGCGCAATCTTTACCTGAACGGCAACGCGATCCTGGCCGATATGGCAGAAGCGGTCGATCGGGACATTACCCCGCGGATCTGGAGTCTCAACGGTTTTCCGGAAGAACTGATGCCGTCAGCCAGGTCCGAAGACGTGGCGTTCAAAAACGCCAAAGAGGCTGCGGAAACCTTGGCCGACATGGCGCAGGCCGGCGCCGTATTGGCGCCGGACGATCCCGCTTTCGATGATATTCGTTCATGGCTTGGCCTACCGGCCATGACGCCGATCGATCCGGAAATGCTTGCAGCCCTTTCCGGCCGGGCGGATCCGAATGCCCAACCGGACACAGCCGAAACATCGCAGCAGACTCAGGTCGGAGCTCAGTCAAACGGTCAATCGACCACGAAGGCTGCGCCGCGCACCCTGTACGTCGAGCGCAAATTGCTGAATGCCCCGCAGTTGATCGCCTGGGCGAAAAATCAGGGCTTCGCAGTCGCGGTTCCGCCAGAGGAAATGCACGTCACGATCGCGCACTCGAAAGTTCCGCTGGACTGGATGAAAGCTAACGTGGCGTCATCGCGCATCGTGGTGCCGGAAGGTGGTCCGCGCATCGTCGAACCTCTCGGCGACGGGGGCGCAATCGTGCTGCTGTTCCGCTCGCCGGAGCTCGAAGCCAGACATGCAGAAATCTGCGCCGCCGGGGCCGTGTGGAATTTTCCGACGTTCCAGCCGCATGTCACGATCACCTATCAGGGCGCGCAGGGCGTCGATCTGTCCAAGATCGAGCCCTTCACGGACGAACTGGAATTCGGTCCCGAACTCTTTCGCGAAATGACGGATGGGTGGACTGACGACCTGATTGAGAAAAATCGCTGATTTCCGGCGCGTCGTTTTCTTTTCATCAGTAATCTTTTGTGTTATAGCGCTTGTCGCGGCCCTGCAATAATAGCCGCCAGACAGGAGACCAAATCATGACCATCCTGCGCCACATCGCTTTCGCGCTTGCGGCCTTTGTCGCCGTCCACATCGCCGCCCAGGCGCTTGCCGGCGTGCAGACCTGCGCGGCCGAACACGCCCCGCAATGCCCGGGCGAAATCGCTGGAGACGCGCCATGACCGATATTGTTGAACGCGGACCTGTGATTGCCGATTTTCTGCGGCACACCGGCAATGCTGACATGGCCGAGTGGGTGGAGCATCGCGATTCCGAAATCACCTCACTGCGCGAACAGTTGGCGAGGGAGATATGGAAACCAATTTCTGCGGCGAAAAAAGACGGCTCTTATGAATGGATTGGCCGCGCTGGAGATTTTCCTTTTGTCGATTTTATGCGCTGGAATACTCGTAAAAGGCGTTGGGAATTTCCCGATGGAAGCCACCTAGTCAAAAATCCGATCTATGGTGAATTATTCGTTCACCCGCTTCCGTCTGAGGCCACATTGCAAGCCCTCAAAGGAACAGATCATGAGTGAACTGGCGAAGGAATTGGAGGTGTTGGCACAGGCTGCGTCTAGTGCGTTGTTCGATGGCACAGCAA
>Ga0316575_10000241_pt1 | contig 14854 bp, 14 predicted proteins | sample J5NA_FD_203072 | JGI IMG/M metagenome (GOLD analysis project Ga0316575, IMG submission 203072) | Rhizosphere microbial communities from salt marsh grasses in Alabama, United States - J5-7_050615r2r3 | ecosystem: Host-associated > Plants > Roots > Rhizosphere | place: USA: Alabama | collected...
TCGCCGCCGGCCTGCACTCCGGTGACCCAGCCGTCGTCGCCGACGACGAACCCCTCCACCGCAGTGCTCGTGCGCACCTGGACCCCCATCGCCTCCATGGCCTGCCGCACCCGGGCACCCATGTCGGGGTCGAGCGTGGTCATCGGCTCGGGCGCCAGGTCGACCACCGTCGTCTCCAGGCCGCGGCGGCAGCACGCCTCGGCCACCTCGACGCCGATGTAGCCCGCACCGACGACGACCGCCCGCCGGGGCTGGCGCTGCGAGGTCAGGGTGTCCAGCAGGGCCTGGCCGTCGTCGAGGGTCTGCAGGCCGTGCACGCCGTCGGCCCACACCCCCGGCAGGTCGGGGCGGATCGGGACGGCCCCGGTGCCGACGACGAGCTGGTCGAACGGCAGCCGCTGGGTCACCCCGGTGGCCAGCTCGCGGATGTGCACCACACGGGCCCCGACGTCGATCTCGGTGGCCTCGGTACCCATCCGCACGTCGAGCCCGTGAGACCGGTGCTCCTCGGGCGAGCGGGCCACCAGGTCGTCCACCTCGGGCACGTCTCCGGCCACCCAGTACGGGATGCCGCACGCCGAGTACGACGTCCACGACCCGCGTTCCACCACGACGAGCTCGATCTCGCGACCCGTCCGCTTGGCGGTGCGCAGTGCCTGCGACGCCGCGCTCATCCCGGCGGCGTCCCCTCCGATGACGACGATCCTCTCGGTCACCCTGCGCACGCTACGGCCCACCACCTAGCGTGGGTGAGGTGACCCAGTGGATCAGGCCCGAGGCCTGGCTGACCGACATGGACGGCGTGCTCGTGCACGAGGGCGTACCGATCCCGGGGGCGCAGGACTTCGTGGCCCGGATCCAGGAACGTGGCCTGCCCTTCCTCGTGCTCACGAACAACTCGATCTACACCCGGCGGGACCTCTCCGACCGGCTCGCCGGGATGGGACTGTCCGTGCCGGAGGAGAACCTCTGGACCTCCGCAGTGGCCACCGCACGCTTCCTCGCCGACCAGCACCCGGGGGGACGGGCGTACGCGATCGGGGAGGCCGGGCTCACCACGGCGTTGCACGAGGTGGGCTTCGTGCTCACCGATTCCCGGCCGGACTACGTCGTGCTGGGCGAGACCCGCACCTACTCGTTCGAGTCCATCACCCGAGCGATCCGGCTGATCGAGGCCGGGGCCCGCTTCGTGGCCACCAACCCCGACCCGACGGGACCGTCCGCGGAGGGGCCCCTGCCGGCCACCGGTGCCGTGGCCGCGATGATCACGAGGGCGACCAGGCGGGAGGCCTACTACCTGGGCAAGCCGAACCCGGTGATGATGCGGGCCGGGCTCAACCGGATCGGCGCCCACTCGGAGACCTCGGCGATGGTCGGGGACCGCATGGACACCGACATCGTGTGCGGGCTGGAGGCCGGGATGCACAGCATCCTCGTGCTCACCGGCTCGACCCGGCGGGAGGACATCGACCGCTACCCCTTCCGCCCGTCCCGCGTCGTGGACTCCGTCGCCGACCTCGTCGACGCCATCTGACCCCGAAATGATCACGTTCTGTACCCAGATCGGTACCGGACACGGTGCAGGGACCTCTCGAAGCACCCAGATGCCTCGCTGAGTACGGAGCCGGGCGCTCAGCCCACCCTCTGCCCGAACACGTGCCGCCGCACCCACGCGTGCATCGCGATCGCCGCGGCGGCACCGGCGTTGATGGATCGGGTCGAGCCGAACTGAGCGATGGACAGCACATCCGTGCAGGCCCGCCGCGCCGGCTCGCTGAGCCCGGGCCCCTCCTGGCCGAGCAGCAGCACGCACTCCCGCGGCAGGTCGTAGGTCTCCAGCGACACGGCTCCGGGCAGGTTGTCCACCCCGAGCAGCGGCAGGTCGCGACCGGACGCCCACACCGCGAGTGCGTCGACGTCGTCGTGGTGGCGCAGGTGCTGGTACCGGTCGGTCACCATCGCCCCACGCCGGTTCCAGCGGCGGCGCCCCACGATGTGCACCTCGGCGGCGGCGAAGGCGTTCGCCGTGCGTACCACCGAGCCGATGTTGAGGTCGTGCGAGAAGTTCTCGATGCCGACGTGGAACGGGTGTCGCCGCCGGTCGAGGTCGGCCACGATCGCCTCGCGCGTCCAGTACCGGTAGGCGTCGGCGACGTTGCGTCGATCCCCGTGGGCCAGCAGGTCGGGGTCGTAGCGCGGATCCGAGGGCCACGGCCCCTCCCAGGCGCCGACACCGACCTGCTCCTCGCGAGCGCGCTGGTCGCCCGAGCCGTCCGCCACCGCCGCACCCCCTCGACCCGACGCTACCCGCGGCCGACGACGCAGGTCGGGGCCGCCCGTACGCTGAGCGCCGTGCTGCGCACCCTCATCGACCTCGTCCGCGGCGCCCTCATCGGACTCGCAGAGGTCGTGCCCGGGGTGAGCGGCGGCACGATCGCCCTCATCGTCGGCATCTACGAGACGCTCATCGGTTCGGCCGCGTCCGCCGTCAGAGCCGTCCTCGCCCTGCTGCGCGGCCGCATGGACGAGGCCCGCGCCCACCTCGGAGACGTCCGGTGGCGGGTCGTCGTCCCGGCCGGGATCGGCATGGCCGTCGCCGTCGTCGTCGGCGCCGCCGTCCTCGAGCCGCTCCTCGAGCAGTACCCGGTGCAGACCCGAGCGGTCTTCTTCGGGCTCGTGGTCGTCGGCATCTCCGTGCCTGCGCGCATGGTCGGACGGTGGGACGTGCGGGCCCTCCTGCTGGCGGCCCTCGCCGCGGCCGCCGCGTTCGTGCTCACCGGTCTGCCGCCCGGGACGATCGCCGACCCCAGCACATGGCAGATCGTCGTCTCGGCGGCGCTGGCGGTGTGCGCACTGACCCTGCCCGGGGTCTCCGGGTCGTTCCTGCTGCTCTCCATCGGCATGTACGAGCCGACGATCGCCGCCGTCAACGACCGCGACCTCGGGTACCTCCTGGCGTTCGCGGCCGGCGCCGCCGTCGGGCTCGCCTCGTTCGTCATGCTGCTGCAGTGGCTGCTGTCCACCCGGCCCCGGGTCACGCTCGTCGTGCTCACCGGGCTGATGGCCGGCTCGCTGCGGGCGCTGTGGCCGTGGCAGGACGAGGACCGCGGCCTGCTCGCCCCCGACAACGACCTGCTGCTGGCGATCCTGCTCGGGCTGGCCGGGGCCGCGGTCGTGGTGGGGCTGCTGTGGGTCGAGAGGCGCCTGGCGACGCTCCTGCACGACCCGGAGCTCGACCCGACTCAGTCCAGCCCGAGCTCGCCCAGCGTGTAGGCGGCGCGGTACTCCAGCCCAGCGGCCCGGACGGCGTCCCCGGCGCCGCGGTCGACGATGACCGCCACGGCAGCCACCCGCGCGCCGGCCTCCCCCAGCGCCTCGACTGCGGTGAGCACGCTGCCGCCGGTGGTCGAGGTGTCCTCCACCGCGAGCACCGGCCGACCCGCCACGTCCGGACCCTCGATGCGCCGCTGCAGGCCGTGAGCCTTGCCCTGCTTGCGCACGACGAACGCGTCGAGCCGACGCCCCTGGTCAGCGGCCGCGTGGAGCATCGCCGTGGCTACCGGGTCGGCCCCCAGCGTGAGCCCGCCGGCGGCGGCCACGTCGAGGTCGGCGGTCAGGTCGAGCATCACCCGCCCGACGAGCGGTGCCGCCTCGGCGTCCAGCGTCACCCGGCGCAGGTCGACGTAGTAGTCGGCCTCCTGACCGGACGAGAGCACGACCCGGCCGCGGACGACGGCCTTGGCCAGGATCTGCTCCCGCAACCGCTCCCAGTGCTCGGAGCGCCCGCTCATCGGCGTCGCCTCGTCCGCAGGCGCGCCAGCGTCTCGTGCGGGGCGTGGCGGAGCAGGGTGGCGGCGGCGCGGTAGCGCAGGCTCGGCACGTAGACGGCGCGCCCGGTCCCCAGCGCGGCCAGGGCGCCTTCGACGACGTCATCGGCCGAGAGCCACAGCGCGCCCGGGACCCGGCTCATGTCCATCCCGGCGCGCTGGTGCAGCTCGGTGCGGACGAACCCGGGGAGCACCGCCATGACATCGACACCCGTGCCCGCGACCTGGCCCGCCACGGCCTGGCTGAAGGAGATGACCCATCCCTTGTGGGCGCTGTAGGAGCCCTGCGGCCACCAGCCGGCGACCGAGGCGACGTTGACGACACCACCGTGACCGCGCTCGGCCATCGCCCGCACAGCGGCGTGCGTGAGCACGAGGGTGGCGCGCACGTGCAGGTCGAGCATTGCCTCCTCGTCGGCGAGGTCGTTGGCGACGAACGGACGTCGCAGGGCGTTGCCGGCGTTGTTGACCAGCAGGTCCACGGGCCGGTCGGGGTCGCCGAGCCGGTCGGCGACCGACTGCAGGGCCGACCGGTCGGTGAGGTCGGCGGACAGCACCTCGACCGAGCCGCCGAAGCGGTGCTCGAGGTCCGCGGACAGGTCAAGCAGCCGCTGGTCGTCGCGCGCCACGACGACCAGGTCGTAGCCGTCGCGGGCCAGCCTCTCGGCGAAGGCCCGCCCGAGGCCGGCGCTGGCGCCGGTGACGAGAGCAGTGGGCACGGTCCGACACTGTAGGAGGGGGGTCGTCGCTCCGTGACGGCCCCGCCCCACCCACACTGAGCCATGAGCTCTCGCCAGGACGACTCCACCGGTCTGGAGCGGGTCGTCTTCTTCAGCGACGCCGTCTTCGCGATCGTCATCACGCTGCTCGTGCTGCCCATCGCGGTCGACGCGGGCGTCGACAGCCCGCCCGACGTACGCCTGGCCGTGCTGCTGGCCGACCTCACTCCCCGAATCATGGCGTTCGTCGTCAGCTTCCTCGTCATCGGGCAGTTCTGGCTGGCCCACCACCGCACCTTCGGCTTGGTGAGGCGCTACGACCGGCTGCTTCTGTGGCTGAACCTGCTGGCGCTCATGGTGATCTCGTTCCTGCCCTTCCCGACGGCCCTGCTGGGTGCGCGTGGCTCGGACGACGGGAGCGTGGTCTCCTTCTACGCCGGGTGCCTGGCGCTGGCGAGCATCCTGACCATGGCCGTGTGGCTGCACGCCGTCCGCGCCGGGCTGATCGACGAGGGCGCGGACAGGCACGTCGTGACCGCGCAGACGCGTCGGTCCTACGCGTCGGTCGCGGTGTTCGTGGTGTCCGTCCCCGTGGGCCTCCTCGGCCTCACCCCAGCACTGCTGTGCTGGCTGGTGCTCCTGCCGGTGGCCCGGGCGCTCGTGACACGGGTGGGCACGGCAGCCCGCGCGGCTGGATAGCGTGAGGGGGTGAGGGCCCGGGCGAGACGCACCCACGGACTGGGCGAGACGATCTTCGCCGAGATGTCCGCCCTCGCGGTGTCGACCGGGTCCATCAACCTCGGCCAGGGGTTCCCCGACACCGACGGCCCGACCCAGCTGCTCGAGGACGCCGTGGCCGCGATCCGGGCCGGCCACAACCAGTACCCACCGGGGATCGGCATCCCCTCGCTGCGGCACGCGGTCGTCGCCCACCAGGCCCGCCACTACGGCATCGAGCTCGACCCCGACCGCGAAGTGCTCGTGACGACCGGCGCCACCGAGGGGATCGCCGCGGCGCTGCTCGGTCTCATCGACCCCGGTGACGAGGTGGTGGCGCTCGAGCCGTTCTACGACTCCTACGCGGCGGGGGTGCAGCTGGCCGGGGGACGGCTGCGCGGGGTCACGCTGGAGCCACCAGACTTCCGGCTCGACCTCGACGTGCTCGCTGCCGCGGTCACCGATCGGACACGGGTGCTGCTGCTCAACAGCCCGCATAACCCCACCGGTGCGGTCCTCACGCCCGACGAGGTCGCGGGGGTGGCGCGGCTGTGCGTCGAGCGCGACCTGCTCGTCCTGTCCGACGAGGTGTACGAGCACCTGACCTTCGACGGACGTCCGCACGTGCCGATCAGCACCCTGCCGGGTATGGCCGAGCGGACCCTCACCGCAGGCTCGGCCGGCAAGACGTTCTCGGTGACCGGGTGGAAGGTCGGCTGGCTCACCGGACCGGACCACCTCGTCACCGCCGCCCGCTCGGTCAAGCAGTACCTGAGCTACGCCTCCGGCGCACCGCTGCAGCCTGCCGTCGCCACCGCGCTGACGACCCAGGACGCCTGGGTGGCTGGGCTGCGCGACTCCCTGCAGTCCCGCCGCGACCTGCTCGTCGACGGGCTCACCGAGCTCGGACTGACGACCTACCGACCGGAGGGCACCTACTTCGCCACCTCCGATGTACGGTCGGTCGGGTACGACGACGGGACGGCGTTCTGCCGTGAGCTGCCGGAGCGGGCCGGTGTGGTCGCCATCCCCTGTGCGGTCTTCTACGGGTCCCCAGACCGAGGGAGGTTCCTCGTTCGATGGACGTTCAGCAAGCAGGAGGCGGTGCTGACCCGGGCCCTGAGCAGGCTGGAGAGTCTGGCTCGCGGGTCGGGCTGATCGTCGGGGCCGCGCTGGCCCTGCTCGTCGTGCTCGTCGTGGTCGTCGTGCTGCTCCTCAGGGACGACGACGGCGCGCAGCCCGCGGCGAGCCCTGCGCCGACCGCGACCGCCACGGCGACCGTGACGGCGAGCCCGACGGCGAGCCCCACCTCCACGGCCACGCCCACAGCGTCCCCGACGCAGCTGCCCGGTGACGTGCCCGAGCTGCGCGCGGACGGCATCGGCCCGCTGGATCTGCGGATGACGGCCGCGCAGGCGGTGGCGACCGGCGACGTCACCGAGCAGGACGGTGATCCGCCGCTGGTCCCCGACAGCGAGACGTACCCGGGGCTCTCCATCGGCTACGACCCCGACCTCGACAGCATCGAGTCGTTCGTCGTCTCCGACTCCTCCCCGATCCGCACCCCGGACGGGATCGGCGTCGACAGCACCCCCCAGGACATCCAGGACGCCTACGGCCCGCTCGTGCTGGAGCAGACCGACGCCGACACCGGGGAGGTCTGGTACCTCGTGGCCGTCGACGACGTCGGCTACGCGTTCGTACCGGCCGAGGACGAGCTGGTCCTGGTGTCCGGCACCGACACCTTCCTGCTCGACCTGGTCCCGTCCCGGGATCTCTGAACACCTCGGTCGCTGCCCAAAGGCCCTGTTCGCCGGCCCTCGAGGCACCTAGCGTCGAGAGGGAGGTGAGCAGCCATGGCCACCGCCGAGTCCGAGGGGCGGCAGCGCTGGACACCGTGGCTCGTCGGCCTCGTCGCCCTCCTCGCCGTGGTGGTCGTGGGGCTCGTGGTCGTGCTCCTGAGCCGGGACGACAGCAGCGCACCGGAGCCGACCACCACCCCGACGGCGGCTCCGACCCCCACGGCATCACCGACGCCGAGCCCCTCGCTGAGCCCGTCACCCACGGCGAGCCCCACCGCGAGCCCCACCGGGCTGCCGGACGCGAGCCTCGGGCCCTTCACCGGGGGGACCGACCCGGGGCTGGCGAGCACGTGGATCTCCGACGTCCGCAGCGCGGCCCAACCCGGGTACGACCGGGTCGTGTTCGAGCTCACCGGCGTCGTCCCGCCCTACCGGGTGGAGTACGCCGACCCACCGTTCGTCGCGATCTCCGGCGAGGAGGTCGCGGTGGACGGCAGCGCCTTCGTGCGGGTGCGCCTGGATCGCACCTCCACGTTCGACCTCGACGAGGGTGTGCCGGTGTACGAGGGGCCGCGGCGGGTGACCTCCGACACCCAGGTCGTCACCGAGGTCGTCGAGGCCGAGGACTTCGAAGGTGTCGTCGTGTGGGTGATCGGGCTGGACGAGCAGCGCCCGCTTCGGGTGTGGACCCTGGACGACCCGAGCCGCCTGGTCATCGACGTCGAGCAGTAGTGCGGGCACGCCGGGCGAGGAGTCAGTCGACGAGCTCCGCGTCGACGATCTCCGGCTCCTCCGGGGTCGGCCCCGACTCACCGGCGCGGCGCACGACGAGCCCGTCACCGTCCTCGACCCGGTCCACCACGACGGCGTCCCCGTCGCGGACCTCGCCCGACAGGATCTCCCGGGCCAGCTGGTCACCGATCGCGGTCTGCACGAGCCGCTTGAGGGGCCGGGCCCCGTAGACCGGGTCGTAGCCGGTGAGCGAGAGCCACTCCCGCGCGGCGTCGGTGACGTCGAGCACGAGCCGTCGGTCGGCGAGACGGGCGGCCAGCTGGTCGACCTGCAGGTCGACGATGCGCGCCAGGTCCTCAGTGCTCAGCGGGTCGAACATGACGACGTCGTCGAGCCGGTTGAGGAACTCCGGCTTGAACGACGTCCGCACCACGCCCATGACGGCCTCCCGCTTGGAGTCGTCGGACAGCGTCGGGTCGGCCAGGTACGTCGAGCCGAGGTTCGAGGTCATGACGAGGATGGTGTTGCGGAAGTCCACCGTGCGGCCCTGGCCGTCGGTGAGCCGGCCGTCGTCGAAGACCTGCAGCAGGATGTCGAAGACCTCGGGGTGGGCCTTCTCCACCTCGTCGAGCAGCACGACGCTGTAGGGACGGCGCCGGACGGCCTCGGTGAGCTGGCCGCCCTCCTCGTAGCCGACGTAACCGGGCGGGGCCCCCACGAGCCTCGCCACCGAGTGCTTCTCGGAGTACTCGCTCATGTCGATGCGCACCATGGCGCGCTCGTCGTCGAAGAGGAAGTCGGCCAGCGCCTTGACCAGCTCGGTCTTGCCGACACCGGTCGGGCCGAGGAACAGGAACGTCCCGGTGGGGCGGTTCGGGTCGGAGATCCCGGCCCGGGCCCGCCGGACGGCGTCGGACACGGCGGCGATCGGGGTGCGCTGCCCGATGACGCGCTGGCCGAGCTCGCTCTCCATCCGCAGCAGCTTCGCCGTCTCGCCCTCGAGCAGCCGGCCGGCGGGGATACCCGTCCAGGCCGACACCACGTCGGCGACGTCGTCCGCGGTGACCTCGTCGGAGACCATCGGGGCCTGCTCGCTCTCGGCGGCCGCCTGCGCGGCGGTCGCCGCCTCGGCCAGCTCCTTCTCCACCGCCGGGATCTCCCCGTAGAGCAGCCGGGACGCCCGTTCGTAGTCGCCGTCGCGCTGCGCGACGTCGGCCTGCATCTGCAGGTCGTCGAGGCGTTCCTTGAGCAGGCCGACCCGGTTGAGCCCGGACTTCTCCTGCTCCCAGCGGGCGGTGAGCGCCGACAACCGCTCTTGCTCGTCGGCGAGCCGGGCGCGCAGCGCGGCGAGCCTCTCCTGCGAGGCCTCGTCGGACTCGTTGGCGAGCGCCAGCTCCTCCATGCGCAGTCGGTCCACGGCCCGGCGCAGCTCGTCGATCTCGACCGGGGACGAGTCGATCTCCATCCGCAGCCGCGAGGCCGCCTCGTCGACGAGGTCGATGGCCTTGTCCGGCAGCTGCCGACCGGTGATGAACCGGTGCGACAGCGCGGCGGCGGCCACCAGGGCGGCGTCGGCGATCGCGACCTTGTGGTGGGCCTCGTAGCGGCCCTTGAGCCCGCGCAGGATCGCGATGGTGTCCTCCACGCTCGGCTCACCGACGAACACCTGCTGGAAGCGCCGCTCGAGGGCCGGGTCCTTCTCGATGCGCTCGCGGTACTCGTCGAGGGTCGTGGCTCCGATCATCCGCAGCTCACCGCGGGCGAGCATCGGCTTGAGCATGTTCCCGGCGTCCATGGCGCCCTCGGCCGCTCCGGCGCCGACGACCGTGTGCAGCTCGTCGATGAAGGTGACGACCTGCCCCTCGGCGGCCTTGATCTCGTTGAGCACCGCCTTGAGGCGCTCCTCGAACTCTCCGCGGTACTTCGCGCCGGCCACCATCGCACCGAGGTCGAGCGCGATGAGGCTCTTGCCGCGCAACGACTCGGGCACGTCGCCGGCGACGATCCGCTGGGCGAGCCCCTCGACCACCGCGGTCTTGCCGACGCCGGGCTCGCCGATGAGCACCGGGTTGTTCTTCGTGCGCCGGCTCAGCACCTGGACGACGCGCCTGATCTCGGCGTCCCGGCCGATCACGGGGTCGCTCTTGCCCTGGCGAGCGGCGGCGGTGAGGTCGATGCCGTACTTGTCCAGCGCCTTGTACTGGCCCTCGGGGTCGGGGCTGGTCACCCGGGCCGACCCGCGCACCTCCGTGAACGCCTCGCGCAGCCGCTCCGGCGTCGCCCCGGCCTGGGCCAGCAGGTCGCGGGCGGAGGACTCCACGGCCGCGAGGGACACGAGCAGGTGCTCGGTGGAGACGTACTCGTCGCCCATCTCCGACGCCATCTCGCCGGCGCCGGACAGCACCCGGTAGAACGTGCCGGACGCCGCCGGGGCCCCCACGCTGGGGCCGGTGGCGGCCGGGAGCCGGGAGGCGACCGCGTCGGCCTCACGGCCGAGCTGGTCGGCGTCGACACCGACGGCCGACAGCAGCGGCCGGGTGGTTCCTTCGGACTGCGCGAGCAGCGCCCGCAGCAGGTGGATGGGCTCGACGTTGGGGTTGCCGGCCCCACCGGCGGTGCGGACCGCGGTGGAGATCGCCTCCTGGCTCTTGGTGGTCAGCTGGTCAGTCATCGGTCACCTCGTGGCGCGGGCTCCCTCACCGGGGGCCCGCCGGTCGTCGCCGCGGTGGGTAGAGCACCACGGCCGTGGAAGCCGGGACACCTCGGTCGTGGTCCCCGGCGCGAGCGGGTAGGTAGGTGCGGCGGTACCCTCCGGCAGCCAGGGAGGCGTGCAGGTCGCTGAGCTCCTCCAGCGCTTCCCCCAGGCGGGCGCGGAGGGCCTCGACCTGGTCCTCGAGCTCGAGGATTCGCTTGACGCCGGCGAGGTTGACGCCCTCGTCCTGGGACAGATGAGCCACCTCTCGCAGCCGCCCGATGTCGCGCAGCGAGTACCGGCGGCCGCCGCCGACGGTACGGGTCGGGGACACCAGCCCAAGGCGGTCGTACTGCCGCAGCGTCTGCGGGTGCATCCCGGCCATCTGGGCGGCCACCGAGATCACGTACACCGGCGCGTCCACCGGCACCTCGACCCTCACGTCGGTCATCGGGCCGCCTCAGCCGCCTGGCGCATGAGGTCGGCGCGCACGTCCTCGCCCGACATGGCATCGGCGAAGTGCTCGAGGGCCTCCTTGGCCTTGCTGTCGACCCGCTGCGGCACCTGCACCTCGATCGTGACCAGCAGGTCGCCGCGGGTGCCGTCCGTACGCGTCGCACCGCGCCCGCGCACCCGCATCGTGCGGCCGTTCGGGGTGCCGGGTGGCAACCGGAGGGTGACAGGCGGGCCGTGGAGCGTGGGGACCTTGATCTCGGCGCCCAGCGTGGCCTCGGTGAACGTGACGGGCACGGTGAGCGTGAGGTTGTCCCCGGACCGGCCGAAGACGGTGTCGGGCGTGACGTGCACGGTGACGTAGAGGTCGCCGGCCGAGCCACCCCGCTCCCCCGGGGCACCCTTGCCCTTGAGCTTGATCCGCTGGCCGTCCCGAACCCCTGCCGGCACCCGCACCTGCATCGTCGTGGACTTCTGCCCACGCCCCGAGCCGAGGCACACCGGGCACGGGTCGTCGACGACGAGCCCCCGGCCGCGGCACTCCCGGCACGGCTCGGCGATGCCGAACCGACCGGCGCTGCGCGAGACCTGGCCCGTGCCCTCGCAGGACGGGCAGACCCGGGGGACGGTGCCGGCCTTCGCCCCGGTGCCATGGCAGGCGTCGCAGGCCGCGGCGCTGGTCATCCGCAGCGGGACGGTGACGCCGTCCACGGCCTCCCGGAAGCCCAGCGTCACCTCCGACTCCACGTCCGGGCCGCGACGCGGGCCGGTGCCCGGGGTGCGGCCCGCACGCGAGGAGAAGATGGTGCCGAACAGGTCGCCGATGCCGCCCGCACCCCCGGCGCCACCCCCGGCACCACCCCCGGCCTGCCCGAACAGGTCGGACAGGTCGAACGGGACGCCCTGCCCGGACGTGCCTCCGCCGAAGCCGAACGGCGCGCCGCCGGCCCGGCCGCCGGCGAACATGTCGCGGGTCTCGTCGTACTCGGCCCGCTTCTTGGGGTCCGACAGCACGTCGTAGGCCTCGGACACGTCCTTGAAGCGTTCCTCGGCACCCTTGTTGTCCTTGTTGCGGTCCGGGTGCAGCTCACGCGCCAGCTTGCGGTAGGACTTCTTGATCTCGTCCTGGCTGGCCGTCTTGGGCACACCGAGGACCTTGTAGAAGTCCTTGTCCACCCAGTCCTGGACGCTCATGGCACCCTCAGCTCGGCTCCGCCACCGCGACCCGGGCGGCCCTCAGGATGCGGTCACCGAGGCGGTAGCCAGGGAACAGCACCTGGACACAGGTCGCCGCGGCCACGCTGTCGTCGTGGCTGTGCATGAGGGCCTCGTGGATCGCCGGGTCGAAGGGCTCGCCGGGCTCGCCGTAGCGCTGCAGGCCCAGCCGGGCAACGGTGCTCTCCAGGCTCTCCGCCACCGTCTTGAACGCGCCTTCGAGGTCGCCGTGCTCGCGGGCCCGACCGATGTCGTCGAGCACCGGCAGCATGGCCTCGAGTACGCCCGCGATCGCCACGTCCCGGGCCACGTCGCGGTCGCGGTCGACGCGGCGCCGGTAGTTGACGTACTCGGCCTGGAGCCGCTTGAGGTCGTCGAGCAGAGCCGCCTCCTTGGCCCGCACGCCCTCCAGCTCGACCGCCAGTGCCTCGGCCTCGGCGATGTCAGAGCCGATGTCGTGCTCGACGGACGCCGCCTCGGCGGCCTCGGTGTCGGGGACCGCCGGGCGGGACGACCCGGGGGCCTCCGGGTCGCGCACCGCACCGGTCATCGGGTCGATCCGACGTCGGTCCCGGATCACCGGGCGCTCGCGCGCCTCGTCCGACCCTGGGTCGCCGTGCGGGTTCGTCACTGCTGCTGCTCCTCGTCGACGATCTCGGCGTCCACGACGTCCTCGTCCGCGGCCTGCTCGTCGGTACCGGCGGAGAACCCGGCGTCCCCGGGTCCGCCGGGGCCCTCCGACCCCGGCATCGGGCCGGCGGCGGCGTACATCGCCGTGCCCAGGGCGCTGCTGGCAGCCGCCAGCCGCTCCGCACCCGACTTGATCGCCGAGTAGTCGGCGCCCTCGAGCGACGTCTTGAGCTCGGCCAGCGCCGACTCGGTCTCGGTCTTGGTGTCGGCCGGGACCTTCTCGACCGCCTCGGCGTTGTCGGCCAGGAACTTCTCGGTCTGGTAGACCAGCGCCTCCGCCTGGTTGCGCGTCTCGGCCTCCTCGCGGCGGCGGCGGTCCTCCTCGGCGTGCGACTCGGCGTCGCGCATCATGCGGTCGATGTCGTCCCTCGGCAGCGCCGAGCCGCCGGTGATCGTCATCGACTGCTCCTTGCCGGTGCCACGGTCCTTCGCCGAGACGTGCACGATGCCGTTGGCGTCGATGTCGAAGGTGACCTCGATCTGCGGGATGCCGCGGGGCGCCGGTGCGATGCCGGTGAGCTCGAAGTTGCCCAGCGGCTTGTTGTCCCGGGCCATCTCCCGCTCGCCCTGGTAGACCTGGATCATCACCGACGGCTGGTTGTCCTCGGCCGTGGTGAAGACCTCCGAGCGCTTGGTCGGGATCGTGGTGTTGCGCTCGATGATCTTGGTCATGATGCCGCCTTTGGTCTCGATCCCCAGCGACAGCGGGGTGACGTCGAGCAGCAGCACGTCCTTGACCTCGCCCTTGAGGACCCCGGCCTGCAGGGCCGCGCCGACGGCGACGACCTCGTCGGGGTTGACGCCCTTGTTGGGCTCCTTGCCGCCGGTGAGCTCGCGCACGACGTCGACGACCGCTGGCATGCGGGTGGAGCCGCCGACGAGGACCACGTGGTCGATGGCCGACAGCTCGACGCCGGAGTCCTTGATGACCTGCCGGAACGGCGACTTGGTGCGGTCGAGCAGGTCGCGGGTCATCGACTCGAACTGGGCCCGGGTGAGGGTCTCGTCGACGTGGATCGGGTTCTTCTCGGCGTCCTGGGCGATGTAGGGCAGCGAGATCGACGTCTGCGTGGCGCTGGACAGCTCGATCTTGGCGCGCTCGGCGGCCTCACGGATCCGCTGCATCGCGATCTTGTCCTTGGCCAGGTCGACGCCCTGGGTCTTGCGGACCTGCTCGACGAGCCACTCCACCACCCGGTCGTCCCAGTCGTCCCCACCGAGGTGGTTGTCACCGGAGGTGGCCTTGACCTCGACGACACCTTCACCGATCTCGAGCAGGGACACGTCGAACGTGCCGCCGCCGAGGTCGAAGACGAGGATGGTCTGGTCCTTCTCGCCCTTGTCGAGGCCGTAGGCCAGGGCCGCGGACGTCGGCTCGTTGACGATGCGCAGCACGTTCAGGCCGGAGATGTCCCCGGCCTCCTTCGTGGCCTGGCGCTGGGCGTCGTTGAAGTACGCAGGCACCGTGATGACCGCGTCGGTGATGGTCTCGCCGAGGTAGGCCTCAGCGTCCCTCTTCAGCTTCTGCAGGACCCGCGCCGAGATCTCCTGCGGCGTGTAGTCCTTGCCGTCGATGTTCTTCTTCCAGTCACCCTCGCCCATGTGACGCTTGATCGAGCGGATGGTGCGGTCGACGTTGGTGACGGCCTGCCGCTTGGCGACCTCGCCGACGAGCACCTCCCCGTTCTTGGCGAAGGCGACGATGGACGGGGTGGTACGCGAGCCTTCCGCGTTCGCGATGACGGTGGGCTCGCCACCTTCGAGGACGGCGACGACGGAGTTGGTCGTGCCGAGGTCGATTCCGACCGCTCGTGCCATGTGCAGCACTCCTGTTCTGAGTTCGGGTGTCGGGGTGGGGACCCTCCCCACGCTCCGCTGGTTCTTTGCCTGTGTCAAGGTAGTTGAGTCTACATGGCTCAACCTGCGACCTGGCCTGGGTATTCCACCGACGCGATGACAGGCAGAGGACGCGTCCCGCGGGTGGAGGTTCGCACGGTGGCCGCCGCG
>Ga0316575_10000242_pt1 | contig 14815 bp, 10 predicted proteins | sample J5NA_FD_203072 | JGI IMG/M metagenome (GOLD analysis project Ga0316575, IMG submission 203072) | Rhizosphere microbial communities from salt marsh grasses in Alabama, United States - J5-7_050615r2r3 | ecosystem: Host-associated > Plants > Roots > Rhizosphere | place: USA: Alabama | collected...
TCTGACTGTTAACGAAACGGATGTGTTTGCAGGAACACGGCGTGGCAGTGTCTGGCGCTGCCCGCTTTCTGATTTGCCCCTTGCGGTAAAAACTCCAGAACATCATACTGCTACACCAAACGGTTTTAAAATGGCCTCACCGGGTACCATAGGGGCACCTGCACAAATCTCGTTCTCCCTGTCACATTGTCAGCAGGTGGCAATTCATGTTTATAATCTGTCGGGGGCAGTTGTCCAGTCATTTCCCCGGAATTATTTCGAATCGGGATCGCATATACTTAAATGGGATACCAGATTTCTGCCACCGGGATGCTACTGGTTCAAAATGCAGGCCGGAAGTGAAATCCATGCTAAAAAAGTTACACTGATTCGGTAATATTTTATTATTACATCGGCAATTAAATATTTCTCAATTAATATTCAAGTGTGGCCTGTACTTCAGTGCGGATTCACTCATGTCGGCAGTAATATAATTCTTAAGAGTACCGATGGGGGCGTAAACTGGTCAAAGGTATATGGCGGTACAGATTCCCTTGTATATGATTTTGTACTTTCATCAGATTTGGGACTTACTGAAATCAAAGACCATGATTATAAGCAGCAGCCTGTTTTTACTGCTGTATATATTGATGATAAGCATAACAGAATATTGGTCGCAGGTGGTTTCTATAAAAATAGTGGTTCATCATTCAATCATTTTATCCTGTCCAGTAGTGATAGTGGAGAAACGTGGAATGAATTGTTACTTGCTTCTTCACCAGATACTATTAAGCGATCTGATTACCCTCCCCTCTATATTCCCGGCATTATTAATGATATAACAGTTGATGATAAGGGAACGATTTGGGCTGTTGACAATGGTTTACTTTTATCTTCAACAGACTCCGGAATACATTGGAATTATTATCTTTTTCCAAATTCCGGAAAAGCCTATTATCCATCTTTACCGGACAATCAGGATGTCACCTGTTTGCCAACTTCAATTGGTTTAATTGGTAATAACGGCTGGATTGCTGCCGGACTTGAAAACAACTCTGTCCCACCGGGAGGAATATCCGGTATTTACTATGGCAGTATTGATGCCGGAGTTTCATGGGCAACTGAAGCGTTTATTGTCAATGATGATATAGGACCCCATTTTATCGGCAGTCTGTTACATAACAAATTGATCGTCAATGAAAACGGCAATGGTTATATAGGGTGGATGATTGGAGGTGTAATGCTAAGCAGCCCAGGTGAAATTGAATACAGTTTGATGCAACTAAAAAAATATGGAGAAAAAGAATTTAAATGGGAAGCATTCGAATTCCCTGAAGATGAGACAAACAACCACTTTTTTATAGATATCGACATGAATTCCATGGGAATTGGATGCTGTGTCTGCCCTAACGGCGAATTTTATTTAACAGGAAATTGGGGAAATGAATGGGGAGAGAAACATAATATTGATAATGGTAATAAATTCGTTTTTTATTATACGGTTGCACTTTCAGATAATGAGCTAGGGGTGTTTACCGGTGATGATGGACATGTAGCAGTAATTGACAATTTTGTATCAGTAAGAAATCAACCTGTACAAAAGCATTTAACTATGGCTAATAAAATTAAAATGAACAACTTTCAATTAAATGGCAGAGTTGTAAGGTATGACAATATTCCATCCCAATGTATTATCATGAAATCTGATAACTTAATTTATCAGAAGCGTCTTTCAAGTTTCAGGTAGCCGTAGATTCTATGCCTTGAAAACAGTGATTTGACGAAATCGCAGGAAATGTTTTAGGCTGCGCCCCATCCATGGGGCAAGAATAAGCGCGCATATTAGAAATTAAAGATATATGTCGTCGAACAAACAGTCACTGACGAGACTGCAGAAAGTATTGCCCCTGGCCTTCAACCAATTACCCTACGGGTTTTACGATTGCCCTGCGGTTACACCCTCCCCCATACGTCATCACAAAAGGGATCCGTAGAGTTCCAGAACCTTCTGGCTGATACTCTTCCATGAGTAAACATCCTCGACCCGTTTCCGGCCGGCGAGACCCATCTTCTCGCGCGTAGATGAATCATGCATCAGGTCGTTGATTGCATTTGCAATGTCCTGAGAAAACTGCTCCGGATCCTTCGGTTCGAACGGAGCATTTTCCTGCTGGTCGAATTTAATCAGCCTGCCGGTTACTTCCGGTATCACCACCTCTTTAATGCCGCCTACCGCACTGGCGACAACGGCAGTTTCGCATGCCATTGCCTCAAGATTTATTATGCCGAACGGTTCATAAATCGAGGGACAGCAGAAAATACTGGCGTGGCTGTAAAACTGAATTGTTTTTGAAACGGGCAGCATCTCGGGTATCCAGTAGATGTTTTTCCGTTTCTTCCTGATCGCCTTGAATTTTCCTTCCAGCTCGGTTCCGATCTCTTTCGTGTCCGGTGCCCCGGCCAGCAGTACCACACCGATATCCGGATGTAATTTCTCGATAGCATTCATTAAATGGATGATTCCTTTTTGACGGGTGATACGTCCGACAAACAGTACGTAGGAAAAATCTTTGGGCAGGTTGTATTCATCGAGTGCGCTTCGATCCGATTGTTTCCGGTATTCATCAAGGTCGATACCGTTGGGGATCACGTGGATCTTTGATTCAGGCAGGTTGAAATGATCGATAATATCTTTTTTAGTATCCTTGGAAACCGCAATGACTGCGTCCGCCATTTTCAGGGCGGTCTCCTCAACCCAGGACGACAGCCTGTAACCGTTCCCCAGCTGTTCCTGTTTCCATGGGCGAAGCGGTTCGAGTGAGTGGGTGGTGATTATCAGCTTACAGTTAAAAAGCAGTTTCGCCAGAATGCCGCCTAAATGGGAATACCATGTATGGCAATGAACGATATCCAGCTGCGTTTCCATCGCATTGAACAGAATCGATCTCAACAGGGCATCAAGGGGTCCCACCAATTTATCAGGGGCATTTTTAAGCAGATCTGCAGGACTCCGGATGCCCTTTATCGTCAGATTGTCCATTTGCAGATTCTGGTCGCCGAAACAGCGAACTTCCAGCGGAATCATTTTACTTAACTCCTGAGAAAGATACTTTACGTGGATTCCTGCTCCTCCGTATATGTACGGCGGATATTCGTTGGTGAGAAAAAGTGCTTTCATGTCGTGTCCTGTCTTAAGAGTATCAACGGCTTATAAAAGATACACACTCTATTGTATGGTAATGATACATCCCGTCAGTAATAAAATATAGTAATTTTCCATGTGTCATTTTCACTACATCGCGAATCGCGGAGTGTTCCGTACCACACTCACGGATATGCTTCAGATGAAGGGCTTATTACACTCTTTTCATAAAAAAGGCGACATGGTCCAACCTGCGCTCAAGGAATGGAATGACAAAAGAGCAGACGTGCACCGCGGATCTTCTCCGTCCAGGGTTTTTCTGAACACTGTTGGTTGCCGGCAGAGTCGGAATCGGCGGGCATCTCCGGTCAGTGTCCGTTTCAGGCGATATCGAGCCGCATCCGCATGTCCTCGTAATAGTTCTTGCTTACCACGATATCCTCCGTAGACGGGATATCGGGAATGAGCTTGAGTTTGCCGAGCCCAACCCTGCGCAACTGGGTAACATGGTTCAGGTTGACAATGTAGCTGCGGTGCACGCGCATGAATACGGGGGAGTCAAGCCGTTTTTCGAGTTCGGTTATCGAGTAGTTACTCACATATTGCCGGTTTGGCGTCATGATGATCGTGTATCTGCCTTCGGCTTTTATCCAGACGATACTGTCCTTTTTAAGCATTTTGATCGAATCACCGTCTTTAACGGGGAGAAACGGCAACAGGGACCGGGCCGCTTTATGGGACGGTGATGAGCTCTGATCGGACGGAGGACGGAGCTGTCGCATCAGTTTGTCGACTGCAGTGCGAAGCCCCCGCTCGGTCACCGGCTTTACAAGGTAGGCGACGACATTGTTCGCCTCGAATGCCTTTACCGCGAAACGGTTGTCTGTCGAGGTGAAGATGACGAACGGATCGGCCGTGCTGCGGCGGAGTAGCGCAATGCCGTTATGTACCGGATTGTCGATCTCCATGAAAACCAGGTCAGGCTTGACTTCGTCAATCATCGCGATCGCCCTGGTATGGTCGGTGATTTTTCCGATCACCGCACACGGCAGGTCAAGATCGGACAACATCCGCTCAAGCCGTTCACATGAGGCTTTTTCGCTATCGATAATAAGGGTGTGGAATGGTGCGTGTGGTAGCATGCTCAGTACTTCCGTTTATTGGTTTTAAAACCGGTGGGGGGGTGAACTCCGGTTCGGCCTTTCGGAATCAGCGGACGAAATGAATTCCGTCCGCTGATTCCGAAAGTAAATCCTGACAATTCCGATACGTAAAATAATTCCGGAAACCGTTCCGCAATGTGACGCAGATCACAAATCGTCAAATAAGTCTGCGGCACGGGGATACGGCCCTGCCTGGGCACCGTACGAAATTTACCGCGGTATTCAAGGATGGGTAGTATCGACATGCAGTGCAGGAAGCAGTGAAGGCAGACGGTTCAATGGGGGGAATTTTCGTCTACCGGAAAAACACAATACCACCGGTATCGGAAGCCGGAAATCCGGACGCGGGACCACCTCCAGCAGGAAACGGATTTTGAGGAAATTGCCAATGGTCAATCCTGCCCGCAGGCCGGGTACGAATGAGCGGGCACCCCCTGTCGCCGTCAATCACCGCAACCGATTCTCATCGGGTCGCGCGGCTGCTGCCAGAAGTCAAATTCATAAAGGAGGTCGCCCCTGACCAGGTCTTCACGGACGGAAGGACGGCCGTCAGTGGTGCGGATTCTCTGCCCGTTGCAGAAAATATCCTCCATGAATTTGAGATAGGCGTCATGACTGAGTTCCTGCTTGTCAATAAATGCCTTTCGCGCCCAGGAGCTTATCATGAGTGCGGGAACGCGGATCCCGTAACCGATGGAATCAGGTTGGGGGGGTTCACATGGTCGTAAAAACCGCCCCAGTCGTCCCAGGAGAGAAAAATTGCGCAGCTTTCCCACAGGGTCGGCTCACTCATGATCGTATTGATGATCGTGGTCACGTACTGTTCACCATGTTTCATGTCGCGATCCTCGTTGCCGAACACCACCGTTCTCTCGTCCCGAAGGTGCAGCCCGTCTCACGCTGTAAAGATGCTGCGAAACCGCCGGCGATACCGTTCCCGACCGTCAGTCATTCCCCGTTACTGAAAACCGCCCTTTCGTTCCGCAGCAGCAGCACTTCGTTACATTGTGCTTCCGTCATCCCCGGTATTAAGACATTTTATTTTCCGGGATATTGTCAAAAAAAAACAGCGATCCGTAATCCCCCTCATCCCGGAAAGACGGAACCGGCGGCTTTCAAGGAAAATACTCCGGAGGGAAATAGTACCGGGAACGCCGCTGCATGATTCCGGTTGCGAATGATACGGTCTGCAAGTAAGAGTCTGTTCAAAATTGCCATGGAAATTTTTTTCCGGACACTTTTACCATTCACTATTATGAAGGAGGACTCGCATGAAAAGATCAATTTTTTGCGTTGTGACAATTTTGGGGATGTATGCCGGCGCGGTCAACGCTGCGATTCCCATAACTGCAACGGCCACACCGTCAAATGTCTGGGGGGTCAAAACACTGCTCACGGCACAGGCATCCAATCCCGGGGGAATGGTGCGCTACACCTGGAGCGTGATTTCCGGCCCGCAGGATGCGGAAGTGGGGTTTTATCCCGCCTATTACAACGGTAGTGAAATGGCCTATGAATTAACGGCTCTGTTTCCCAAAGCCGGGACCTATAAAATCACGGTCATTATTCAGAGCATCAACGGGCAGACCGGGCGGGATACCGTTACGGTGACCGTCAACCGCAACGGCAACAATATCGTCATGTTTCCTCCCGCCGCAACAGTGAACTTCCAGGGTTCCAGGTTTTTCACGGCAGTGCAGTACGACCAGTTCGGCGTGAAAATGGAAAATCAGCCCGCCTTCAACTGGAGTATCAGTCCCGCCCAGAATGTCTCCATCACCAGTTCGGGAAAGGTTACCTCGACCTCAAACACCGAAGGAACATGGACGGTCACCGCGACGCATCCAAACAGGCCGAACCTCAAAGGAACCGCCACTTTTTCAGTGGTAGACAGTGTAAGAAAAATTCAGAATGCACGGGCAAAAATCAAGCATGTCATCATCATCATGCAGGAAAACCGCTCCTTCGATCACTTTTTCGGCAAATTCAGACCCGGCAACAACCAGCATATCGATACCATTCCTGACGATGTCTGGTGTCTGCGCAATGGTGTCGCCTATATGCCCGGCAACATGGAGAGTCCTTCCAAACGGGATGCCAACTACGGACATGTCGGAACGGATGCGCAATACATCATTGGCGACCCTGCCACCAGGCCCTGGCCTCCGACGGAAATACGTCTCAGCCCCTGGAAATTCTGTGAAACTTCCAAAGATAATCCCGGACAGGACAATGCGGAGGAAATTCTCGCCCATCATCCCGAATCTCATATTCCCGCCTACCATCAGCTGGCGAAGAATTTTGTTCTGCAGGATCACCTGTTCGCACCCTGCCCGAGTTTCAGCAAGCCCACTCACATGTACCTCTATTCCGGTTGGTCAGTCTGGAAACCGGACAATCATTACGAAACCTGGATCGGTGATGAAAACCGGTTCCCCGAGCTGGCGGGTGAGTTGACACATGACTATCCCTGGAACAGTATCGGCGGCCTTCTCGGGAGCAGCACCTGCCACAACACCGACTGGGCCATTTACCAGGGGGTCGGATGGACAAAAAGCGATTTCATGTGCGGTCAGTTTGAATGGGGTAACTCAAGCGAATCGAACATGGCTCACTACTGGGCGTTGCTGAAGGATTTTACCGATGCGCAATCGTATTACGGCTATCACAACACGTTTGAATTCATCTACAATCTGGCGGTGTTCGGAGAGAGCTCGATTCCCCGGGTAAGCTGGATTATTCCGGACGGGGAGGTGAGCGACCATCCCAACTGGAGCGGTGTCAACAACGGTCACGCCTACGTCGTCACGATCCTTGACAGGATAATGAACGCTCCCGACCTCTGGAACAGCTGCGCGGTTTTTCTCTCCTGGGATGACTGGGGCGGATTTTACGATCATGTGGTTCCCCCCAAAACATCGGACGGCTTCGGTTACGGAATCCGCGTTCCGGGGCTTCTTATCAGTCCTTATGCGAAACAGAATTTCGTTGATCAGCAGACCCTCAGTTTCGACGCATATCTGCGGTTTATCGAAGATCTCTTCTGTGATTGCACAAGGATTCCCTATGAAAGCCAGAATCAGATGGAGGGTGTTAAAAGACCGGAACAGCGGGAGAATGATCCGAAACTGGGGAATCTGCTCTATGAATTCGATTTCAGAAATAATGTACAGCCGATTTCCGACTTGCCGTGCGGGTACTGATTCGGCAGCCGAAGAACCGACGGAGGATAATCGGAGACATGTCCATCTGACGGCAGTTCCCGGAGCTAGTCCATTAACAAGCTACGGTCTGCCGTCGGCGGCATTACCATCGGTATTGCAAACCGCAGTGAAAGGATCGTCCGAGTCCCGGTTCGAAGACCGCTTCCCCTTCATCACCGGTACGGATATTCGGTGTGGGTTCCAGTCCGACGATGTAATGTTTGTCAAAAGCATTCCTGATCTTCACATACCCTGAAAGCCCCTTTTTACAATCATATCCCATGCTCAGATTGAATACGGCATACGGATCGGCATCCAGGGTATTGGCCTGGTCTGCCGGGTACGGGGAGAGAATGCTCTCCGCTTCCGGTCCGATATAAAAACCGGGAGCGGTTTCGAACTTCAATTCGCCATGGTAAATATTCTGCGGAATACCTCCGAGCTTATTGTACCGGTAAACAGGATCATTATCGAAATGGAAATCATTCCATGTATAACATTGATTCAACATAAGACGATTGTTTCCGTTCGCATTTCTCCGGCCTGCGGAAAAAAGTCCCAGAATGTCAACGGCGAGGCCGGCTTCGATTCCCTGGTGGATCGAATGCGGAATATTCTCCGTACCTATGACATTTCCGTGTATATCGTTTATCGAAAGAAGTTCGTTACTAACCCAGGAACGGTAGGCGGAAAGCTCCCACCCGATACTTCCGAGTTCTCCACGGCATCCCCCTTCAATTGACCAGGCATACTGCGCTTTTAATTTTGTAAAACGGACACTCGAAGCGCTGTCTTCCTCCTCTTCTCCCTCCTCATCCTCTTCCTCACCCAGACCGAGAAGATGCTCGAATGAGGGCGGTTGCCAGCTTTTACTTCCGTTGGCGAAAAACTGGACGGCGTCTCCCGCCTCGAAAATCAATCCCAGTTTCGGATTGACTCCGAAGAAATTAAGCTCCGCATCATCCTCTTCGCCCTCTTCTTCCTCCTCCTCTTCTCCGAATTCGCTCTCGAATTGACGCCCTGCATATATCGTCTGTATTCCCGCTATAACGGATACTTTTTTACCGATGTACTGCTGCATTTCAGCGTACAAGGGAATATTTTCAGCCATTATTTCATACACCGCAGTCGAGTCACCACGCTGCCCGTGGATGTTTTTGTAATGAACGCCTTCCATGAATTCGCCATTTCCTCCGCCGCCGAGGGTGACTATATTCCGGGAACCGAGAATTTCGGTATTATTGACAAAGTTAAGTATCAGGGCAAGGTTGTTCGACCCCGTCCGGTTGATTCCCGCCCGGGATTCCTCGGAATAGAACGATGTGTCGTTCCGAAGTCCGTAACGCCAGACAAGGCCGGCATCGAATCGCCTGTTCCCTTTCTGTATCGTGAATTTGTCGGCGATTCTTACGGCGCGGTAACCTCTTCCGATATTCTGGTCCACAAACTCCGGGTTGGCCTGCAACGGATTGTCTTCGATTTCGTCCGGAGTCAGTTCACCGGGGATCTGCCGTTTGAAATTGACGACAGTGAGATAGACACGATTTTCAGCAGTACTGTTGAAACGATATCCGATATTTCCGAAGAACCGTTCAATGTTTTCACGACTGTGCTGTCTTCCGCCATTGCGGTAGCGTGCCGTACCACTCAGGTAAAAATCATGCGACCCATTGACATTCGCAATTGAGGCATTCGCATCGGTGGTGCCATACGTTCCCGTCTCAACGGCGAGACTGAACGGTACGGCGGTATAGCCGGTGAAAGAAACGAGATTCATCGCTCCGCCAAGTGTGGAAGAACCGTATCTGAAGCCGTTCGCCCCCCGGTATGTTTCACTGTAAATGATGCTGTTAAGATCGAAATCTTCCAGATTTACCGCTCCGTTTCCTTCGTTGTAAGGAATCCCGTCAAGAAGAAATTCGACTCCGATGGGTTCGTATTCCGACTGAATACCCGAGCCCCTGATCGATACGCGGGATTCTTCGGTACCGCCATCCGATTGAGTGTACACGCCGGGAACTAATTTCTGCAATTCCTTGAAATTGCACGTTCCCCGACAGTCGGTCTTTTTCAAGGTGAATCCGCCGGGGATTCGGGTTTTAAGGTCGGCTGCATCAATCAGTACCGGACTGGTAAGCGATTTTTCAATACCTACAACGGTAATTTCATATTCTCCGTGAACGGCGGTTTCCGGGTAGGACGATGTGTCTTCCTGATCGATTGACGATGTCCGTCCATCCACGGTGATGGAGTCGCTATCATGCACATCAGTCTGGTCGGACGCATTGTCCTGGGATGATACGAATGTAAAGCAGACAAGCATGACGATGGAAAAACAGGCGATTTTTTGATGCAAAAGAGATGTTCCCATGTGTGTCAGTGAGTTTCCTTCCGATAATTTGTAGTCGCACTATAATTGAATGTGTTTGCGGACGCAATAAACGAACAGACAGCCTGTATATTCGAATTATTCATTCGCATTGTCCTTTATGGAATGCTTCTACCGCGGCTGTTCAGTGCTGCGGGAAATGCGCTCGTCCGGAAAAGTCATGGCCCTGACGTATGTCGCTATTTTTCCTTTTTTGCAGATTCTTTCTCTGATTTTTTAGAATGTTTCGGTTCCTTTGATGCTGCCGGTTTCTTCGTTTTTTTCGATGCCGTCACCTTTTCCGCTTTTTCACTTTTTTCCTGTTCCTCAGGTTCAAACGGGGTTTTGTGAAGCTCGACGGTATTCATACAGTTCTCGAGCAGAGAATAAAATTCATCATAGTCATTCTCATTCACGATAATTCCGTCAAGTACCAGCACATGATTTCTCACGACGGTCGTTACCAGCAGCTGTCGTTTGACGGTGTTATCCTTTGCTTCAGGCATTTTAGGCATATCGAAGGACCAGACAAGAATCAACCGGCCGTTTTTACATCTTTTATGTTCCGATTTGACGTCGAGTTGCATCTTCATCATGTCCTGGATATAGTTAAGCTCGAATTGCGAATGTTTCTTAATGATGTCAAGCTCGTTTGTATCTTTTTTGATCTCCTCGGAAGAGAGAAATTCAGACAAAGCGACAACGTTTACCTGAACCCCCTTGCCTTCCACATTCAGGAAGAAGTTGTTGTTCTTTTTGAAGCCTGTCGCTTTTTGGCCCCCAATTTTAAAAGTAAAAAAATCGCCGCCAGCGTTTGAATAGACAGTGGTACCTTCTTTTGTGATGTAAACACCGATGGGATATTCATCCTCCTCTTCTCCCATAAAAGACGCAGAGGAGATATTCACTATGATCATTAGTAAGCCGAGAGCGAACTGAAACATTTTCATATCAGGCCGTAGTCCTGTCAAAAGTGTATTACCCTGTTTTGTATAAAAGACCTGCCGGAGAAAGGTACGTCTGCAGCAGGCATGACGAACAATACTGTCATAGGTTAAAAGCCGATGACTATGAGGTGACTTGATAGTATGGACATTGCACATACATTTTTCCATGAATGAGCAGTGACAAACAATTCCATAACCTTTTATTTTCCGCTCCTTTTAAAAAGAGAAAGATTACCTGTTAAAAAATGAATTTATATGTATTCGCTGACACCCGAATACATAAATGTGAGCCGGAAATATAAGTACCATGACCGCAAAGTTGTTTTACATACTATTGCTGGGATCAACAAAATAAATAATTATCTGTAAGAAAAAGAAAAAAAGGAACGAATCGCCTGTATTCGGGAACGAAGAGGCGATAATAAGGAACGAAGCATTCTATTTCCGTGAGGACTATAGTGACGATCCATTTACATATGCCTGCCGGGAACACGGGGGCTATTTCCGTTTTAAGCAACAAACCGTACAAATAAAGATACCAGTATAACAAACGTCGCGAAAAAAATTTCGCGACGTTGCATCTGGTATCCGATGTATAAAACCGGATTAATTGGCATTAATACACTGAATAGCATTCAGAAAAGCATCCGGCGACCGGGGTGACTGATTAAAATCGAACTCAAACAGCAGATCACCCAGGAATGGAGAGTCTTCACGAATTGTCGGCCTGCCATCACCGCCGAGTCTTTCACCGTTACAGAACAGATCTTCAATAAATTTCAGATATGCATCATGACTGAGTGTCTGATGGTCCACCATACCCTGTTTCGCATACGGACTGATCATAAGTCCCGGAACACGGGGTCCATAGCCGTAATTATCAACAGTTGGCGGCACAACATGATCATATTTTCCACCCCAGTCATCCCAAGAGATGAAAATCGCGCAATGTTCCCAGATATCCGGGTACTGCATGATCAATTTAATAATTGACGTTACATAATTGTGTCCGGTTTTCAGATTGGACGAAGTTCCATTAATACTCCCGGAGTGCTCACTTGCAAGGAACCCGGGAACAATCCAGCTGACGGCAGGAAGGGTATTATTGCGAAGACCGCGCATAAATGTGGTCCCGTCGTTGGCGTCGGAAGACCAGACTTTTCTCTGTGATTTATTTTTGTCAATACCCTGAAACCATTTTAAAGCATTGAAGTAGGTCCATACAGGATCGTTTCCATCAAAGCAGAATGCGTCACACGAAGTGCACGTGGTGTTGAAATTTTCTCCGAGGTAATATCCCCATTCGACGCTTTTAGAGTCAAATAGATCGGCCATATTACTCCAGCGATATCTTTGCTGATACCGCTCCGGATCCCCATAACGACCGGTTACCGGCATGGGATTGAACTGTACCGTCTCTCCATTTGGTATGCCACCATTCGCAATATCCCCTATCTCCGTTACACATGGTGAACCCGAGCAGTCGGCCGACCATCCTGAAACCATATAGAGGTGACTGGGAAGACTATAGCATTTTGCGGCTTGAAACATACGGTCCTGCAATACGAATTGATTTGCCATTGTCCAGTAATTGGGAATCTGAGTACCATCATGATAGGCGAAACACTGTGCCATATTTTTGCCGGGATTTGCGGCAATGTATCCATCCGCTTTGATAATATTTCGCTCAGATTCAATATTGCTTGTAGCCAGTTCAGTTTCGGCATATGAATTTTCATGACCGTAAACAGGTTCACCCTTTACCGTTGTATTAAGTTTGAACCTGGCGGGATTCTCATTAATCAAACCGACACGCTCCAGATTGTCACTGCCGGGATAGGTTCCGAAATAGTTGTCAAACGAACGGTTTTCCTGCATAATGACTATCACATGGGTAATTTTTTGTTTTGCCTGATTTAAGAGCGCTGTTTTATCACCTACAGTGAACGATCCATAGTTTTCCTGCGTACCCGCAGCTGCGGAAACATAACACTCCGTTGCCGATACTCCGTTTGTCGGAACCCAGCATTCTCTTGTATCAGGGGATACCGTCTTGGAACCACCCGTACTGAGAGTCCATGTAAAATGCGGTTGCGGACTGACGATCTGACCTGCCGAATTACGGGCAGTGGCTCTAAAAGTCACTGAATTATACGGTTTGGCCGTTACATACGGAGGCCAGACCTCGATAGTGGCAATCTCATTACCGTCGCCGACCGTGAGGTCCGGAGCATTGGCATTGATACCCGCATTGTTCGGATTCTTTACGGTACATTTGAAAACATAGGTTCCCGGCTGCGCCGTGCCGCCGCTGAGAGGCGGGAATGCCCAGAGGTTTTTTGCCTGATTGGTGCCGTTATTCTGACCAAAGGTTGACTGCGGCCCGCTGACCTGGGACCAGGTGTAGATCAGCTGATCGTCATTGAAGACATTATCGGTTGCGAGGCTTTTAAGCTGGATCCATTTGGTGTTTGTATACAGTGTTGCTGTCGGACTGTTAACCCATGAAGGATACGCACTGACGGTTGCGGTTGCCGCAAGTGTCAGAAAAGCTGTTAGAACCAGGCGTTTCATGAAAACCTCCTGAACTGTGGTTGGTGATGTGATGCACTGTTTTTGTTGCACATTGTAAAACTGCATTAAAATTAACAACTGAAAATATACTCCTCCATCTCCCGCTCCTTTCCCACCGGAGGAATTTTCATACTAATGATGTGCTTTTATACGGTTGAAATACATCTCTTTAAATTGGAATCACAGGTACTGTCATTGCGACTTTGTATACATCGACAGTAATACCGGGATTAAAAAAAATAACTGAATATATTCAAGAAGAAGAACAAAAGGAACGAACAGCATGTATACGGGAACGAAGTGGCAATAATAAGGAACGAGTCGCCTGTATTCGGAAACGAAATAATTTTCTGAGGGAATAAAATTTCGAGGCGGAGGTTGCAGGGTAAAACAACTGACAGGTATCTGCTTTTTTCCGGCACGAACAAGGTTTCCCGGAAATGAACTGGAAAAGAGAGCTGTCGTTACTGCCGTATGTGAACCGACATTATTGAAGGATAAAATAGTCATTACCTATTTTGGAGATGCGGATCACCGCACAGGACCTCGTCGCGGCATGCAAAGACAATGTGGATGGGAATACAATGATAAACAATGAAAACTCATCAGTACAAGAACAGATGATCTGCATCCCGAAAGGATGCATCGTACTGAGAGACGACAGAATTCAAAAAGAGTGGAACGTTGAAATAGACAGTTTTCTTCTGGCACGATACCCCGTTACCCAGCAGTTGTATTTATCAATTACCGGCACATCGCCGTCTGCTTTTCATGGGGATCATAAACCTGTTGAAACGGTCTCATTTATTGACGCGGCGCTTTTTTGTAATCTGCTGTCAAAACGGGAAGCACTCAAAGAATGTTATGCCTTCGGCCGGCATGAAACGGACATTGTTTTTAATAGTCAATCTGATGGGTACCGGCTTCCTTCAGAAGCGGAATGGGAATATGCATGCCGGGCCGGGAGTTCAAAACCCGTTTACGGGAAAATTGATGAAATAGCCTGGTATAAAGGAAATTCTGAAAATGAGACACATACTGTCGGCCTCAAAAAGCCCAATACATGGGGACTGTATGATATGTTGGGAAACGTCTGGGAATGGTGTGGCGATATATATGACGAAAATGTATACGGCACCTACCGGATTTTCCGCGGGGGCGGATGGAACGATACGAAAAGAGGTTGTTTAGGCTCGAATCGTCGGAGGAGTCACCCTGCATTTCGAATTGATGATCTTGGTTTCAGGATTGCAAAAAACATTTAGAGAAGCATTTCCGGAATGGGCTCAGGAACAGGTGATTATGCAATCGGTCCGACAGATGGTGAAATTTGTCTATGGATATGGTGGATAGGTTAATAATTATGAGAAATACATTCGTATTCATCTGCATTACCGCTATAGTACATGTGACTTTTTTCTGTTGCTGCGCCTCACTTG
>Ga0316575_10000244_pt1 | contig 14789 bp, 9 predicted proteins | sample J5NA_FD_203072 | JGI IMG/M metagenome (GOLD analysis project Ga0316575, IMG submission 203072) | Rhizosphere microbial communities from salt marsh grasses in Alabama, United States - J5-7_050615r2r3 | ecosystem: Host-associated > Plants > Roots > Rhizosphere | place: USA: Alabama | collected...
GGTTCGATGGGTGCGCATCGAGATCGAGGACGGCCTGCCGATCGATCCCGACATCGCGACCGCGTACGTCATGGGAATCCTCAACGACCCCGAGGGGTGGAGCGCTCGCGGACGCGTATCGTTCGGGCGCACCGACGGCGCCGCGGACATCCGCGTCATCTTCGCCTCGCCCAAGCGCGCGGAGACCCTATGCGCCCGCCCGCACGACCCCGCGACGGTCGTCATCGAGCCCCCGGACGTCCCACCCGGCCCTGTCGGGATGGGCGCGACGCCCGCCGCGTCGGCGACGCCTTCGCCGACCCTGACGCCGTCCCCGACGACGAGCCCGTCGCCATCGGCCGAACGCGAGCCCTCGTGCGCCGACCGCGGCATGATCGTCGTGAGCGCCTACAAGTGGGCGACGGGAATCGCGGTCTTCGGCGACGACGCGAGGTCGGGACACGCGTACATGCTCAACCATCCCGTCGGGCACCTCCTCGGCGAGGAGGACGCCACCTGCGACGCGACGAAGTCCGAGGTCGCGTCGGTCATGGTCAATCAGGAGCTTCCGATCGACCCGTGCCTGCCCAACGGCTGGCCCTTCCCCGCCGAAGAACAGGACGGGGGCTAGCCGGATCGCGCCGCGGATGTCTCGCGCGAGTGGTGGGATGGAGCCATGACGCGCGTGACGCTGAAGGCCCCGGTTCCGCCCCCGGCGGAGCCGACGCCGGACGCGGCCCAACGCGCGGCGCTCGATCGCGTCGCGGACGCTAGCGGTCACGTCGTCGTGGTCGGTCAGGCGGGCAGCGGCAAGACGACGGTGGCGGTGGCGGCTACGGCGGCGGAGGTCCGGTCGGGGCGCTCAGAACCCGGACGCGTGTTGCTGCTCGCCCCGACGCGCCGCGCCGCCGCCACGCTGCGGGACCGGGTCACCGCGGCGATGGCGGCTCCCACCGGGGTTCCTCCCGTGCGGACCGCCGCGTCGTGGGCGTACTCGATCCTGCGAGCGGCCGCGGACACCGCGGGCGAACCGCGTCCGCAGCTCGTCTCAGGCGCGGAGCAGGACGTCGTCCTGAGGGAGCTCCTGGAGGGCCACGGAAAGGGGAGGGGCGCCGACGTGAGCTGGGACGGGATCGTGCCGGAGGAGGCCGTGCGGCTCCCGGGTTTCCGGCGGGAGCTTCGCGACCTCTTGATGCGCGCGTCGGAGGCCGGGCTCGGCCCCGAGGAGCTCGCGGAACTCGGGCGGCGAAGCGGGCGTCCCGAATGGGAACGCGCCGCGATCGTGTTCCGCGAGTACGAGCAGGTCATGGCGCTACGGTCGCTGCCCGCGGACCAGGGCGCTCGGTACGACCCCGCCGAGGTGGTCGCCGCGGCCGCCGACGAGCTTCGCGCATGGCCCGAGTCGGCGGTGAGCCCGGGTCCGCAGTGGAGGCTCATCGTCGTCGACGACGCCCACGACGTGACTCGCGCGACGATCGGCCTTCTGGACGTCGCGGCGTCGCGAGGCGCGCGCATCGCGCTCATCGGCAACGCCGACGAGTCCGTGCAGGGCTACCGGGGCGCCGTCCCGAGCTTCCTCGCCCAGGCCACCGATCCGCGGCCGACGGGGTGGGGCGCGGAGCTCGTGCGCCTCGATGACTCGCACCGCCAGGGGGCGCCGCTCGCTACGGTCGCGGCGTCCGTGGCCGCCCGCGTCGGGACGGTCGGCGTGGGCTCCGCCCGAGCCGCGGTCGACGCCTCCGGTGAGAATCCGCCGGTCGAGGTGATCCGAGCGCCCCGCCGTTCGGCGGCCGTCACCGCGACGGCGACACGCCTGCGCGCGCTCCGGCTCGCCCACGGGGACGACGTGCCGTGGTCGAGTATGGCCGTCATCGCTCGGTCGAGCGCCCGGCTGCGCGAGGCGCGATCCGCACTACTCGCCGCAGACATTCCATGCGAGTCCCTCGGCGACGGGGTGGCGCTCCATCGTGAACCCGCCGTCGTTCCGTTGCTCGCGATCGTGCGCGTGGCGCTCGGGGAATCGTGGACCGCGGAGAGCGCCGTGGTCGTCTTGACGTCCCGCGCCGTCGGCCTCGACGCGATCGGCCTGCGCCGGCTTCGACGCGCGCTCGTGCGCGAGGAGCGCGCCGCGGGCGGCGCGCGCGCCGGATCCGACCTGCTGGTCGAGGCACTCGACGAACCGGCGAGGCTCGCGACGCTGGGGGGCAGAGAGGCGAGGCGCGCAGCCCTGGTCGCGACGGCGGTCGCGGACGCTCGCGCGGCCGCGGCGACGAGAAAGACGGCGACGGCTGTGATCTGGGCCGTCTGGTCGCGCCTCGGGGTGGCGGAGGCGTGGCGCGAAGGGGCGCTCGCGGGCTCCGCGCGCGACGACGCCGACCTCGACGCGGTCATCGCCCTGATACGCGCCGCCGAACAGTTCTCCACGCGCCTGCCCGAGGCCGCACCGGAGGCCTTCCTGTCCTACCTCGAGGCCCAAGACTTCGCCGCCGACAGCCTCGCGCCGACCGGTACGAGCCTCGACGGCGTCTGCTTCGCGACCCCCGCATCGGCCGCGGGACGCGAATGGGACGTCGTGGTGATCGACGGGCTCGAGGAGGGGCTGTGGCCGAACCTCCGGCTTCGGGACTCCGTGCTCGGCTCTCAGGCGCTCGCCGAGGTTCTCGCCGGCCGGGCCGAGGCGATTCCGGTGCCCGACGAGGGGCGAGCGGCGGCGGCCGCGGCGGCGCGCGCGGCCGTTCTCGCCGACGAGACCCGCGCGTTGCTCGTCGCCGTGACGCGCGCGCGTCGGCGGGTCATCGTCCCGGTCCTCGACGAGGCGACCGTCGATTCGGACGCCCGCCCGTCGCGCTACGTCGGTTGGCTTCTCGCTGCGGGGACCGAGACCCGCCTCGCGTCGGACGTCGACGGAGTCTCGGATCTGCGCGACGCCGTAGCGACGCTCCGCCGCGAGGCGCTTCGAGCGGGTCGGGGGGAGGTTCGCGGATACGCGGAGATGCTCGCGCGCCTCGCGCTGGCGGGGGTGCCCGGAGCCGATCCGCGGGAGTGGCGGGGCGCGGACGAACGCTCCTCCGACGCTCCGCTTTGGGCCGCGGACGCGCGCGTGGCCGTGTCTCCGTCCAAGGTCGAGTCGGCCGAGACCTGCCCGCTTCGATGGGCGTTGGTGTTCGCCGGAGGCGACCGGGAGTCCGGGACGGCGCAGCGCGTCGGAAGCCTCGTTCACGAGATCGCCGCGGCGATGCCGGCCGCGACCGCCGAGGAGTACGAACGGGCGCTCGACGAGCGGTGGGGGGAGATCGGGACGCTTGAGACGTGGGCGGGCCGGACGGAGCGCGCCCGCGCGTCCGAGATGGTGCGCAAGCTTGCCGACTACGCGGCGTCCGTCGTTGCCGACGAGGTTCGGACGGAGGCGCCGTTCCGCGTCGAAATCGGCCGCGCCGCGCTGGGTGGTCAAGCGGATCGCGTTCACGTCAACGGCGGGCGGGCGAGCATCGCGGACCTCAAGACCGGGAAGACCGCGGCAACCGCCGACGAGGCCGCGTCGCACGCCCAGCTCGCGATGTACCAGCTCGCCGCGGCGCGCGGCGCCTTCCCGGGAATCGAGGGCGCGGACGGCGCGGAGCTCGTCTACCTGGGCACGGACAGCGTGGGGGTCACGACGCGGAGCCAGGGCGCGATCGACGTGGCCGAGGAGGAAGGTCGGCTCGCCGACGTCGTCGCGACCATGGCCTCCGCCTCCTTCGAGGCCCGCACTGGCCCGCATTGCGACCGATGCCCGGTCCGCCGGAGCTGCCCGGCGCAGCCGGAGGGGACGGAGGTGGGCCGATGAACGCGGAGGACCCGGGGATCGTCCTTGGTCGCGGCCGCACGGTCGACCAGCTCGCGGCCGTCATCGACGCGCGCCGCGTGCCGACGTCCGAGCAGGCCGAGGTGGCCGGCTGGGGGACCTCGCCCGCCCTCGTCGTCGCAGGGGCCGGCTCGGGCAAGACGGAGACGCTGTCGATGCGGATGGTGTACCTCCTCGACCACGCCCGCGAATGGTGGGGCGAGGACGTGTCGCCGGACCAGATCCTCTGCCTCACCTTCACCCGCAAGGCCGCCGCCGAGATCTCGTCGCGTGCGCGCGAGCGCATCGCCGCCGCCTTCGGGGACGACGCCGCGCGCCCGTCCCCGACCGTCGCGACGTACAACGCGTACGCGGCGGGGCTCGTCGGCGAGCATGGGCTCCGCGTCGGCGTCGACCCGGACTCGGTGATTCTCACGGATGCGTCGCTGTGGCAGATGGCGTCGGCGATCGTCGAGGGGTGGGTCGACGACATCGACTCCTCCTCCGCCGCGAGCACCATCGTCCGAGCCATTCCCGCGCTCGCGTCGCAGTTGTCCGACCACGGCGCGTCGCCGTCCGAACTGGCGGCGTTCGCCGTCGCGATCGCGGAAGCCGTCGAGGCGATGCCGTCGAGGACCGGGAAGTCGCCGGGATCTCCGACGAAGGCGGCGAGGGAGACTGCTGCCCGATTCCGCTCCCGTGCCGCGCTCGCGCCGCTGCTCGAGGAGTACGCCCGGCGCAAGAGGGAGGGCTCGTTCCTCGATTTCGCGGACCAGATCGCGCTTGCCGGGCGCCTGGCGCGCAACCCAGCCGTGCGCGCGGTCGAGCGCTCGCGGTACCGCGCCGTGCTGCTCGACGAGTTCCAGGACACGTCTCACGGGCAACTCGACCTCTTCGCGACGATGTTCGGGGACCGCCACCCCGTCATGGCCGTCGGAGACCCTCACCAGGCGATCTACGGATTCCGGGGCGCCTCCGCGGCGTCGCTCGCCGCCTTCGTCGACCGCTTCGGCGGCCGCGACGCCGTCGGCCACCTCACGCTGTCGACCTCCTGGCGCAACGCCCCGGGCGTGCTTGTCGCGGCGAACGCCGTCACCGAACCGTTGCGCGCGACCGCTCGCGTCTCCGTGCCGGAGCTCCGACCGCGGGACGGGGCGATCGACGTGGTCGCGCCGATCGCCATGCGCATGTACGCCGACTCTCGGGCCGAGGCGGCCGGCGTCGTCGAGGATCTCGTCGCGCGGCGCGCGGATCTGCAGCGGTGGCGCGAGGCTCACCCCGAGACCGCCCGGGAGGGTCACCCGACGGCGGCGGTCCTCTGCCGCCGGCGCAGCCAGTTTCCCGCGATCGTGGCCGCGCTCCGCGAGCGCGGCGTGCGCTACCAGGTAGTGGGCCTCGGGGGACTTCTCGACGTGCCGGAGATCGTCGACCTTGTCGCGCTGCTCGAGGCCGCTCACGACCCGAGCCGCGGGGACTCACTCATGCGCCTGCTCGCGTCGGAGCGCTTCGCGCTCGGCGCGGCGGACCTTGCGGCGCTCGCCGACTACTCGCGCGAGCTCGCCGGTCCGCGAGAAACCCGCGAGGCCGAGCCGAGCATCGTCGACGCGATCGAGGATCTTCCGGCGCCCGGCTGGGTCTCCCGGGACGGGCGCGTCATCACCGACGCGGCGCGCGAGCGGATCGCGCGGGCCCGCGCCGTGCTCGCCACGATCCGCGCGCACACCTTCCTCCCGCTCGGCGAGCTCGTAGCCTTCGCCGCGCGGGCGTACGTCCTGGACATCGAATGCGCGGTGGCGCGCGACGACGGCGGCGGTTCGGACGCGCTGGAGTCCTTCGGAGATGTCGCGCGCACCTTCGCGACGGGCGCGGAGCACGCGACGCTCGGCGCCTTCCTCGCCTGGCTCGCCGCGGCGAGGGAAGAGGAGTCCGGCTTGGACTCGCCCGTCGCGACGCCCGATCCGAGCGCGGTCCAGGTGCAGACGGTTCACGCAGCGAAGGGGCTCGAGTGGGACATCGTCGCCGTCCCGGGGCTCGTCGACGGACGCTTCCCCATCGTCGATCCGCCGACCTCGACGCGCGCCGAGTACGCGAGCTCCGGATGGATGAAGGAGCTCCGAGAACTCCCATGGCCGCTGCGCCGGGACGCCGCCGAGATGCCCGTGTGGGACGGGACCGGCGCCGCGACGTTCGCGGAATTCTCGGCGAGCGTCGAGGCGTTCAAGGTCGCGGCGGGTCGGCACGCGCTCGAGGAGGAGCGCCGCCTGTTCTACGTGGCGATTACCCGCGCCTTCTCGAGCGTGATCCTTAGCGGCGCGTGGTGGGACGAACGGAAGAAGCCCCAGGAGCCGTCGATCTACGTGAGGGAGCTCGTCGACGCTGGGGTGGTGTCCGAGGATGGCTGGGACCCGCGGCCCGACGCGAACCCGCTGGACGACAATCCGCCGGACGTCGCCCCGTGGCCGCCGGAGCCGACGAACGCGATCCGCGCGACGCGCGAGCTCGCGTCGGCCGTCCGCGCGGCCGTCGCCGATCCTCCCGCGCCTGCATCCTCGCTGCCGTATGCGCGGGAGATCGAGGCGATGCTCGCCGAGGCGGCGAGCTCGGGGGGTGCCGTCGTCGCGACGCCCGCGCACCTGTCGGCGACCGCGCTCGTCGCGCTCGCGCGCGATCGCGACGCGTTCGCCCTCGGCTTGCGGCGGCCGATCCCGTCCGAGCCGACGGCCGCGGCCGAGCGCGGAAGCGCCTTCCACGCCTGGGTCGAGACGCACTTCGGAGCGACGCCGCTCTGGGACGAGGAGGACCCCGAGGCGGGCGACGACCTCGAGGCGCTGCGCGCGCGATTCCTTGCGTCCCCGTGGGCGCGGCGCACGCCGAGCCACGTCGAGGCGGACGTGGAGCTGCCGCTCGCCGGAGTCACGTTGCGCTCGCGCATCGACGCGGTATTCCCGCCGGGCGACGGCCTGGAGAGACTCACCGTCGTCGACTGGAAGACGGGCCCCCCGCCCCGCGAGCCGGACGAACGCGCGGCGCGTGAGGTGCAACTGGCGATGTACCGCCTCGCGTGGGCGCGCCTCGCGGGCGTCCCGGTCGCGGACGTCGACGCCGTGTTCTTCTACGCCTCCACCGGGGACACCGTCTCACCCGATCGGTTGCTCGACGAGGAAGAGATCGTCGCGCTTCTTGGCGGCTAGAGTTCGTCGGCCTCGTCGAGGATCGCCTCGAGGTCGGCGAGCATGTTGACCGCGTCGTCGACGATCTCGTCGCTCTCCGTGCGGACGCCGTGGAGCAGCCACCGCGCGAGCGCGAGCTCCGCCGCGAGGCGGGCGCGATCGACGAGGTGCGGGTCGCGGAGCTCCCGGCGACCCACCGAATACGCCTCGATCACGGAGTCGGCCGCCTCCGGGGTTGCGGCGGCGACGAGCCACGCGAGGTCGTCCGCCGGGTCGGCGACCTTCGCCTCGGCCCATCCGACGACGCCGGCGACCGTGCCGTCGGAGACGATGACCTGGTGCTCGCCGAGGCTTCCGTGCACGGGCGTCGGTTCGAATCGCCACCACGCGACATTCTCGAGGCGCTCCTCCCAGCGTGCCGTGAGGGCCGGCGGGACCTTGCCGGTCTGCGCGGCGGCGTCGAGTTCGGCGAGTCGGCGCTGGCGGTAGGCCTCGGGCGCGTACGTGGGGAGGCCGGCGTCCTCGACGAGGTCCGTCGGCAACTCGTGGATCTGCGCGATCGCGCGCCCGAGCGAGGCCGCGAGGCCCGGTCCCGGGTCGAGTGCCGCGAGGCTGAGCCGCGTGCCGCGAATCTCCTCGTAGACGACGGCGCGACCGCCTTCGGGCAAAGCGGCGGTGCCGGCGGGGCGGGGGATGTCGAAGGCGATCGCGCCTGCGTCGCGCGATCGTGCCAGCGCGGCGAGGAGGCCGAGCTCGGCCTCGAGGGCCGCCCCGGCGGAGGCCCGGCGCGGGGCGCGGACGATCCAACGTTTCCCGGTGGCGTCCGCGACGATCACGACGTCGAAGTCGACGTCCGCGTACGGGCTGCGCAGCACGTCGTACACGTCGAGGCCGGGAACGGCGGCGGACGCGAGCGCGGCGAGCGCGAGCGGCGAGTGGGGCACGACCTCACGGTAGAGCCAAATCACGCCCGAGCGCCACGCGCCGCGTCGAGCGGAGGCTACCGTGTGAGGATGCGCAATCGGTGGCCCCTCGCAGAACCGCCCCGCATCGACCGCCATGCCAACCGCCGCGACAGCGTCGATCTCGCGACGGCGGACGCGGTGATCACCTCGCGCGGGGGTGTGCGCGTGGACGGTGGCCGCCTCGTGATCGTTCCTCCCGCGGAGCGGCCGGAGGCGCGGACCGTCTTCTACCTCGGGATGATCGACGGGCACGACGTCGTCGGGGTGGTGCCCGCGGGCGATCCGCCCGCCGCCGACGATACGTTCGTGCCGCTTCGGCGAGCCTTCCTCGCCTTCGACGAGGAGCACGCGGCGACGGACCGCGAGCTCGCGTCGACGGCCGTGGCGATGGCGACATGGCACGAGAGGGCCGCGCGCTGCCCCTTGTGCGGAGCGCGGACGGAATCGGCGAGCGGCGGATGGATTCGCCGATGCGTCGAGGACGGCGTCGAGCACTATCCCCGCACTGATCCCGCAGTGATCGTACGTATCACCGACCCGGACGACCGCCTCCTCCTCGCCCACGTCGCGTACCACTCGCCGGGTCGCTTCTCGCACCTCGCCGGGTACGTCGAGCCGGGAGAGTCGCTGGAACAGGCCGCGCACCGCGAGGTGCGCGAGGAGGCGGACATCGCGATCACGGATCTCGCCTACGTGGGGAGCCAGCCCTGGCCGTTCCCCGCCTCGATCATGGTGGGCTTCGCGGCTCGTACGGCCTCGGCCGCGTTCGAGGTCGACGGCGAGGAGGTCGTCGAGGCGGCCTGGTTCACGCGCGAGGACCTCGCGGCGCGCGTCGCCGAGGGCGCGGTGATACTCGCGCCCCCAGACTCCATCGCGCGCTTTCTCGTCCACGATTGGTACGGCGGGGCGATCCCCGACGCCCCGGGCGTCACCTCGGCGTGACACCATCGGCGTCATGACTCCGCGACCGCACTCGCCCGAGGACATCCTCGAGCCGCTTGACCCCGAGCAGCGCGAGGTCGCCCGCGCCCTCACGGGCCCCGTCTGCGTCCTCGCGGGCGCCGGCACGGGCAAGACGCGCGCCATCACCCACCGCATCGCCTACGGGGTCGCGGTCAACGCCTACCAGCCGCAGTCCGTCCTCGCCGTCACCTTCACGGCGCGCGCCGCCGGGGAGATGCGCCAACGCCTGCGCGGCCTCGGCGTCGACGGGGTCCAGGCCAAGACGTTCCACGCCGCCGCGCTTCGCCAGCTCGGCTACTTCTGGCCGGAGGTCGTCGGCGGGGAGATTCCGCCGATCTCGCCCCAGAAAGGCGCCCTGGTGGGCGAGGCCGCGCGAAGCATCGGCCTGAGCGTAGATCGGATCGCCGTCCGCGACCTCGCCGCGGAGATCGAGTGGGCCAAGGTATCGCTCGTCGACTCCGACGACTATGCCGCCACGGCCGTCCGCGACGGGAGACCGCAGCCGGCGGGCATCGACCGCGCGACGGTCGCCGAGCTCATGCGCGCGTACGAAGACGCGAAAACCGCGAGGGTGGTGCTGGACTTCGAGGACATCCTGTTGATCCTTGCGGACGTCATGGCCCGCCACCGCGAGGTGGGCGACACGATCCGGCGCCAGTACCGACACTTCGTCGTCGACGAGTACCAAGACGTGTCGCCGCTCCAGCAGTACCTGCTCGACCAGTGGCTCGGCGGCCGTGACGAGCTCTGCGTCGTCGGCGATCCGTCTCAGACCATCTACTCGTTCGCCGGCGCCACACCGCGCCACCTCACCGGCTTCTCCGGGCGCTATCCCCACGCCACGGTCGTGCGACTCGTGCGCGACTACCGGTCGACCCCGCAGGTCGTCGCGCTCGCGAATGGCCTGATGCGCCGGGGTGGGTCGGCGGTCGAGCTCGTCGCCCAGCGTCCCGCGGGGCCGCCCGTCGCGTATCAGGCGTACCCGGACACCGCGGCGGAGGCGGTCGGAACGGCCGAGCGGATCTCGGCCCTCGTCGAGGCGGGCACGCCGCGGGCCCAGATCGCGGTGCTGTACCGGACCAACGGCCAGTCGGAGGCGTTCGAGGACGCGCTGTCCCACGCGGGCATCGCCTACCTCGTGCGCGGGGGAGCGAGGTTTTTCGACCGCGAGGAGGTCAAGAAGGCGATGGTGCTGCTCCGAGGGGCGGCCGTCACGGCGACGGACGACGTCCCCGTCGCCGTGCGGGAGGCGCTCGATGGCGCTGGGTGGAGTGAGGATCCGCCGGCGGAGCGGGGGGCGGTGCGGGAGCGGTGGGATTCTCTTCAGGCGATCGCCGAGCTCGCCGACGAGTGGGACGGGACGCTGCGCGAGTTCGTGGACGAGCTCGACGAGCGAGCGTCGGCGCAGCACGCGCCGTCCGTGGACGGGGTCACACTCACGACGCTCCACGCGGCGAAGGGTCTCGAATGGGACGCGGTGTTCATCGTCGGCCTGAGCGAGGGACTCATGCCCGTGACGCTGGCCGAGACGGAAGGCGCGATCGAGGAGGAGCGACGGCTCCTGTACGTCGGGATTACGCGGGCGCGCGAGCACCTCGTTCTGTCGTACGCGCGGGCGCGGTCCGAGGGTTCCCGCGCGACGAGGAAGAGGACGCGCTTTCTCGAGAAGTGGTGGCCGGAGGAAGCCGCGCGGCCGCGTCCCCGGCCCAAGCCCGCGGCCGCGGACCTCGCGCCCGCCGACCTCCGGCTCTTCGAGGAGCTCAAGGCGTGGCGGCTCGCGCACGCCGAGGCGGACGCGAAGCCGGCGTACACCGTGCTCGTCGATGCGAGCCTCGCCGAGATCGCGCAGAACCGGCCCGGGACGTTGGGGCAGCTCGCGCGGATCCGCGGCGTCGGACCCACCAAGCTCGACCGCTATGGTCCCGAAATACTCGACATCGTCGCGGGGGACGCCGCGCGACCCTGAGCGGTTCCCGCGCGTTCGAACGCGGCGCGCTCCGCTGCCTCGTCGTCACCCACGGGGCCCGCGGCTCCGCACCCACACGCCGGGTGCGCGCCGACCGGCGAGAACGTGGCGTCTCCCCCCGCGGTGACGGTCCACACCCCGGCCTCGCGCGGCTCGTCGCGTAGCAGGGCGAGCAGTTCCCGCGCGGCGAGGGCGCCCGCGACGGCGACGCACTCGGCAGGGAGCGACGCGTCGCGCCGGGGATCGCCGAGCTGCAGCGCGAGGCGGGGCCACCAGGGGTCGCGGTCGGTGCGGTGCGCGGAGACGCAGCCCGCGCACGCGGTCGCGCCCGGCCTCACGAGGGGTCCGACCTCGACGGCGTCCTCGTCGGACACGACCAGGAGGTGGGGGACGTCGTCGGCGAGAAGGGTGCGGGCGGCGACGAGGTCGGGCCCGCCGTGGCAGCGGAGCACCTCGACGGTCGCCCTCGACTCGGAGGAAGTCCAGCGCACGTCTCCTCCAGCGTCGCGGACGGCCCGTGCAAGCGCCTCCGCGCGCGTCAGGGAGCGCGAGGAGGCGGCGTACGGGTCGGACGGACCCACCCGCCGGGAATCGACGACCGACATCGACCGCGCCCCTGCGACGGCGAGGATCCGGGCGGCCTCGAGCGTCACGCCGTCGGCTCCGCGCCATCGCACGCTCGCGAGCGCGAACCTACTCGCGGCCTCGTCGCCCGCGAGTAGGTGCGGAGCGGCCTCGAGCGCGGCGACGATCCGGGGGAACTCCCGTCGTTCGCGGGTGCTGACGTCGACCCCGCGCGACTCGAGGCCCTCGAGGAACCGCGCCTCCTCGGGCGTCAGCCCGTCCAGGGCGACGGGACGGCGGAGCCCCACCTGAAGGTGGCCGTTGTCGCGGCGGAGGACGGGGACGCCCCGACGGAGTCGCATGGTGCCACTCTGGCGTGCTCGCGCACGGCGCGTGCGCTTTCCACAGGTCAAGGGCCGCCCGGGTACGACAAAGGCGGGCGGCTTCCGCCGCCCGCCCCTGTTGACGCTTCTAGGCCGGAGCCTTCGGGAGAATGCGGGTCAACTTGGTCCCGCAGTTCGGACAGATAGCCTTCGCCATACGGCGACCGTTGGTCACCGTGACATCGCCGGTGGCCTGAACCTTTGCCTTGTCCTTCAGGCAGTAGAACTCGCCCGAGTACTTCTCATCCATGACTGCTCCCATCTATTGGCGGGATTCTTGGCGCCCGCTCCCATCGCCTCCCGCTGTGATGCATTCCAGCGTATGCCCGCCTTGGGACAAATCCGGGCAAGCGCGGGGCTCGTGTCGTCGTTAGGCCGGAATGGGGCCGGAGGGCGGGGGATCGTCGCCGAGCATCTCGCGCAGCTCCCGATCGACGTCATCGGCGGATCCGCCCGTCGTGCGCGCCTCGACCCACGCCTTCGCGTCGGCGAGGTCCTCGCCGGACGGGAGGAGGTCGGGATGCGACCAGACGGCGTCGCGGGCTTCGGGCCCGGCGGCGATGCGGAGCGACGCCCACATGTCGGCCGCGTCCCGTAGGCGGCGCGGCCGGAGTTCGAGCCCGAGGAGCGTCGCGAACGTGTGTTCCGCAGGTCCGCCGGCGGCACGGCGACGCCTGGTCATCTCACGCAAGGCTCCGAGGTGGGCGAGGTGCGGCGCGGCGGCTTGGGCCGTCACGTCGTCGACCCACCCCTCGACGAGCGCGAGGAGCGTCTCGATCGTCTCGAGCGTGGCACGCTGGTCGTCGGTGTGCGAACTCGCGAACACCCCGTCGCTCATCGCCTTCTGGAGCTTCGCGGGATCGCCCATACCGGCGCTCTGCACCGCCTCGTCCAGCGCGGCGAGGTCGATCGTGACGTCGCCCGAGTAGCGCTCGATCGCGGCGATCAGCTGGCCGCGAAGCCACGGCGCGTGCTTGAACAGGCGTACGTGCGCGCACTCGCGCAGAGCAAGGAACGCGCGAACCTCGTCCTCCGGGACGTCGAGCCCCTCGCAGAACTCGGCGATGGACCTCGGCACGAGTGCGACGCGGGGTTCGGGTAGGAGGGGCAAGCCGAGATCGGTCGCGCCGAACGCCTCGCGCGCGAGGGCGCCCGCGGCCTGTCCGACGTGCATCCCGCACACGGTCGGGCTCACGCTGCCGAGCAGCCCCGGCTCGACGCCGTCGTTGTCCCGCGAGAGCAACTCGCTCAACGCGTGCGAGACGGACACCGCCACCGGCCCGGCGAGAACCAGCCACGTCGGCAACGTCGCCTCGACCCATTCGGCGTGGCTCCACACGAACGGTTGGAGCGTCGACGGCGCGAGGTCGGTCGCGGCGTCGAGCCACAACTCGGCCGATGTCACGGCGGCGCGGTGCTCGCTCGCGACGGCGGCGGAGACCGTCGGATCGCCGCCCTGGGCTGCAACGCCGCGAGCGACGTCGTGAGCGAGCACCCAGTTGACGTCCTCGCCCTCGCCCTGGGCCATCAGCGTGCGCAGCTGCGCGAGCAGATGGTCCATCATCCCCGGCGTCGCCTCGACCCCGGAGGACGCCGCGAGTTGCGAGGGGTCGATTCCCATACGCTCCAGCTCTACGAGCGCCTCGTCGGCGCGGTCGCCGAACAGATCCCGGAGAAGCCGCATCCACTGCGATGATTCGTCGCCCACCGCGCCTCCCTTGACGCCCGTGTGGCGCCGTACTCCCACGGTACGCCGCGCGTACCCGGGTCGAGGCGGCGTTCGCCATCAGCGATGATGGGGGCATGAGCATCGCACCCGAGCGACCCCGCGGTCCCGTCGCGTCCGTCCCCGCGGCACCGAGCGCGCGCGCCGTCATCCAGGCCCTCAGCGGGATGGTGGCGTCCCTCCTCGTCGCCGCGCTCATTATCGTGCCGTCGCCGTACTCGATCGAGGGGGCCGGGCCGACGTTCGACGTCCTCGCCGCCGACGAGGACGGCAATCCGATCGTGTCGATCGGCGGGGCCACGACGTACGGGGCGTCGGGCCAACTCCGGATGACGACCGTCGCGGTGTCGCACGCGTCGTCCACGCCGTTCTCCTTCGGCGCCGTGGTACGTGCGTGGCTCGACCCGGCCATCTCGACCTTTCCCGACGTGCCGGTGCCGGACAACTACGACTCGGAGATTCGCCGGGAGTGGATCACGTCGCAGGACACGGCGGTCGTCGCCGCGATGGGCCAACTCGGCATCGACGTGCCCGCGACGATTCGCATCGCGGACATCCGCGAGGACTCGGGAGCTCTCGACAAGCTGCAGGTGGACGACGTGATCGACGCGGTCAACGGGAGCCCGATCGCGACGCTCCCGGAGCTTTCCGCGGCGCTCCGCGCCCTGACGCCCGGCGACCCCGTGACGGTGACGGTCACGAGGGCCGGTGCTCACGTCTCCGAGACCTTCGACACGATCGCGAACAGCGACGGCGAGGCCGTCATGGGGGTCCTCGTCGATCCCACGTTCGACATGCCGGTGACGGTCGACGTCGGCATCCCCGACGTCGGCGGTCCGAGCGCGGGAATGATCTTCACTCTCGCGATCGTCGACCTGCTCACCCCGGAGGACGAGCTCCACGGGGCGAGCGTCGCCGGGACCGGGACGATCTCTCCCGACGGCGACGTCGGGCCGATCGGCGGCATCGACCTCAAGATGATTGGCGCGCGGCGCGCGGGGGCCGACTGGTTCCTCGCCCCGGAGGCGAATTGCCCGAGCGTCGTCGGGCATGTTCCGTCGGGCTTGCGCGTTGTCTCCGTGTCGGACCTGGCCGACGCGTACAGCGCGATGGTCGCGATAGGCAACGGCACGGCGGACGATCTGCCCACGTGCTCGTGAGTGCGCGAGTGAGTGTGCAAGGCTAGGTACCGCACCGACAAGGATTGAGGACCGAGTGACGAGCGACGACCGACCCGAACGTCCCGTGCG
>Ga0316575_10000245_pt1 | contig 14739 bp, 13 predicted proteins | sample J5NA_FD_203072 | JGI IMG/M metagenome (GOLD analysis project Ga0316575, IMG submission 203072) | Rhizosphere microbial communities from salt marsh grasses in Alabama, United States - J5-7_050615r2r3 | ecosystem: Host-associated > Plants > Roots > Rhizosphere | place: USA: Alabama | collected...
CATGCGGTTTCGGGCGGGCGGCGAGGCGGGCAAGGGGGCGACGACGTTCTGCCACTCGCTGAACAACACGGTGGCCGCGAGCCCGCGGATCCTGATCCCGATCCTGGAGATGCACCAGAACGCGGACGGGAGCGTGACGGTGCCCGAGGCGTTGCGGCCGTACATGGGCGGGGCGGAGCGGATCGGGTAGCCCCGCAGCATCCGGCGGCAAGCCCTACGGGTAGCATCTCCCAACAGGAGGTGCCCGATGCGCGCAATTCTGACGGCTGTCTGCTCGATGCTCGTCGCCAGTGCCGCCCTCGGCGCCCCGCCGAAGGTGGTGAGGGCGATCCCGGACAACGGGGACGTCAACGTCGACCCCAACCTCACCGAGATCCGGATCACGTTCAACCAGCCGATGGACCCGGGCGGGCGGTCCATCGTCGGCGGCGGGGACTCCTTCCCCGCCATCACCGGCGACGTGCGCTGGGTCGGGGGGACCACCGTCGTCATCCCGGTGAAGCTCGAGGCGGACCACGAGTACTGGCTGAGCATCAACAACGAGCAGTTCCGCAACTTTGTGAACGACCGGGGCGAGTCGGCGGTGCCCTACCCGATCCGGTTCGTGACGGCGGGGGCGGACGCGAAGCCGACCGGCACGTACGCGGACCTCGCGGTGAACGGGGCGGCGGCGGACAGGCTGGCGGAACTGCTCTCGACGGCGTACTCGCACCGCGACCGGCTCGGGGTGGACTGGGCGGCATTGATCGGCGAGCACAAGGACGAGCTCAAGGGGGCCCGGAACGCGGACACGTTCGCGCGGATCGCGGGGACGCTGCTCGCGAAGGCGCAGGACAAGCACATCTGGTTCCAGGTGGGGTCGCGGCAGATCCCGACGTACATGCGCCCGGTGCCGCCGAACGTGAACCCGCCGATGCTGCCCAAGCTGGTGCCCAATTACGAGCGTCTGTCGGACTCCGTCGCGGTCGGGCGCTGGGACGACGGCATCGGGTACCTCTCGATCGACTCGTGGGACGGGTCGAACCGGGAGGCGGTCGAGAAGGCGTACGAGGCGTTGGGGCGTCTGCGCGACGCGGGGGCGATCATCGTCGACGTGCGCGCGAACGGGGGAGGAGACGAGACGCTCGCGCAGGGGTTCGCGGGGTGCTTCATCGACACGCCGTTCGTTTACGCGAAGAACCGGTACGTGGACGCGTCTGCGGAGGGTGGGTTCGGGGCGGTGCTGGAGCGTACGCTCGAGCCGAACACGAGCCGCCCACACTTCGCGGGCCCGGTGGTGGTGCTGTCGGGCCCGGTGGTGATGAGCAGCTGCGAGGCGTTCGTGCTGATGATGAAGGGCGCGCCGCGGGCGACGGTCGTCGGCGGGCGCACGCAGGGGAGCTCGGGGAACCCGAAGGCGCACGACCTGGGCAACGGCGTGACGGTGTGGCTGCCCTCGTGGGAGGCGCTCACGCCCGACGGCGAGGCGTTCGAGGGCGTGGGGATCGAGCCGGACGTGGAGGTCGAGGCGTCCGCGTCCGAGCTGTTCGCGGGGGACCCGGTGCTGACGAAGGGGCTTGAGATCGCGCGTGAGAAGGCGGGCGGGTGAACGGGTGCCCAAGCTCTGCCCGAAGATCATCCTCGAGGGCACGCGTCTGACGCACAAGACCGACCTCGCGTTCGCGCTCAACGAGCACCCGCGGGTGGTCGGCGAGCGCAAGTACCGGTACCACTCGCCGGTGGTGTCGGGGGAGTGGTGCGGGTTCACGAACACCCCGTGGGGGCGGGGGGTGATCAACTTCGACCCGGCGGAGCTCGAACGGGCGATCGCGACGTACGGCGCGTGGGTGAGCCTGATCGAGCTGCTGCCCTACTACTCGTGGATCATCGATCGGTTTCACGTGTCGACGCTCGCGTGGCAGCGCCGGCACGGGACGCTCGACGGCGCGCAGATGGACCGGCTCGTGCGCTCGCTGAGTGATATCGAGACGCGGCTCGTTCGGCTCGGGTTCAGGGTCGTCGTGTGCGTGCGCGACCCGGCGTCGTTCGGTGCGGCGCGGGCGGCGCGGCTCAAGGTCTCGGGCAATCCCAGGCAGTACGACGACCTGGGCGTGTTCGTCGAGGAGCAGGAACTCGTGCGTGAGATCGCGGGCAAGTCGCGCCTGGCGACGCTCGAGCTCGACGTGTCGGACGGCGACGTGCACGCGGCGGCGGACCGGGTGGCGGACTGGCTCGCGGCGACGGGCGGGTTGTACGCGCCAGAACTCGAACCGGGCGGGTGAACGCAGGCGGTGTGCGCGCACGAAGAGACCCCGCCTCCGCGGGATCCATTCGCGTGTTCAAAGGAGGGATGCGGGTGTCGATCAGCGCCGGCGGCGGAGGGTGGCGATGCCGCCGAGCCCGAGGAGGGCCATCGAACCGGGGGTCGGGACCGGGTTGAAGTTCAGGCCCATGAAGGTGAAGTCGCTGGACACGGAGGGGAAGATGCCGGGGACGTCGGGCTCGATACGGAGGAAGGTGATCGGGCCGCCGAAGAGGGCGTCACCGCGGAACTTCCAGCGGCCGGAGCCGGAGTCGTCGGGGGAGGAGAGGTTGATGATGTCGCCGCCGATGTCGGGGAGGGCGATGACGGAGTTCGCGGAGGTGTCATGGGCGACGAAGGTGTACGTGCCGTTGTCGGTGGTGACGGTGATGCCCTCGTTGATGCTGTCGGAAGAGGCGGCGCTGGAGAAGAGCTTGTTGATGTCGAGGCGGGTGAGGTTGACGGCGGAGTCGAAGCTGAACTGGAGGTAGTCGGCGAGCCCGACCTCGGTGTCGGCGCCGCCGCCGTACACGCCGACGCCGCCGGTCCCGCCGTCCTCGTAGGCGGTGCCGCGGGGCTGCGACAGGACCTCGACCGCGACGCCGTCGACCATGACGATCTGACGCTCGAGCCCTTCGGCGATGTCGGTGTAAGCGAGCTTGCCGGCGTTGGCGGCGCCGGTGGCGGCGAGCAGGGTGGCAGCAACGATCGCGCCCTTGGACATGTTCATCTCTCTCTCCTCTCTAGGGTGTTTCTCTGGTCTCTCTTGATCACGCCGCCGTGGCGGTCGCGATCACTGGAAACCTGCCACGGATCCGCGGGGCGGGCGAGTGATCGAGGGAGATGTGGGCAGAACGGGGGCGGGTCGCGCCGGTGGCACCGGCGGCGCGGGTGCGTGGTGGCGGGTGTGCGGGTGATGCGGACGGAAGAGAAACGTCCGCGTATGCGTGGGCGCGTGGAATTGGGGGGGATTTCGGCTCGGGACCCCGCGTGCGCCGGTCGCGCGTCGGGGCACGGGGCGTTGGTAGACTGCGGGGATGCCCACGCTCACGGTCACTCGGGTCGCGTCACCGGTCGGGGAGTTGCTGCTCGGGGCGAGCGAGCGGGGGGTGTGCCTGCTCGAGTTCGCGAACCCGGACCGGCGGTCGCGCGAGATCGCCGAGCTCGAAGGCGCGTTCGACGCGACGTTCGAGGAGGGCACGAACCGGCACCTGGAGCAGCTCGCGTACGAGCTCGACGGGTACTTTGCGGGGCGGGTGCGTTCGTTCTCGGTCGCGCTGGACACGCCGGGGACCGCTTGGCAGCGGCGTGTGTGGGACGCGCTCGTCACGATCCCGTGCGGTGAGACGTCGAGCTACGGTGCGCTCGCGGAGAAGCTCGGGTCGCCCGGGGCGGCGCGGGCGGTCGGGCTGGCGAACGGGCAGAACCGTGTGGCGATCGTGGTGGCGTGCCACCGGGTGATCGGGGCGGGCGGGGCGTTGGTGGGGTACGGCGGGGGCGTGGAGCGGAAGCGGTGGCTGCTCGACCACGAGGCGGCGATGACGGGGTCGGGGACGCTGTTCACGCCGGCAGGTTCTTCCTGATGCGTTTGAGGTCCTTGCGGATCCAGTCGAGCATGTTCCAGTAGAGCACGAGCGCGATGAGCGGGCCGAGCCCGATGAGCAAGATGCCGACGGTGTAGAGCAGCGGGCCGAGCCACATGAGGGTCTTGGCTCGCTTGAACGCCTTCCAGTTCGGGATGCGCGGCGTGAGCCAGCGCAGGTAGAGCATGGAGGCGAAGAAGCTGACCGCGAAGACGACCAGGGCGAGCAGCGCGACGAGCGGGGCGAGCGTGGCGGTGGACCCGCCGGCGATGCTCGGCGCAAGCTGAAAGATCATCTGGAGCAAAACAATCGCGACGTTGACCGCGAGGGTGATGCGGACGATCTGGCGTGCCTGCGAGGCATCGCGGCGTCCTTCGTACCCGGGGTCGGGGGCAGTGAAGAGCCACCACCCGTAGACGAGCGTGAGGGAGACCGCCACGCCGAGGATGCTGAACAGTTGCATGAAGGTGGCGGTGCTGCTTGAGCCGGCCATGGCGAACCCGACGGCAACGCCGGCGAAGCCCAGCAAGATCTGCACGATGATCGCCGCGAGGACGAGAAAGACGCCGCGGTGCAGCGCCGCAAGATAGCTCGGGGACGCGTGCTCGAGCATGTTTGAACGCAGCGACTGCTCGACCGGCAACCCGCACTCCGGGCAGACGCCCTCCGAGGGCAGCCCGGCGAGGGCGTACCCGCACTGGTGACAGGCGGCGTCGTCGGGGATCCGGGTGACGGGCGGCGGGGCGATGTCGGTCATGGCAATAACATAGCGACATCCCGCGCCGATCGCGCGTAATGTCGTGATGTCTCAGAGCCCGAACCGGGCGAGCGGGACGGTGCTGTCGACGTGGACGGGCTCGACGCCGCGCTGGCGGAGGTCGTCGATGAGCGCGCGCATCTCGGCGCGGGGCGGGGCGGTGAAGACCATCGGCTCGCCCGTGATCGGGTGCTCGAACGCGAGCAGGGCTGCGTGCAACGCGGGCGTGTCGATGAGCGTTGCGCCCTCGGGTGTGACGTAGGGACGCCCGGCGTACATGTCGTCGCCGACGATGGGGTACCCGAGGTGCGTGAGGTGCACGCGGATCTGGTGGGTGCGGCCTGTTTTCAGTTCGAGCTCGACGAGCGTGGCGTGCTGATCTCCCACCGCCGCGTCGTGCGAGCGGTAGCGTTCGCGGACGCGGCAGATGGTGACGGAGGGCTTGCCGAGGTCGTCGTGGCGGACGACTTGCTTCTCGCGGTACCCCTTGAGCTTGCTGGGGTGGGGGCCGATCGGGAGGTCGATGACCTGCCCGTCGGGCTCGACGCGTCCGTGGACGACGGCGAGGTAGCGTTTATCCACCTTGCGGTGCTCGAACTGGAGCCCGAGCTTCCAGTGCGTCTCGTCGTCCTTGGCGAAAGCGATGCACCCGGAGGTGTTGCGGTCGAGGCGGTGGACGACGCCGGGGCGGGCGAAGTCGGCGCCGACGGCGGAGAGTTCGCCGCCCGAGACGTGCTGGAAGCGCCATGCGAGGGCGTTGATGAGCGTGCCGGACTTCTCGGCGCGGGCGGGGTGGACGATGATGTCCGCCTGCTTGTTGAGCACGATCAGGTGCTCGTCCTCGAAGAGCACTTCGAGGGGGATCTCTTCGGGGATGATCGTGCCGGTCGGCGGCGGGGGCAGCGTGACGACGACCTCGTCGCCGAGGCGCAGTTTCGTCGAGGCTTTGGGGGCGCGACCGTTGACGAGGACGTGCGCGTCATCGATGAGGCGTTGGAGCTGCGAGCGGCTCATGAACGGGATGCGGGTGGTGAGGTATTTGTCGAGGCGCGACTGGTGGTCACGCTGGAGGACGAACGCGACCGAGGGGCGGTCGTCGTCGTCGGCTTCGTCGAAGTACCGGCGCAGGGCGTCGGGGTCGACTTTGCCGCCGGGGCCGAGCAGGGGCTCTTCGGCTCGGGGGGTGTCCGGGGCGGGTGTGGGCTCGCCCGGGCGGTCGGTCACGGGGAGCCGGGCTCGGGCGTCGGGGCATCGCCCGGGTCGTCCGACGGCGCGGCGTCGGGTGCGGGCTCGTCGGCGGGCACTTCGGACGGGGGTGCCTCTGCGGCGGGCTCGTCGTCACCGGGCGGCGGCTCGATCGTCGGCCCGTCGGAGGGCGGCGTCACGGCGTTCATGACCGCGTCCACCGCGTCCGCGGGCAGCACGTCCGGCAGTTCGGCGTCGGTGTACAGGTGCGGCGCGAGGGTCAGGTCGCCCACGCTCGCGGCACGCTCGCGGGCGGCGGCGGCGAGGTTCTTGAACTCCGCCTTCTCGGCGATCGACGCGGCACGCTCGTAGAACTTCTTGGCGCCCTCGACGTCGGTGCGTGACGCCGCCACGGCGCCCAGGCCCCACGCGGCTTTCACCGCGAGCAGCGAGCGACCGGCGGGATCGGCGGAATCGAGCACCTGCTGGTACAGATCCCGCGCCGAGGCGAGGTAGTCCTGGATCTGCTGATCGTCGAGGACGTCGGCGTCGTCCTCGGGCGAGCCGTCCGGGTTGATGGTGGCGCCGGGGCGGAGCCCGAGCCAGGCGGCTTCGAGGTAGAGGTCGGCGGTGGTGGCGCGGGCCATGTCAGCGACGCCCCCGACGTCGTTGTAATCCTCGGCGACCTGGCGGAGGGACTCGGGGCTCGGGTTGCCGCCGGCGATCGCGGAGGTGTAGGCGCTGAACGCGTCGTCGACGTGGGCGGCGTGCTTGGTGTCGAGCCAGCGTTTGCCCCACATCCCGAGCACGATCAACGCGACGAGGATGAGGACCGGGCCGCTCCACTTGTTGAGGAAGTCGAGCAGGTCCTGGTTGATGCGGCTCTCTTCGAGCCCGGCGCCCTCGGTGATTTTCGTCTGACGGTCGTCCATGGGTGGGGCTCGCGCGGGTGCGGAAGATGAGGGGGCAAGTCTAGGCGTGGGCGAGATTCACGTCCGAATCCCAGAACCGCCACGGGTGGGGGTCGGCGAGGGCGGCGTCCGGGACGAGGCGGCGCCGGACGGCGCGGGCGAGCTCGGGCACGCCCGCAGACGTACGGGCGCTCGTTGCGACATCGGCGGGAACGGGGGGCGTCCCGAGGTCGGCCCGCGTCGCGACGAGCAGGCGGGGGACGGAACCCGTGGGCTCGAGCGGGGCGGTGGCGGCGTCGAAGCAAGAGAGCACCAGGTCCGCCCCGGCAATGAGCGAGCGGGCGATCGCGTGGGCCTGGCGGTCGGCGTCGTGGGCGAGGGCGTCGGGCGAGACACCCGGTGTGTCGGCGTACCGCACGACAAGCCCGTCGAGCTCGAGCAGGGCGCCGACGTGGTCGCGCGTCGTGCCCGGCTCGTCGGCGGCGAGCGCGACCGAGCGCCCCGCCAGCGCGTTGAGCAGCGAGCTCTTGCCCACGTTCGGCGGGCCCACCGCGACGACGAGCGGCGGCGAGAGCAGGTGCGCGAGAGCTCCCGTGTCCGCGACGTCACACGCGTCCGGGTGCTCGCGCCACCGTCGGGGCTGGTCGAGCAGCAGGTCGATCGCACGCGGGCTGGCCGCGTGCGCGAGGGCCGCGAGCATGCGGGCTTCGAGGTCGTTGACCGCTTCGGGAAATTGCTCGCGCGCCGAGAGGTCACGCGGGTCGCCGAGCGCGTCGCGGAGCTTCGATGCGAGCTCGGTGGCGACCGCCCGCCCGGCGTGCGGCATGAGCTCGGCCCGTGTCGGCGACCACCGGGCGATCACGCCGCGGTCGACGCCGGCGATGGGGCGCACGCGCACACCCCCCACCGCGATTGCTGCACCGATCAAAGACTCGAGCGCGTCGTCGAGGTCGCGTGGGTCGTCGGCGGCGAGGGCGATCGCGGCAATGGCGCCGGCCGCGCCCGTCGGCGTCGTGAAGGCCCACCGGACGCTCACGCGGGGTCGTCCTCCGCGAGCGTGCGTTCGCAGGCGGCGCGAATGCCGACGAGCTGGAGGTCGGGCATGATGCGTTCGACGACGCCGTCGTTTTCGAGGATGCCGGCGTCGCCGCCGGTCGCGATGATCGTGGGGTACCCGCCGAACTGTTCGGCGCAGCTCTCGGCGAGGTGGCGGACCATGCCGCGCACGGCGGCGGTCACGCCGAGGTTCATCGCGTCGTGTGTGTTGACGCCCCAGGCCCGGTCTTCCGGCGGGCGCTCGTACTTGATCGCGGGGAGCTGGGCGGTGCCGCGGTGGAGCGCGTCGAGCATCATCGCGAGCCCGGGCCCGATGGCGCCGCCCTGGAAGGTGCCGACGCCGTCGACGAAGTCGACCGTGACGGCCGTGCCCACGTCGACGACGACGCAGGCCTGCCCGACGAGCGTGTAGGCGCCGAGGGCGTTGAGCAGGCGGTCGTGCCCGACGGTCTTGATGCCGGCGTCGTCGAGGGCCGCCTCGATCGGGATGCCCATGTCCCGCCCGACGCGGTAGATCTCGAGCCCGAGGGCGGCGTCGCGGAGGCGCTCGCTCAGGCGGTCGGCTTCGGGCGGGTTGACGGTCGCGATGACGACGACGGGTGCGGGCCCGTCGGCGGCGATGAGATGCTTGGCGGCGGCGATGACGCGGTCGGCGGCGCCGGCATCGGCGTTCGCGTCCACGCCGGACTCGGTGAGTTCCGTCCCCTGGAACACCCCGGAGCGGGTCCGGGTGTTGCCGACGGCGACGGCGATCAGGCGGGACAGGGTCGGGGTGTCGTGCTCGGAGGGGGGCATGGGCGCAAGGGTACGGCGGGCGGGAGGCGGGCGGCGGCCTACGCTGAGCGCGATGCCCACCTGCCGCGCCGACGAGTCCATCGCCCGCGTCGAAATCGAGGGGTTCGCCTTCCCGCTCGGGGTCTATCCGGTGGAGCCGATGGAGCCCCGGGTTGGGTACACCGTGGATTTCGAGCCCGCCGACGGCGACGACGAGGGCGACTGGGAGGAGTGGCCGGACCGGTACGTGTACGACATCGTCGTGCCCGCGAACCGGGTGGAGGCGTTGTGGCGGCAGTTGCTGCGCCTCGTGCCGGCGCGGGTGTACCCCATCCTGGACTACATGGGGCACGACGCGTTCCGCGAGATCGACCCATACATCTCGTACGAACTGGTCGGGATCGAGCGGGTGATCGACGCGGTGCGCCGGTACCACGATTTTTTCTTCGAGGAGGGGATGGTCGGGTTCGGCATCGCGTGCGACGACCCCTTCGTCTACCTGTTCGTGGACGAGCACAAGATCGTGACGGTCCGGGTGACGAGCGATCAGCGGGACGGCGTCGAGGCGCTGCTCGAGGCGTTCGGGGTCCCGCAGGTGGAGGAGCCGGCCGGCGCCGACGCCGCCGCCCACGAGCACCGGGCCGTGCTGCTCGCCCCGCCCGATGCGCCGAACCTGCTCTCCGGCGAGGAAGTCGTCGAGCGCGTGCGGGACGACTGGCGGCTGGTCCTGAACGTCGACCCTGAAGCAAACGTCGACGACGACGGGAACGACCTCGGGGTGACCGGGTGGCGGTGCCTTGTCCGGGTCGCGACCGAAAGCCACCCGGGCGACCGGTACGCGGAGGTCGTGCTGACGGCGGGGTGTCTGCTGGACGCGGAGGACGCGTCGACCGGGGCCGCGATGGCACTCGTCGAAGAGGATCCCGGCGACTGGGTGGACGCGTTGGTGGTCGTCGCGGACCGGCTGACGGAGGGCGACTTGGCGCAGCTCGTCGACAAGTCTGTTGCGGACAAGGTGTTAGCCGACGTGTCCGGTTCGGACGCCGAGCCAACGGACGCGCAGGTGCTCGCGACGCGGTGGCTTTCCTGAGCGCGAGGACGAGGTGATGGGGAACCGGCGTGTCGCGCGCGTCGAACCGGCATACGGTCCGCCGACGACCGGCAGCCCCGCTTCTGCCGGGAGGACGGACCGGGGACGTTCCGGAAAGGCAAGGAAACCGGGTTTGCGAGAGCGAGGGGCCCTCGCTACCCTGCCGCCGGAGTAAGCACTTACCCTCGCCCGAGGGGGGCGACGGGGGAACGAGACCCCCGGGGCGAGCACGCCCGGCAAGTCCGGGCGCAAGGGGGCCCCACCCCACGGAACAGGTCGGCTCACGCGGACGCGACCGGAGGTCGTCCCACCCGCGGAGCCACAAGGCGTTTGGAGATATCGGATGTCAGCGACCACGCACCGCTCTGTTCGCACCCTCCTGCTCGCCGCCGCGATGTTCGCGACGTGGACCGTGCCGGCGTTCGCCGACCGCGGCGCCACGCTGGACATCAACGACGCGGTCGAGCACGCGTCGACTCTGCTCGCCGAGGGCAAGAACGTCCGTGCCAAGGCGATGTTGCTCGAGCTCAGCGGGGCGAACTCCGGGCTCACGCTCAGCGACGATCAGGAACGGCGCGTCTACCAGATGCTCGCGACCGCCGACCGGCGTCTCCGCGAGGCGGACCCGCTCGACATCAGCATCCAGCAGGCGGAGCTCGCGCTGCTCAGCGACGACCTCGTCAGCGCCGAGCAGAACGCGATGACCGTGCTCGGGAACGCCGAGGCGACCCCCGCGCTGCGCGAGCGGGCGACGGCGGTCTTCCAGCTCACCGTTGGGCGCAAGGCGGCCCTGGCCCCGACGCTCGGCAAGGCGGTCGATGAAGCGGTCGCGCAGTTCCGCGACGGGTCGTACGCCCAGGCGAAGGCGGCCCTCGACCGCGTGGCCCGCACCGGCGTCTCGCTCGACCCGCAGCGGGCCCGCCTGGTCGAGTCGTACCGGTCGCGGATCGTCGACCTCGAGCGGGCACGCGGGAGCGCGTTCGAGGTGCCGGTGACGATGGGGCTGTTCGGGACCGAGGAGCCGAGCTCGTCGTCGTGGCTGCTCGATCAGCCGGGCGATGACCGCTCGGGGAGCTACATGGTGGAGGATGCGCCGGCGGCAGAGTCCGACGCGTCGGGGACGTCGTGGCAGCAGCCGAGCACGCCGCCGGACTCGAGCGACGTGGACGTGATCGAGGCCGCCCGCCGATTCGAGGCCCAGAGCCTGCTCGGCGAGGCGAACGCCGCCTACGAGGAGCGCCGGCTCTCGGAGGCGATGGACAAGTACTCGCGGGTGATCAACGAGTACGGGTCGTACGTCACCGGCACCGACCTGGACCTCGCGCGGCAGCGTGTCGCCGAGGCGCAGGTGCAGCTCAACGCGCAGGGCGGGTCCCCCACCGGCATCGACCAGACCCTCGAAGACCGCGACCTTGAGCGGCAGCGCGTGATCGCGACGTACGAGAACCTGATGGATCAGGCGAAGGCGGCGCTGGACCAGGGCGATACGACCGCCGCCCGTGACCGGGCCGCCCAGGCGCGGGTCGAGCTCAACCGCGGGCGCAGCGTGCTGGCCGAGGCGGAGTACGAGCAGCGTTCGTCGGCGATCGAGAACCAGATCAGCGAGATCAACCAGGCGGAGGAGCGGATCCGGATCGAGGAGGCGAAGAAGGCCGCCGACGCCACGGCGCGAGCCGCCGCCGACCAGAAGGCCGAGGAGTTCCGCCAGCGTGACCAGAAGATCAACGAGGCGCTCGAGCGCGTGCGTCAGCTCCAGCTGGAGCTGAAGTACGAGGAGGCGTTGCAGGTCGTGGAGAACACGATCCTGTTCCTGGACCCGAACAACCCGTCGGGGCTGTTGCTCAGGGACGTGATCCAAGACACGATCATCTACCGCAAGTACTGGAACATTCAGCGTCAGAAGGATCTGCGGTTCGCCGAGCAGGGGATCGACAACCAGGAGGCGATGATCGCGCCCCGGGGGCTGATCGACTACCCGGAGGACTGGCCGGCGATCAGCCTGCGGCGCGGCAGCCCGCTGGACCTGACCGAGTCGCCCGCCGACCGGGTGACGATGAACGCCATGCGCGAGAACTCGGGCCCGATCCTCTACGACGACAACTTCCTGGTGGACGTGATCGCGAACATCGGCACCCGCGCCGGCGTGGACATCGACATCGACTGGAAGAGCCTGCAGGACATCGGCATCGACCAGGAGACGCCGGTCTCGCTGCGCCTGTCGAACGCCGAGTGGCAGACCGTGCTCTCACGCGTGCTCGAGAAGGTGTCGGACCCCGACCTCCGGGCGAGCTGGTCGGTGCAGGACGGCATCCTCACGATCGCGTCGGAGGACGTGCTGCGTCAGCAGACCGTCCTCGCGATCTACGACATCAACGACCTGCTCTTCGAAGTGCCCATGTTCGACAACGCGCCCGAGTTCGACCTGAGCACCGCCCTCCAGAGCGGGCAAGGCGGCGGCGGCGGGCAGTCGCCCTTCCAGAGCTCGGGCGGGCAGGACGTCGATACCGCCGACCGCGAGGAACGCATCCAGCAGATCATCGACCTGGTCGAAAATTCGATCGACGCGGACGGGTGGGTCGACCTCGGCGGGACCACGGGCACCATCCAGGAGCTCAACGGGAACCTGATCGTCACGCAGACCCCCCGCGTGCACCGCGAGATCATCGGGCTGCTCGATCAGCTCCGGCAGATCCGGTCGCTGCAGATCAACGTCGAGGCGAGGTTCCTGCTCGTCTCGGAGAACTTCTTCGAGCAGATCGGGTTCGACATCGACCTGTACCTGAACCCCAACAACGGGTACACGCTCGCCCAGGCGTTCGACCCCGCGCTGCTCCCCTCGGACTACTTCGACCCGGAGACGGGGCAGCTGGTGCGGAGCGTGGGCAGCGGCGTGATCGACGTGAACGGCAACGGCACCGCGGGCGAAGCGGGCGCCGTTACCGGTCTCGGCACTGGGGGCGATGCGGTGCCGGTCTTTGCGCAGAACCTGCTCGGTGACGAGTGGTCCGTCATCCGCGGGGCCCAGAACTCGTTCGGGCTGACGAACAACCTGATCGGGGCGGCGTCCGGGTTCGCCGGCGACATCCTCGCGAGCAACCCGGCGCTCGGCATTACCGGGCGGTTCCTCGACGACGTGCAGGTCGACTTCCTGATCGAGGCGACCCAGGCCGATCAGCGTTCGACCTCGCTGACCGCCCCGCGTCTGACGCTCATGAACAGTCAGCGGTCGTGGATCGCCGTCTCAACGCAGACCACGTTCGTCTCCGACCTGACGCCGGTCGTCTCCGACGCGTCCGTCGCGTTCGACCCGGTCATCAGCACGATCTCGTCGGGCGTGGTGCTGGACGTCGAGGGCGTGGTCAGCTCCGACAAGCGGTACGTGACGATGACGGTGCGGACGAGCCTGTCGGACTTCGATTTCGACGCCGACCGGAACATCACGCAGCAGGCCCAGGCCGGCGGCACGGGCGGCAGCCAGGGCAGCGGGGCACCGGTCGAGGGTACCGTCCAGGTCCCCGTGACCACCGCGACCCAGATCAGAACCACCACGATGATCCCCGATCAGGGCACCGTCCTGCTCGGCGGGCAGCGTGTCATCGACGAGGTCGAGGTCGAGACCGGCGTGCCGGTGCTCTCCAAGATCCCCGTCCTCAAGCGGTTCTTCTCCAACCGGGCCGACGTCAAGGAAGAGCGGACCCTGATGGTCCTCATCAAGCCCACCATCCTCATCCAGGACGAGGAGGAGGAGCGGAACTTCCCCGGGCTGCTCGATCAGCTCGGCGGGTAACCGCGCCCCTGATCGCATGAACCCACCCGCCGGGCCCCTCGGGGCCCGGCGTTGTCTTTTGGGCCGGTCCACCGAAACCCCCTATAGTGTGCCCTCCCACCCGCGGGAGCACCGGAGGCGATGCATGGCAGGCGGAGATTCCAGGCTCAGGATCAGCAACTCCGGCGGGGTCACGCAGGTCGAGTTCATCGATCGCAACATCCTCGACGAAGCCAACATCCAGGCGATCGGCGAGGAGATCGGCTCGATCATCGACCAGGCGCCGGATCCCAAGCTGCTGATCAGCTTCAGCAACGTCGATCACCTGTCGTCGGCTGCCCTCGGGGCGCTCATCACCATCAACAACAAGGTGCGGGCCAAGTCGGGCGCCCTCCGCCTCGCGAACATCGACCCGCAGATCTACGAGGTCTTCACCATCACCCGCCTCAACAAGCTCTTCGAGATCCACGACACGACCGAGGAGGCGTTGGACAGCTTCGGCTGACCCGACCCTCGCTCGCCGGGGTGATGCGACAGCCGACGTGGGGCCGATGGGTGATCACACGAACAACACGACCGTCGTCGAGGTCCGCGATCGGCGCGAGGAGATCGAGGCGGTCGAGGCCCGCATCCTCGCCGAGCTCGACCGCGCCGGGTACCCGCCCTCGAGCGGGTTCGCCGTCCGCCTCGCGTTCGAGGAGGCGATCACCAACGCCTTCGAGCACGGGCACCGCGGACGCCCCGACGAGTCGATCACCGTGGAGTTCGCCGTCGAACCCGAGCGGGTCCGGATCAGCGTGGAGGACCGCGGCCCGGGGTTCGACCCGGGCGAGATCCCCGATCCGACCCTCGACGAGAACCTGGACAAGCCGCACGGGCGCGGGCTGATGCTCATCCGGTCGTTCATGACCGATGTGCGGCACAACGACTCCGGCAACCGCCTGGTCATGCTCTACGAACGCCCGCCCGGGCCCACGGCCCGGGGGTGAAGGGGGCCCCATCGGGTGCCGCCTGGGGGGGTGCCGAGGGCGAGCCAAGCCCGCGCGGGCTTGCTTGGCGGGGTGTTTGTTCCTACCATTTTCGCGAATGATTCTAAGCCGCGACGGATGCCATGCCGCGGCGCGGAGGCCCCGAGCATGAGCGTGACGCTCCCGATTTACCTGGACCACGCCGCGACCACGAGGACCGATCCCCGGGTGGTCGAGGCGATGCTGCCCGCGTTCGACAAGGTGTACGGCAACCCCGGGTCCCGCAACCACGCCTTCGGGTGGGCCGCCGAGGATCTCGTCGAGACCGCCCGGCGCCGGGTCGCCGAGCTCATCGGCGCCGACCGCAA
>Ga0316575_10000247_pt1 | contig 14697 bp, 13 predicted proteins | sample J5NA_FD_203072 | JGI IMG/M metagenome (GOLD analysis project Ga0316575, IMG submission 203072) | Rhizosphere microbial communities from salt marsh grasses in Alabama, United States - J5-7_050615r2r3 | ecosystem: Host-associated > Plants > Roots > Rhizosphere | place: USA: Alabama | collected...
CGTCGCGAGACACGCGGTATCCGTCGTCGGGGAGGCCCCCGCGCATCGCGTTGAAGAGGGCATTCGAGAAGTGCCGCCACGTGGCGCGCTCGTCGCCGGTGGTCTGAAGGCCGTCGACCGACCCCACGACGCGAACCAGGCTCCGAGTTCCATCCTCGACGTCGGCTCGCACGGCGTCGGCGAGCCCGGGGGACGAGAGATCGCGCATGAGCGCCCGGACGTCGACAGCGTCGCGGTCGACATCCGCGACGACGAGCCACGATCGCGTGGCGCCAGCCTCGAGGGAGAGGGCGGAGTGCAGGAAGAACGCTCCCCGTTGACCCCGGACGTCGTGCTCCGGCTCGACGACGGCGCCTGCGCGAAAGCGATCGAGCTGCGCATCCGAGAGGAGAATCTCCGCGCCATCGAGGCCAACAGACCAGGCGACGTTGACGCGTAGCGCCTCGCTCGGTTCGGCCCGGTCGCTCGGGATGGAGCTCAGACGGAAAAGCGCGAGCGGCAGGCCCGCCACCCGCTCCGTACGCTTATATCCGTCGACGAGGGTGCTGAACTCCATCTGGAACCGTTGCCCCACGCCCGAGGGAAGAACGTTGTGGATGCCGTCCAGCAGCTCGATCTCGACCGGCTCCGCACCCGTGTTCTCGATCTCGGCCGAGCGTACGAAGCCGTAGCGATCGCTCGTCGCCCACGTGTACCGGAACGCGACACCGAGGTCCTCGTTGACCTCCTCGAAGCGGACGGTGGTGCCGTACACGCTCTTGTCGAGGGCGGCCGCGACCCGGTAGGCGTCGCGGCCGCGCGACGAGAACGGCTCCCAGAGGTGAGTGTCCGATCCCCGGCGTACCCGCAGCAGGGTCTTGCTCCCCGTCGTCTCCCCGGCGTCGTGGATGCGGTCGTCCGTGGTGTACGGGAACAGCGCCCGGTCGGGATTACCCCGGCCCGCCGTCAGCCCTCCCGTCGTCGAGAGGAACAACCAATGGTCAGAGTTGCTCACGACGGTCATGAAGAACGGGGGCATCGCGTCGTAGTGCGATACCCGGAAGTAGTTCTCACCGTCGATGTCGACGAGACCGCCGTCGACGTCGAGCCTGGGCTGCGTGGGGCGGGTCCCGGGGGAGGGCGAGTGGCGCACGGGGGGCCTTTCATGGACGCGGGGCCACCGCGTCTCCTTCCCGTCGCCACGGGGGCGTCGGGGCGCGCAGTCGGCGGGCTCGGGAATCGCCGCCAGTGTAGCGCGGCGTCCGCGCGCAGCGCCCGTGCCGCGTCCTGACACGCGAACGGGCCAATCGCGCGTATACCCTCGCGGGTAATGCCGATGATCCGCTAAGGTCTGCCTCAGGGAGGCCCTACGGCCGCGCGGCAGCGGCCAATATTGGAGGAGTACATGGATGCCCTAGAACTCGCCAGATGGCAGTTCGGGATCACCACCGTTTACCACTTCATCTTCGTTCCGCTCACCATCGGCCTGTCGATCCTCGTAGCGATCATGCAGACCGCGTGGTACCGCACCGGCAAAGACGCCTGGCTGCGGCTGACGAAGTTCTACGGCAAACTCTTGGTGATCAACTTCGCCCTCGGCGTCGCTACCGGAATCGTTCAGGAGTTTCAGTTCGGCATGAACTGGTCCGAATACTCCAGGTACGTCGGAGATATCTTCGGCGCCCCCCTCGCGATGGAAGCCCTCGCGGCGTTCTTCCTCGAGTCCACGTTCCTCGGACTCTGGATATTCGGCTGGGACCGCCTCTCGAAGCGCGTGCATCTGACGACCGTATGGCTCTTCGCCATCGGTACGAACCTGAGCGCCTACTTCATCATCGCGGCGAACTCGTGGATGCAGCACCCGACGGGCGCGGAGTACAACCCCGCCACCGGTCGCGCCGAGATGACCAACATCGGCGAGGTGCTCTTCAACCCCACAACGCTGTGGGCGTTCCCCCACGTGATGGCGACCGCGTTCCTCGTCACGGGCACCGTGATCGCCGGTATCGCCGGCGCGTGGCTCGTGAAGAAGAACCAGGAGTCCGGCGGCACCGCGAAGGAGAAGAAGGCCCGCGACACGGACCGGTCGATGTACCGCACGGGGCTCCGTCTCGGCGCGCTCGTCATGCTGATCTCGGGTCTCGCCGTGATCGTCACCGGTGACCAACAGGCCAAGATGATGTTCGAACAGCAGCCGATGAAGATGGCGGCGGCGGAGGCGCTCTGCGACACCGAGACGGGCGCGCAATTCTCCCTGCTGACGATCGGTGACCTCACGAACTCCTGCGACGGCGTCAACCACATCCTGACGATCCCCAAGCTCACGAGCTATCTCGCGACGGGCAACTGGGACTCGACCGTGACGGGGGTGAATGACCTTCAGGCCGCGTACACCGAGAAGTACGGCGAGGCCGACTACGCGCCGAACCTCGCGGTGACGTACTGGAGCTTCCGCCTCATGATCGGGCTCGGGGTGTTCAGTGCGATGCTTGCGCTCGCGACCTTCTGGCTCACACGCAAAGGCGCAGGCCCCAGCGGGAAATGGTTCCGGCGGCTCGCGCTCATCGCGATCCCGACGCCGTATCTCGCCGCGTCCTTCGGCTGGATCTTCACGGAGATGGGACGCCAACCGTGGGTGGTGGCACCGAACCCGACGGGGTCCGACCAGGTCTACCTCATGACGCAGCACGGGTACTCCGTGGGCGTGAGCGCGGGCGAGGTCCTGACGTCGATGATCATCTTCACGCTGATCTACGCCCTCCTCGCGGTCTTCTGGTACCGCCTCATGGCGCGCTACGCCAAGCTCGGCGCGCGCCCGGTCGACCCTCCGAAGAAGAACGACGGGGACGACGGTCCGCTGTCGTTCGCGTACTAAGGGAGACGCGTCATGGAACTCTCGCTTGTGTGGTTCATTCTCATCGCGGTCTTGTGGACCGGATACCTCGTTCTCGAGGGCTTCGACTTCGGGGTCGGCATGCTCATGCCCTTCGTCGCGAAGAACGATCAGGGGCGACGCGTCGCCCTCAACACCATCGGACCCGTCTGGGACGGCAACGAGGTGTGGTTGCTCACGGCGGGCGGCGCGACCTTCGCCGCCTTCCCGGAGTGGTACGCGACGCTCTTCAGCGGGTTCTACCTCCCGTTGCTCGTGATCCTGCTGGCGCTCATCGTCCGCTCGGTCGCGATCGAGTACCGGGGAAAGATCGACGACGCCTCGTGGCGCCGCCGGTGGGACCTCGCGATCATCGTGTCCGCGTGGATCCCGTCGATCCTCTGGGGCGTGGCGTTCGGCAATCTCGTACGAGGCGTGCCGATCGACGCGGCGTCGCAGTACACCGGAAACTTCTTCACCCTGCTCAACCCGTTCTCGCTGCTCGGCGGGATCGTCACGCTCACCCTCTTCCTGAGCCACGGCGCGATCTTCCTCGCGCTCAAGACCTCGGGAGAGATCCGCGAGCGTAGCGAGAACCTCGCCAAGCGGTTCAGCATGGCGGCGATCGTCGTCGCCGCCGTCTGGGCGGTCTGGGCGCAGCTCGCGTACTCGGTCGCGTGGACGTGGGCGGCGGTCGCCGTAGCGGCGGTCGCGCTCATCGCCACGTGGTGGGGTGCCGTGAAGGAGCGGTTCGGCTACGCGTTCATCTTCAACGCGGTCGCCGTCGTCGCGGCGGTGGTGCTGATCTTCGGATCGCTGTACCCCGACGTGATGCCGTCGACCACCAACGACGCGTATTCCCTGACGGTGCACAACGCGTCGTCGTCGGATTACACGCTGAAGGTGATGACCTGGGTCGCGGTGCTCCTCACTCCGGTCGTCCTCGCCTACCAGGCGTGGACGTACTGGGTGTTCCGCCGTCGGCTCAGCGTCGACTCGATTCCGGAGCACTCCGAGCCGACCTTCGCCAAGGGCTGACGCGTGAGGCCCGTCGATCCGCGCCTTCTGGCGCGGATGGGCCCCGCGCGCCGATACGTGGTCACGGTCGCCGCGCTCGCTGTCGCGGGCGCGGCGACCGTCCTCGTCCAGGCGCTCGTCCTCGCGCGCCTGCTCTCCCCCGCCCTCGTCCCCGGAACCACCGGCGACGGGCTGCGGGGCGCCGGGTGGATCGTCCCCGAGTCCGTCCGGGAGGTACCCGACGGCGTGACCTGGCTCGCGACGATCGTCGCCATACGCGTCGTCATCGCGTGGGCGTCGGAGCGGATGGCGATCCGCGCGGGTTCCCGCGTCGTCTCGCACCTCCGCGAGGAGCTCGTCGCCCACGCCGCGCGCATGGGCCCCCGGTGGATCGCCTCCGGCAAGGGCGTCGACATCGTCACCGTGACGACGCGCGGCCTCGACGGGCTGCTTCCGTACTTCGTGCGGTACCTGCCCACGCTCCTCGCCGCCGCGACCATCACGCCGCTCGCCCTCGCCCTCGTCTTCGGGCTGGACCTCACGTCGGCCCTCATCGCCCTCGGCACGCTGCCCCTCGTCCCGGTCTTCATGATCCTCATCGGGAAGATGACCGCCGCCCGGTCCGAGCAGTCTCTCGCGGCGATGAAGCGCCTCGGCGGGCGCGTGCTCGACCTGATCTCCGGGCTTCCGACGCTTCGCGGCCTCGGACGCGCCCACGGGCCCGCCGAGCGGGTAGCCGAGCTCGGGGACGCCCACCGGCGCGCGACCATGGGATCGCTCCGGGTCGCGTTCCTCTCCGGCCTCGTGCTCGAACTCCTCACGACCTTGTCCGTCGCGCTCATCGCGGTCTCGATGGGGTTCCGCCTCGCCGGGGGATCGATCGGCATCGAGACCGCCCTCGCCGTCCTGACCCTCGCCCCCGAGATTTACCTCCCGCTGCGCAACGTCGGCTCGCACTTCCACGCCTCGGCCGACGGGCTCGCGGCCGCCGACGCCGTCTTCGCCCTCCTCGACGAACAGCCCCCCGCCGCGGCGTCGCCCTCCCCGGCCCCCAGCCTCCGCGGTCGGACGATCCGCGTCGAAGGCCTCGGCGTCGCGACCCCCGACCTCGCGACCCTCGCCCCCGCGAACCTCAGCCTCGTCGCCGCGCCGGGAACCGTCGTCGCCCTCACGGGGCCCAACGGCGAGGGCAAGTCGACCGCGCTGCTCGCCCTCGCCGGGCTCGTGCCCCCGAGCGCGGGCGCCATCGTCCTCGCGCGCGCCCAGGGCTCGCGGCGCGCGCTCCTGGCGGACGAACGTTCGGGAGTCGATCCCGACGCGTGGGCCGCGCAGGTCGCATGGGTGCCCCAGCGGCCCGACCTCGGCCCCGCAGGCCGCCTTCTCAGCCTCGGGCAGCGCCAGCGCCGCGCGCTCGACCGCGCCTTCGACTCGGGTCGCGCGGTCCTGCTGCTCGACGAGCCTACGGCGCACCTCGATCCCCCCGCGCGCGCCGCCGTCGCGGCGCGCCTCCGGGCCGCCGCCGACGCGGGCGCCACCGTCGTCGTCGCGACCCACGACGACGCCGTCCGCGCCGTCGCGGATCGAGTCGTCGCCGTCCGTTCGAGGACGGTGTCCTGATGAGCGCCGCGAAGCCGATCACCTGGCGCGACCTCGGGATCCCCAAGCGGACCATCCTGCTCGCGGTGCTCACGGGGAGCGCAGCGCTGGGCTCCGCCGTCCTCCTCAGCGCCTCGGCCGCGTGGCTCATCGCCCGCGCCGCACAGATGCCGTCGCCCGCGGACCTCGCGCTCGTGGCCGTCGTGGTCCGAGCCCTCGGCATCGGGCGCGGTGCCTTCCGCTATGCCGAGCGGCTCGTCTCGCACGACGCGGCGCTCCGGGGCATGGCCACCCTCCGCGCCCGCGTGTACGAGCGGCTCGAGCGGCAGGGGGCCGCGCGGGCTCTCGCCCTCCACCGGGGCGACATCGTCGCTCGGACCGGATCCGACATCGACGCGATCGGAGACGCGATCCCCCGCGCTATCGTGCCGACGGGAGTCGCCGTCGTCGTGTCGGCCCTCTCGGCGGCCGCGATCGGCTATTACGACGCCCGAGCAGGCCTCGCCGTCGCCGCGGCACTACTCGGCGCCGGCGTGTTCCCGGCGATGCTCACCGTGCGCTCCCTCCGCGTCACCCAGGACCGCGGGACCAAGGCGGCGGCCGAGGTGTCCGTCGCCGCCCTCTCGCTCGTCGAATCGTCGGCGGAGCACCGCGTGTGGGGAACGGCGACCGAGGCGCGCGACGCGCTCCTCGCGGCCGATCGCGAGATGGAGGACGCGCGCGACGCCGCGGCGCGACCCTCCGCGTTGTCCGCGGCGATTCAGACGGCCTTCGCGGGAGCGGGGTTGGTCGCCGCCGTGGTCATCGCGCTCGCGGCCGCGCGCAGCGGCCTCGACGGGCCCGCGGTCGCGGTCGTCGCGCTCACGCCCCTCGCGGCGTTCGAGGCCGTCGGAGCCCTGCCGACCGCCGCCGCCCAGTGGTTCCGGTCGCGCGCCGCGGGGGAACGCGTCACGGAACTGCTCGACCGCGACGCTCCCCCGTCGCCCGACGTCCGGCCCGCTTCGGCCGGGCCGGCGCCCACGCTCGCCCTCGATGGCGTCCGCGCGGCGTGGCCCAACGCGGCACCGACGATCCCCGTGACCCTTCGCGCCGAGCCCGGATGCGTTGTCGGCGTCCTCGGAGAGTCCGGGATCGGCAAGACGACGCTCCTGCTCACGATCGCGGGCGCGCTCTCCCCCGTCGCCGGTCGCGTCACCCTCGACGGGCGATCGGTCGACGCCGGCGATACCGGAGGGATCGTCGCGATGACCGCCGAGGACGCGCACGTCTTCGGCACGACCGTCCTCGAGAACCTCCGGGCGGCGCGCGGCGACGTGACACCCGACGAGGCGAGGGCCGCGCTCGACGCGGTCGGCCTCTCGCGATGGCTCGCCGCGCAGCCGAAGGGCCTCGACACCGAACTCGGCAGCGGCGGCCTCACGGTCTCGGGGGGCGAGAGGCGGCGCCTGCTCCTCGCCCGCGTCCTGCTGCACCCCGCCCCGATCCACCTCATTGACGAGGGCGTCGAGCACCTCGATCCGCACGGGGCGGACGCGCTCCGCGCACTCGTGCGCCTCCGCTCGTCGCAGGGCAGAACGACGGTGCTCGTCACCCACGATCGGAGCATCCTCGACGTGGTAGACATCGTGGTAGACCTCGACGCCGGATCGGAGAAGGCATGACCGACTCGCTCACCAGCGCGATCATCGCGCTCAACGCGGAACTCGAGCTCCCGACCGTGCTCGAACGCTTCCTTGAGGTCTCGCTCGCGCATACGGGAGCCAAGTACGCCGCGATCAACGTGCTCAACGACTCGGGCGAGTCCGTCGCTTTCTACTACAAGGGCATGGATCGCTCGATCTGGGACATGATCCGCCGCGGCCCCGGCGCCGTCGGCGTGCTCGGCCGCATCCCGCCGGTCGGGACTCTCGTCGTCGACGAGGTGACGGAGCATCCGGCCTTCGAAGGGTTGCCTCCGGGCCACCCGCCCCTCGGTTCGTTCCTCGGCACGGCCCTGCGCGTTCGCGATCACGTGTTCGGGTACCTCTACCTCGCGAGCAAGGACGGCGGGTTCACCTCCGACGACGAGCCCATCATCCAGGCGCTCGCCTCCGCGGCGTCGGTCGCGATCGACAACTCGCAGCTCTACGCGAGCGCCCTCGAGCGGGAGCGCTGGCTCACGGCGTCGCAGCAGATCACGACGGCACTTCTCGCGGACCCGGGCGACGAGGCGGCGCTCGCCCGTATCGTCGAGACCGCCCAGGATCTCGCCAACGCCTCCTCCGCGACGCTCGTGCTCCCCGGCGTCGACGACAGCTGGGTGATGGAGTTCACGGCGGGCCACCGCGCCGACGACCTGCTCGGACTTTCGCTCCCCGAGGGGGGACAGGCGCTCAAGACCATCCGGGCGGGCGAAGGGACGATCGCCCAGGAGCCCCCCGGCGAGGTGATCCTCGAGCCCGTCCGCGACTTCGGGCCCGCCCTCTACGCGCCGCTGCGCACCGAGGGCCGCACCGTCGGCCTGCTGATGCTCTGGCGAGACAAGGGCCAGCCGACCTTCGACCATTCCGACCTCGCGACGGCGCAGCGCTTCGCGAACCAGGCCGCCCTCGCGCTGTCGATCGCGGAACTCCGCCACGTCAAGGACGTCACCGCGTTGCTCGAGGACCGCCAGCGCATCGGCGACGACCTGCACGACCTCGTGTCGCAGGAGCTCTTCGCCGCGTCGATCCAGCTGGAGAGCCTCGGCGAACGCGTCCCCGCCGAGTTCCGCTCCGCCCTTGCGGGGTGCCTCGAGCACGTGAAGCGGGCGCAGCGCGAGGTGCGCGGCGTCGTGTCAACGCTCGACAACGAGCGCACCGCGGAGCCCCTGTCCGCGCGCCTGCGCCGCGAGATCATCCTGTCCCAGGACGCGCTCGGCTTCGCGCCCGACGTCTCCGTGGACTGGTCCGCGATCCCGGTCGAGGTCGAGACGGACGCGGCGCTCGGCGACGACCTCGTGGCCGTCCTGCGGGAAAGCCTCTCGAACGTCGCCCAGCACGCGAAGGCGTCGCGCGCCTCGATCGCGATCGCGGTGGAGAAGGAGCGGCTCACCGTGACGGTCACCGACGACGGCATCGGCCCGCCGGACGAGTACGGGCGGCACTCGGGCACGTCGAACCTCGCCAACCGAGCCCTCAGGCGCGCCGGGAGCTTCTCCCTGGAGAAGGCGAATCCGGACGCGACGCCGCCCGGAAGCGTCATGCGCTGGACGGTGAGGTGGGGCTCGCGGTAGGCGGCGCCTAGCCGCGGAAGGATCCGGCGCGCTTGGCTGTCGCCCACGCGACCACCTGCGTGCGCCGCTGGAGCCCCATCTTGGCCAGGACGGCCGTGACGTGGTTCTTGACCGTCTTCTCGGCGATCCCGAGTTCGTCGGCGATCTCGCGGTTCGACTTGGATTGGCCGACGAGGTCGAGCACCCGCTGCTCCATCGGCGTGAGGCGCGCGACGACCGAGTCCGGCTCGACCTTGATACGCGTCGCCGAGACCTTTCCGGCGGCCGCGTCCCGGACCGCCTGGAGCACGTCGGCGGACCGCGCCGTCTTGGGAACAAATCCGTGCGCGCCCGCGGCCTTCGCGGCGGCGCGAGCGTCGTCGTCGTCGTACGACGTGAGGACGACGATGCGCGTGTCCGGAAGGTGCTCCGCGACGTACGCGATGACGTCGAGGCCCGTGCCGTCGGGGAGGCGGAGGTCGGAGAGGATCACCTGGGGCTTCACCGCCTCGGCGCGGCGGATCGCCTGCTGCACGGAGCCGGCCTCGGCCACGACCGACACCCCGTCCGCGCGTTCGAGGACGTCGCAGATGCCGCGGCGCACGACCTCGTGGTCGTCGAGCACAAGAACGGTGATGTCCGCCATGGGTCGATCGTATCGCGTCGTCCGGTCGGCACCCGGAGGCGCGAGGGCTACGACGCCGGCGGAAGCCCGCTCGCGCTGTAGTTCCCGGGCGAGTTCCACAGGATCCAGCCGTACCCCTTCGCCTGGGCCGAATTGATCTCCGCGAGGATCTGATTGCCGGAGTAGTAGTACGACTGCAGCCAGGGACGGATCACGACCCCCGGGGCGACGCGCGGCGCGGCTCTGTTGAGCACCGCGGTCACGAGTTCGCCCGGGTGGTTCGCGGGCTGGTCGAGGCCGAACCAACCGGCGCCCCACTGCTCGGGGTAGATCATCGGCGAGTACGCATCGAGCGGAACCGTGACCTCCTCGACCAGCTGCCCGATGCCCTGATCGTCCGTGATGGCGTTCACGATCCCGAAGATGTCCGCGGAGATCGCACAGCCCTTGGCGTGGATGCGGGCCGCCGCCTCGGTGAGGTACGCCTTGATGTTCGCGGTGCGGCCCGCGGCATCGGGGACCTTGCCCGCCGCGCGCGCCTTCGACGCCGCCGATCCGCTCGGGTAGCGGACGTAGTCGAACTGGATCTCGTCGAAGCCGAGTTCGCACGCCTCCTCGGCGAGGGATATCGGATACTCCCACGCGGACTGCTTCCCGGGATCGAGCCAGTCCCCGGCGAGGACGTCGTCCGGGTAGGCCTTCGCGTAGGCCGGGTCGAGGAATGTCGGGATACGCGTAATCGTGTACAGCCCCGCGTCCTTCGCCTGCTGGAGTCGTTTCTTCACGTCGTACACGGGTTTGACGAGGCCCTTGTCGACCGCCGCGGGAACCTCGGAGGCGTAGTAGACCTCCCCCTCCTCGAAGTCCCCTTTCGTGTCGAACACGAAGGCGTTGACGGAGGTCGACGATGCGAGGTTGAGGAGCTGGGTGTATGCGGCGTCGCTCGCCGCCTTGTCCGGGACGACGCGGATCGCGTGGACGATGAACGGCGATATGGGGATCGTCGCCTCGAGCGTCACGCCGTCGAAATCGTACGTCGTCGTCGCGTACGCGGGGCGTGTCACGGTCACGGGACCGATGGGCACGTCGGTGAGGCTGAACGCGCCGTCCGCCCCCGTCGTCACCGACTCGCCGCCCGCCGTGACGGTGGCGTTCGCGAGGGGGATCTTTCCGTTCGTGATGACGCCGGAGAACGGGTACGTGGGCTTGTCCGACCGATCGAGCGTGAACGGCGTGCCCTTCTGCACGTCGTACGACGGGCCGATCGCTTCGGGGAAGGTCGAGGGGCCGTACAGGTACACGCCGGCGCCCTCGGCGCCGACGACGGCGAGGCCGATGGCGAGCATGACCGTGGCGAGGCGCGATCCCATGGGATGAGTCTTACCTATTGCCCGGCGGTGTCAAACGTTCGCGGTGTCGCGCTCCGGCGTGTCGCCCGTGATCTCCGCGTACGCCACGGCCGCGGCCGCCTGCTCGGCGTGCTTCTTCGCGCTGCCCGTACCTGTTCCGACCGCGACGCCGTCAATGACGACCGTCGCGGTGAAGGTGCGCGCGTGATCGGGCCCCACGCCGACGACGTCGTACGTCGGCGTCGACAAGCCCCGTGCCGCGCAGGCTTCTTGGAGCGAGGTCTTCCAGTCGAGGCCGGCGCCCGAATCCGCCGCACGTTCGAGGCTCGGCCCGAGGAGTCGGAGGATCACCTCGCCCGTCGCCCCGATGCCGTTGCTGAGATAGATCGCCCCGAGGAGCGCCTCGAAGGCGTCGCAGAGGATGGAGTCCTTGTCGCGCCCATCGGTAGCGAGCTCCCCCTTTCCGAGGAGGATGCACGGTCCGAGGTCGATCTCGCGCGCGACCTCTGCGAGCGCACGCTGGGATACGCACGCGGCGCGGATCTTCGCGAGGTCGCCCTCGTCGCGGTCCGGATGGTCGCGGAAGATCCGGTCGGTGACGACGACGCCGAGGACGGAGTCGCCGAGGAATTCGAGCCTCTCGTTGGTGGGCAGCCCGCCCGCCTCGTAGGCGAAGGAGCGGTGCGTGAGGGCGAGGACGAGCAACTCGGGGTCGATGGGGACTCCGAGCCTCTGGACGAGGGCCTCGGCGGCCGCGTCGTCCGGGTTCGTCACGCGCGCTCCGGGACCGCTACAGCTCGTGCGACGTGCGCAACGCCTCGACGTAGGTGCGGCCGTCGTAGGCGCCGCACGCGGGGCACGCGGTGTGCGGAAGCTTGGGGGCCTTGCACTGCGGGCACGGCGTGAGGTTCGCTGCGGTGGTCTTCCACTGCGAGCGACGCGCCCGGGTGTTGCTGCGCGACATCTTGCGCTTCGGAACTGCCACGGCTACTTCTCCTTCGGTTCGGTCAAGCTCTCGAGGGCGGCCCATCGCGGGTCGACCACGTCATGCCGGTGATCCGGATCGTCCGCGAGCCGCGCGCCGCATTGGTCGCACAGCCCCGGGCAGTCCGGGTCGCACAGCGGGACGAACGGCAGCGAGGTCACCACCGCGTCCCGCACGATCTCTTCGAGGTCGAGGGTCTCGCCGTCGAAGTCTCGCACGTCTTCGTCGTCCTCGCCCGCGCTTTCGGTCCCGGGCAGGGCGAACAGCCCCTGGATCGGGGCGTAGACGTCCTCGCGCACCTCGTCGAGGCAACGCGAGCACTCGCCCACGGCCTTCGCCGCGACGCCGCCCGACACCCAGATGCCCTCCGAGACCGACTCGAGACTCAGGTCGAGCGCCAGGTCGGTCCCCTCGGGCACGCCGATCACGTCGGTGCCGAAGTCCGCGGGGGCCGGGATCGTGCGGGAGACCGCCTCCTGCTCGCCCACCCGTCGCGCGAGGTCTCGGACGGAGACCGCGAACGGAGAGGCACCAGGTCCGTGCGACGTCGCCATCGCGCCTCCTGCTTCCCCGGTCCACGTGGACCTCGGCCCGGTGTTCGGCCGGACCAGCGGACGAGTCTACGCGATGCGCCGCGGCGCGCTCAACCGGGCGGGCGCGGCGGCGCGCGCCTCGCCGATCCCGCCTCCTACACGGCGATCGCGGAGAACTGGGGAAGGAAGTCGACCAGGTACTGCCGCCACAGGAGCCAGCTGTGACGTCCGGGCCCCGTGACGAAGTCGACGTTCACCCCCTGGGCCGTCAGGAAGCCGGCGAGGGCGGCGTTGCGAATCAGGAGGTCGTCCTCGGTTCCGACCGCCACCCGCGCATATAGGAACGACGACCTCGCGTCGTCGGGCAGGCCCGCAAGGCGCGCCAGGAGCGTCGCGGGATCGTCGAGGACCGCGGCGCTCCACATGGCGACCGTCGAGAACACCTCGGGGTGGTTCATCCCGATGAGGGCCGCCTCCATGCCCCCCATCGAGAGCCCGGCGACCGCGCGGTGCCGGGCGTCGGGCACGGCGCGGTAGTCCCGCTCGACGGCGGGGATGATCTCGGTGATTACCTCCGCCTCGAACTCCTCGCGGAATCCCGGGCCGATCGCCTCGTAGGCCAGCGCCCCCGGCGAGCGCTGGCCGTAGGGCATGACGATGATCATCGGCGCGATCAGGCCCTGCGCGAGCAGGTTGTCGGCGATCACGGTCGCCTTGCCGACGTCGACCCAGGCCGTCTCGTCGTCCGTGTAGCCGTGGAGGAGGTACAGCACGGGCAGCGGCTCGGTGCCCTCGTCGTAGCCCGGGGGCGTGTAGACCAGGTAGGGGCGCTCCGCGCCGATCACGTCCGAGAAGTACGTGACGCGCGTGACGTCGCCGCGGGGGACGTCCTGGACCTCCCACGCGCGCGGGGGGTCGCCGGGCACGGTGAGGAGGGAGTCCTTGGTGCCGTTCCGCTCGGGATTCTCCGGGTCCTGGATGCTCACGCCGTCGACGTTGAAGTCGTAGCAGTAGATCCCGGGCTCGAGCGGCGCGGAGGTCCCCGTCCAGACCCCCTCGTCGTCCTTGCTCATGCCGACGTCGCCCACGTCGCCGGAGACGTACACCACGTCCGCGAAGCCCGCTCCCAGCCGGAACGTCACGCTGCCGTCCGCGTTCACGACGGTCGAGGCGACGGAGCCGTCCGTGGGCGCCGACGGCGAGGCGGCGCCCGCCGAACACCCGGCGAGGAGCGCGGTCACCGCGGCGGCTAACGCGGCCGCACCCCCATAGGTCACACGTCTCACGTCCCCACTCTAGCGACCTCGCCCTATCGCTCGCGCCGGAGCGCCTCGCGGAGCGCGTCCTCGACGCCCCCGGGCACCATGTCCGCGACCGAGCCGCCGTGGCGCGCCACGTCCCGGACGAGCGACGAGGCGACGTGCTGGAGCGCTGGGTCGCCGGAGACGAAAACCGTCTCGATGCCCGTGAGGGTGCGGTTCATGAGCGCCATGGGCCGCTCGACGTCGTAGTCGGCGCCGCCGCGGAGCCCCTTGACGATCGCGACGGCGCCCTCGGCCGTGCAGAAGTCGACGAGAAGGCCGTCGGTCGCCTTGACCTCGACCCCGTCGAGGTGAGCGAGTGCCGCGCGGGCGAGCTCGACGCGCGTGTCCGTGTCGAGGACGGGGCTCTTGCGGGAGTTGTGGGCGACGGCGATGACGACGCGATCGAACAGCGCCTTCGCGCGCACCGCGATGTCGACATGGCCGAGCGTCACGGGATCGAAGGACCCGGGAAAGACCGCGGTTCTCATGCGTCGAGACTATCGGGCGTGAAGGCCGGTCCACCATGAGCGACGGCGAAGTACACCGTCGTCTCGCCGTAGCGCTTGACCGCCGCAGGCGCGACGTCGTCGGTCCACGAGGGCTCCTCGCTCCGCGACGACCATTCGAGGACGACGACGGCCCCGGGGTCGAGCCGCGGGGCGAGCGCGGCGAGCGTCGCGTCGAGCTCGGCGAGGGGCAGGTCGTACGGCGGGTCGAGGAGGGCGAGCGTGAAGGACGCCTCGGTTCGCCGGAGCCACGGGAGGACCTTCTGGCGGACGAGCGTCGCGGACGGCGCGAGGCCGAGGTCGTTGAGGTTGTCGCGGATGACGGCGGCCGCCCACGCGGCCGATTCGACGAACGTCGACGATGCGGCGCCGCGCGAGAGCGCCTCGATTCCGAGGGCACCGGATCCGGCGAAGGCGTCGAGCACGACGGCGCCGCGGAGGCGGTCCTCGCTCGCGAGTCGACTGAAGACCGCCTCGCGCACGCGATCGGTGGTGGGGCGCGTGCCCTTCGCGGGTACGGCGATGCGACGCCCGCCATGATCCCCGGCGATGATGCGCGTCACGGGGTAAGGCTACGGGACGACGCGGATAACGTCGGGAACGCTACAGGCCGTAGCGCGGGAAGAGGTCGACGTACGCCCGGGCGCCGTTGACGCCCTGCGCGTGCGCACGGACGCGCGGCCATTCGGCCGCCTCCAC
>Ga0316575_10000248_pt1 | contig 14689 bp, 13 predicted proteins | sample J5NA_FD_203072 | JGI IMG/M metagenome (GOLD analysis project Ga0316575, IMG submission 203072) | Rhizosphere microbial communities from salt marsh grasses in Alabama, United States - J5-7_050615r2r3 | ecosystem: Host-associated > Plants > Roots > Rhizosphere | place: USA: Alabama | collected...
TGTCTTGAATCGTTTTAATCGCCCGGGCGACATATGGGCTCAGACTTTCGCCTTTGTCCATGGGGAAAATCGAAAACTCAACAATCACGCTCATCATAACCTCCCTCATATCGAATTATGAATTTACAGGTTTAATTTGTCTTAAGAGAACCTAAATTACATCGTGGCTAAAATCCGGTTTGTTATTCGTTAAAGGTAATACAAAAGTACAGAACCCCGGTCATCTCCAATATTTGACAGGTTCTGCTTATTTCTTTATACTTCTCACCTTTTAAAAATACATTTTCCGTCAGCTGTCAATAATATCTCTTTTCCAATCATTGGCATAGAGGAGGAAACCATGGAGCAGGTCGCATCCAAAAACTACCGGATACATTTGATTCCCGATATGACGAATTTTACGTTCGCCGGCAAGGTCACGCTTCTGGTTGACGCCCCTGCTGCCATTGAATCACTGGGTTTAAACATACTCGATCTTGCTATTTCAAGCTGTGCCGTCGAACAAAATACCGATTGGGTCGAATGTGCATTCGAAACGGATGCTGAAAAAGAAGAATTGCTGATTTTGCTTCCTCAAAAAATGCAAGGGGCCATTCGGATACAGATTCGCTATGAGGGACAAATCAACGACAAAATGGCCGGGTTATATCGGAGTCAATATACGCATTCGGGCAAAATCCGATATATCGCTGTAACCCAATTTGAAGAAAGTGATGCCAGAAGAGCGTTTCCGTGCATGGATCACCCCGCCTATAAGGCGACCTTCGATATCATCATGGACATCGACCGGGATCTGGTGGCAATTTCCAATAGTGCCATTGCCCAGGAAACGTCACTGGATAACGGAAAAAAGCGGGTAACCTTCGAACAGACGCCTAAAATGTCCACCTATCTGGTTTTTTTCGGGATCGGCGAGTTTGAATTTACCGAGGACAAAGAAGACCCGCGGGTGCGGGTGGCCACTTTGCCCGGAATGAAGCCTTATGCAACGTTTGGCCTGGAGTTTGGCCGCAAATCCCTGGCATTTAGCGAGAATTACTACGGCATCCCCTATCCACTTCCCAAAATGGATCTGATTGCGATACCCGATTTTGCGTTCGGTGCCATGGAAAACTGGGGGGCAATTACCTTTCGTGAAAATTTACTGCTGCATTATCCGGAAATTACCTCTAAAGCCGGCGAAGAAAGAATCTGTGAAGTCATCGCACACGAGATCGCCCATCAGTGGTTCGGAAATCTGGTCACTCCCGCAGACTGGAAATATCTGTGGTTAAACGAAAGTTTTGCCACCTATTTCGGCAACGGCGTTGTTGCTCACTATTATCCGCAATGGGAAACATGGCAGCAGTTTTTATGGGGAAATACCGGCAGTGCCCTGGCGCGGGATGCGCTGCTGGAAAATTTTGCCATCGAGATTCCAGGGGGAGAGCATGTCGTCATCAATGTTAGCACAGCGCCAATTATTTACAGCAAGGGCGGCAGCATATTGCGGCAAGTCGAAGGCTATATCGGAGCAGATAACTTCCAAAAAGGGTTGCGGCACTACCTCAAAACCTATGAATACGACAACGCCGCCAGTCAGAACCTGTGGGAAGCCTTCGAGCAGGTTTCCACTCAGCCCATCGGCAAGATGATGGAAAGCTGGATCGAGCAACCCGGATTCCCCATGATTTCAGTTAAAAAGGAAGGAAACAGGCTGCATTTGGTCCAGCAGCGTTTTAGCTATCTGCCGGCTGATTCCGATCAGAACTGGCAGGTGCCCATCACCGTTCGATTTTTTTCAAGCGCTGCAGAGCCGGAGCGGCTGACATTTCTGATGAACAGTCCCCGGCACGAAATTGAACTCCCAGAACAGGCGGACGCCTATAAGCTCAATGATCAACAAACCGGTTTTTATATCGTTCGCTACCTTGACCGAGATAATCTGGCTGCCCTCGGCCAACGGGTCGGTGATCAGTCGCTGGCACCCGAAGACCGCTGGGGCCTGCAAAACGACCTTTTTTCATTGTGCAAACGCGGCGAAGTCTCGTTTAGCGAATATCTGGATTTTCTGGCCGACTACCAGGATGAAAATGCATTTTTACCGCTGGCCAGTATCTCAAACAACCTGCAGCATGCTTATCTGGTGATGGGTGCTGAACAGAAAGAAAGAATATCGTCTATGGTCCGCCCCTGGTTTGAAAAAATACTTAAACAAATCGGATTCGAACCGGGGCCTGATGAAAAACATACCACCGCTATCCTCAGAGAACAGCTGCTCTGGCATGCGGCACTGAGCGGCTCCCAGAGTGCAATGGCGTTTGCCCGCAATCAGTTTGCGCGATGGATGCAGAACCAATCCGTGCATCCGGACATCATGAAAAGTGTCCTGCAGGTCGCGGCATTCGGCGGCGATGAAACTACTTTTGCGTGCCTCGATCAGCGTTTTCAGTCATCGCAGATCGAACATGAACGCATGAATATACTGGTGGCGCTGGGCTGTTTTAAGGAAAAGGCTTCGCTTCAAAAGGCTTTGCAATACATTCTGGATACGGTGCCGGCCCGCAACAAATTTGTGCCGGTTGTCTCGATGGCGTCCAATCCGCACGCCATCCTTCTGCTGTGGGACTGGTATGTGTCAAATCTGGAGCAAATCGAGCAATTTCACCCGATGCTGTATGAAAGAGTGGTGGCGGCAATTGTCCCGATCGCCGGGATGGATAATCAAGAGACGGTAAAGGATTTTTTTGAAGATTACATGCAAAAAACCGACAAGGCTGCCGATGTCATCCGGCTGTCCCTGGAAAGGCTGGAGATTAACCTGCGCATGCGGGCAGCGAATTAAATTTACCACTGCTCGAGCGCTTCGCTTTAGGAGCGTTTCACTTAAGGAGCGCTTCGCTCTAATCATAAATAACCAAAAATCTAGCCTCAATCCGCCGCAGACGGAGCTCCTCAAGGCTCGAAGAGCCGCTCCTAAAGGCCAGACAGGCCGCTCCTTAACTGAGGCCGAAGCCCATGCCGGCATACGCTTTGATACTGGCCTGCGCCTCCTCAACGGTTTGGCCCAGCTTCCAGGGCTCCATAAAGCCCTCCAGCATCATTTTCCAGCCTTCATCATCCTTAAAAATCGTGGCTTCTTCACAAGATACCCCGCTGGCTTATCCCTGTTTGTTTTTAACAATCTTGACAAGCAGAGATAATTTTATCTATAAGCTTAGGAACAATTCCCAGTCAACGAACGGATTCTTTAGCGGCTGGTAAATCATACAAATAATGCTTTTTGAATTCTCCAAAAAAAAGCGATTTTTCACCAACCTTTTTTTCGTTTTCAGCTCCGGGAGACGCTATTTCAAATGAATCGGCGAACCTTCCTCAAGATTGCGGGTATGGGCAGCATTTCCCTGGCAGCCGGTTGCAGCCCGCCTGAAAAAAAATTCTTTTCCCTCGTTCACGCACCAGACGACATGGTAACCGGCAAAGCGACCTGGTACGCATCGACCTGTCGCGAATGCCCGGCCGGATGCGGCATTCTGGCTAAAAACCGCGAAGGGCGCGTGATCAAAATCGAAGGCAATCCCCTGCACCCCATCAACAAGGGCAAGATCTGTATGCGGGGCCAGGCGGCCCTGCAGGCTATTTACAACCCCGACCGCATCAAGACACCCTTGCTGAGAGAAAAAGACAAATGGCAGCCCATCTCATTTTCAAAGGCCCGGTCCATTTTAAAATTTAAAACCCATGATGCCTCCCAAAAAGGACCTGATCACATTCGTATGCTGTCAGAGGTCGTGGGGGAAAGTCTGCTGGCACTTTTTTCAGATGCGCTCAATCGATGGAACGCCCGGGAACCGATGGTGTATGAGCCCTTTGCCTATGAATCCCTCAAAACGGCCAACGAAAAAGTTTTCGGGCTAAACGGCCTGGTTTCCTATCGCATGCAAGACGCTGATGCACTGGTTTCTTTCGGAGCTGATTTTCTGGAAACCTGGTTATCACCGGTCGAATACGCCCATAAATTCAAGTCCATGCATGCCCTCAAAAACGGTCAAAAAGTTCCCTTTTACCATCTAAGCCCGATTCAATCCCTGACCGGAGCCAATGCTGACTACTGGCTGGCATGCAATCCCGGCAGCGAGGCCAGCATCGCCCTTGGGCTGGTTCGCCAGGCGCTTGATATCCGGAAAGGCAAAGAACTGCCATGGTCCTTCCGCAAAGCACTGCTTAAAGCGACAGCCCCTTACACCCAGGATTGGGTGCTCGAATCATCCGGTCTGTCTCTGGGGCGCTATGAAAAACTCATTATTGAGTTGATGGGTGCACGCAAACCCTTGGTACTGGGTACCGGCACCGGCGCGGGTGATTTAAACGGCCTGCAGACCAATATAGCCGTCGATTTATTAAACCTGCTGCTCGATCCGGATTTAATGCTGCTAGATTTCAACAATCGCCACCGGGTTGAAATTGCCGCCACACGATTCGAGGTGCTGCAATTTTTTAAATCTCTGGCGACCGATGCGGTTGACGTCTTGATACTCAACAATGTCAATCCGGCTTTTAGTTTACCGCCCGCAAGCGGCGTGAAGGCGGCTTTGGAAAAAGACGACCTGTTTGTGGTCAGCTTCAGCAATTTTATGGATGAAACCTCTAAGCTGGCAGATCTGATTTTTCCGGTCGCCATGCCCCTTGAAACCTGGGATGAGTATGGCGGCTGGCAATCGGTTAACTCCACCCTGCAGCCGGCCATGGGCAGATTAAACCGATCGACCCATATCGGCGATATCATCCTGGACACCGCTTTTGAAAATGAAAAGCCGGCTGAAAATTATAAGACCTATCTATTTTCCAGACTGGTGGCCGAGCGCAAAATTGAAGATGAAAAAGGGTGGGTGCAGCTCCTCCAGTTGGGCGGCGCCATAGATTCACGTGCAGCAGCCGGTTCATCGAAACTAAACCTGGACCCGCAAAAGATAACGTCTTTGTTGTCGCAACCTACAGAAAACGCCGACTCTGATATGGCCTTCAGGGCCTTACCGTCTATCCGGTTTTTTGACGGCAGAGGTGCCAATAAGCCCTGGTTGTGTGAAATCCCGGACCCGCTGACGCGGGTGGCCTGGCAAAGCCCGGTCAGCATGCATCCTGACACGGCCAAAAAACACAATTTCGCCCAGGGTGACATTATCCAGATTGAATCGAAATGGGGCAGCCTGGAGGCAGCGGTTTATGTGAACGAATTTGTACGGCCCGGCCTGCTGGTCATGAACATCGGCCAGGGACATCACGCCTATGGCCGCTACGCGCAAAACCAGGGTGTCAATCCGATGGCCATCTTGCCGCCTGACGCGGGCACGGATTCAGGGGGTCCGCTTTTTTCAACGGATCAAATAAAAATCCGTCAAACCGGCCGGACGCTGAAACTGGCCAAGATGTGCGGCAGCAGAACCCAGCATGAACGACCCTTTGCACTGACCGTCGGCCTGACGGAATTAAACCTGGGGCAACTGCCCAAAAGGACCGGCCTGACCATGGAAGACTTCCCTCTGACGCTGCCGTTGCCGGAAGGGTATAACCCCAAACGTGATTTTTATCCGCCCCATGATCACGAAAAATACCGCTGGGCAATGGTGGTTGATCTGGATCGCTGCATTGGCTGCGGTGCTTGCACCGCCGCCTGCTACGCCGAAAACAATCTCGGAATCGTTGGAGAAGCGCAGGTTATCAATGGTCGGGAGATGTCATGGCTGAGCGTGGAGCGCTATCAAAATCCGCAGCAAATGGATAAGGTCACGTTTCTGCCACTTCCCTGTCAGCACTGTGATAACGCCCCGTGCGAATCGGTCTGCCCGGTGTATGCCCCGCATCATTCGAAAGAAGGAATCAATAACCAGATTTACAACCGTTGCATCGGAACGCGTTATTGCGTCCAGAATTGCCCCTACAAAGTGCGGCGGTTCAACTGGTTTGATTGGAAATGGCCTGAACCCATGAACCTGCAGCTCAATCCCGATGTCACAGTGCGCAGCAAAGGGGTCATGGAAAAATGCTCATTCTGCATCCAGCGCATCAAGGTCGCTCACAGCAACGCCAAGAATGAAAAGCGCATGATCCGCGACGGTGAGGTCATCCCAGCCTGTGTGCAAACCTGCCCGACCGATGCGCTGGTCTTCGGCAGTTTGATGGACAAAAACAGTCGGGTCCGAAAACTGGTGGATGACCCCCGCGCCTACCAGGCCATGGGCTATTTGAACACCAAGCCGGCTGTGATTTATCTTAAGAAAGTTTTGCAGGAAATATAAGTAATGAGCGTCTCGCTGTTGGCGAGACTTGAAGAGCGGCCCTAATGGCCTTGAGGAGCGTCCCGCTTCGCGGAACTTTAGGTCGGGTGTAAAAAGGTTTTACTTTTGCCTCAAGCGACCTGTTGGGTCGTAGCTCGTAGAGCGTAGCCCAAAGCGCTCCTCAAACGCAGCGCAGAAACTGCGCGCAGTGCTCCTATAGTTCCACTAAAAGTGGAACGATCAGCAAGAGACTTAAAGGAATGACGTCACTTATTATCGAACTGATTATCAAACATTAGCCTTCGGAACTTGAAATGAATCAGCTGACATACGCGAGTGTCGATCAAACCGTACTCAACACCTTGAGTCCGCCCAAAAGATACTACTGGGCGATCGTGGCTGTTTTGTTTTTAGGCGTGCTGGTCGGTGCAGCTTGCTGGACCTATCAGATTTTTGTCGGCATCGGGGTCGGTGGCCAAAACAATCCGGTGGCCTGGGGCACCTACTTGATCAACTTTGTTTTCTGGGTGGGGATTGCCCATTCAGGAACCCTGATTTCAGCTATCCTGCATCTGTTCCGCGCCGGATGGCGCAACCCCATTGCCCGGGCGGCTGAGACCATGACCGTTTTTGCGGTCTGCATCGCCGGGCTTTTTCCTTTTATCCACCTGGGACGTGTCTGGCAGGTCTTTTATATGCTGCCCATGCCCAACCAGCGGCTCCTGTGGCCCAATTTCCTTTCACCCCTGATGTTCGATGTTATCGCCATCAGCACCTATCTGACCGTCAGTTCCTTGTTCTGGTATACGGGTTTGCTGCCGGATTTGGCGGCCATCAGAGACCGATCCGAAGGAACGCGTAGGAAAATATTTACATTCCTTTCCATGGGCTGGACCGGCGCTCATGAGCAGTGGCGCCATTATACCCGCGGCTATCTGTTCTTTGCTGCCCTGGCGACGCCGCTGGTCATCTCGGTTCACAGTGTCGTGTCCTGGGATTTTGCGCTGGGAATTGTGCCCGGCTGGCATACCACTATTTTTGCACCTTATTTTGTGGCCGGTGCCATCCATTCCGGTTTGGCCATGGTGCTGACCCTGATGATTCCGTTGCGAAAAATTTTTAATTACCAAAAAATCATTACCCGGAGCGTTTTAGAAAATGTGGCCAAGACCATTGTCTTTACCGGCCTGATTGTCGGCTTCGCCTACGCCACCGAATTTTTCATTGCCTGGTACAGCCAAAACGCGGTTGAAATCGAGCAATTTCGCTGGCGGGCAACGGGTGATTATCGCTGGGGCTTTTACTTCATGGTATTGTGCAACACCATGATACCGCTGCTGTTTTTGTTTAAAAAAATACGAACGACCATCGCAACGCTATTTATCATCTCGCTGATTGTCAATTTTGGCATGTGGTGGGAACGTTTTGTGATCATCGTCGGCGGCGTGGCGCACGGCTTTTCACCCCATGCCTGGGGATTATACGCGCCTTCAATGATCGAGTATGGCATTCTGCTGGGCAGTTTCTGCCTGTTTTTCTTCTTATTTGTTTTGTTTGCCAAGCATATGCCCTCGGTCTCGATGACAGAAATGAAAGAAACCCTTGAACATGGAGGCGGCCATGCAGGGTAAAAAATACATTATGGGGCTTTTTAAAAATGAAGACCAGGTGGTTTCAACGCTCGCGGCGTTGAAAAAAACCGCATACGAATTTCAGCGGGTTCATAGCCCGATACCGAGCCATAAGATTATGGCCGCACTCGACTTAAAAAAAAGCAAAGTCGGCTGGTTTACTCTGGCCGGCGGCATCCTCGGACTCATCAGCGGATTTGCTCTGGCTATTTATTGTTCTGTCGAGTGGAAATTAATTGTCAGCGGCAAACCGATCATATCGCTGATTCCGTTTTTCATTGTTGGATTTGAATTTACCATTCTCTTTGCAGTTTTTGGAAATATCATCGGTCTGCTCACTCAGACGCGATTGCCCAGCTTTAAGGGGATGACCCATTACGACCCGCGTTGCTCGGGTGAGCATTTTGGTGTGCTGGCAACATGCGAACCCATGCAGCAGGATGGTTTAAAAGATTTTTTCCAGCAAAACGGAGGGGAAGTAAGGGTATTTGGTTAAACGTTATATGGGTTCGATTGGTTTTATTGGTTTCATTGGTTTGACGCAAAGGCAAAACAAATTAAACCAATCAAACTAATTTAACCAATTCAACAACCAGGCAAATTAATATGGCATCCAACGATACGAATACCGATAAGCCAAACAAATCACCGGTGGGCTGGATATTTGTCGTCCTGATCGTCATCGGACTGGCGGCTTTTATCACCGGCATTATCGGCGATCATCCTGAAAAAGCCTGGCAGGCTTATTTGATCAACTTTCTTTTGTGGTCTGCGATCGCCCAGGGAGCGGTTCTCTTTTCGGCGGTGATGCATACCACCAGAGCCCGCTGGAGTGGCCCGTTATCCGCATTATCCGAATCCTTTGCGGCCTTTTTCCCAATCTCATTCGTGCTTTTTCTGCTGCTATTTTTGGGACGCGCCCATATCTTTCCGTGGCTGCATGAGGATCTGCACGGTAAAGAGATCTGGCTCAATATCCCGTTTCTTTTCACCCGGGATTGCATCGGCCTGCTGATACTCTATGCCATTGGATTTGCCTATCTATACAATGCACTGCAGCTTCGATCGAATTCGGATCAAGCTCAGGGCCCATTTCGGCAAATGATTTACAAGGGCTGGGTCCGCAACAACCGCAGCCCCGAAAAGGTAAAGAAAAAAATGACCACCTGGGCCGGTCTTTATATTCTGGCATTCGCGCTGGTGCTGAGCCTGATCGGCTATGATCTGGTGATGAGCATGGACCCCCACTGGATATCAACCTTGTTCGGGGGGTACACCTTTGTAAAAGCGTTTTACGTGGGATTGGGCGCCCTGATTATCCTGGCAGCCATTACACAGATCAGAAAAGGAAACTCCTCAGGTTTGGAGCCATCCCATTTTCATGATATCGGCAAATTGTTTTTTGCATTTTGCCTGCTGTGGGCCGACTTTTTCTATGTCCAGCTGACGGTCATCTGGTACGGCAATATACCTGAGGAAACCCATTATGTGATTGAGCGCACCGTAACGGTTCCCTGGAACACATTGGCCTGGACCATTTTTGTGATCTGTTTCATTATTCCGTTTGTGATTCTTTTGAATAAAAAGGTGAAATCGATGCCGGTATTTATGGTGATTTTATGCAGCTTTATTATCATCGGATTCTGGCTGGAGCACCTTTTGCTGTTGGCGCCTGCGCTGAGCCATGATGCTCATTCACTGTCGTTAAATGTTTTTGATGGGTTGATAACGGTGGGCTTTTTCGGATTGATGGTTATGGCGGTAAGCTTTTTTTTGAGGTGCTTTCCAGAAATCAGCGGGACCGGTCAAGCAGATTCACCGGCTTAAAAGACTGTTAATTTATAACGAGGTATCAAACCTTTGAGTAAAAACGCAATCGCCATTTTAACCACGTTGATCACCGGATTGTGCATTGTGGCGTTTATTTTCTTTTTTTACAAGTTGCCGCAAAGCGCCATCGGACCGGAACAGCCCATCCCGTTCAGCCACAATGTTCATAGCGGTGTGAAACAAATCCAATGCCAGTACTGTCACCCCTACGTGGCCTATTCCAATTTTCCCGGCATACCGGCAGTGGGAAAATGCCTGCACTGCCATAAATATATTATTGCCAACCATCCCTGGATAAAAAAGGAACACGAATATTTTAACACCAAAACGCCAACGCCCTGGGTAAAGGTCAACTATGTGCCCGAACATGTGCTGTTCAATCACCAGCGCCATATAAACAGCAAAATCGTCTGCCGGGAATGTCACGGCCAGGTGCAGAACCTTCAGCGGCTGCCGCAAAAAATCTGGCGCATGGGTGAGTGCGTTGAGTGCCACCGAAAGAAAAATGCCAACCTCGACTGCTGGCTGGCGTGCCATAGTTAAACAGCATAGAGCAAAGGGCATGGGGCATAGAGTTTGAACTGGATGATGATATTACGGTTTGCGCCATGCGCTATGCGCTATGCTCCATGCAGCGCTCAGCGCTAAGGGAGAACCAAATTTGTCAACTGAAGAACAAAACGTGCCAACAGGCAATGCGACCGCCACAGCATTTTTGCTGACATCCGCATTCTGGTTTGCCGCGGCGGCCACCTTCGGATTGATTGCCGCAACGTATCTGATTGCACCGGACTTCATGACCAATATTGAATACGTTCACTTTGGCCGGATGCGGCCGATGCATGTCAATGCGGTGCTATTCGGCTTTGTCACCCCCGGGCTGTTGGCTGCCGCTTTTTACTATATTCCCAGACTTCTGCGCACCGGGCTTTTCAGCCACAAACTGGGTGTTTTCAGCGCCATATTCTGGAATGCGACAGTGGCCGCCGGCATCATCGGAATCGCTGCCGGGCATACCCAGGGAAGGGAATATGCGGAATTGGCGTGGCCGGTGGACATCATGGTCGTCATCAGCTTTGCGCTGGTCGTATTCAACATCCTCATGACCATCCGGCGTCGAACGGAACCCATTTTGTACGTATCGATATGGTATACAACGGCAGCCGTCATTCTGACCTCCCTTACCTACTGCCTGGGTAACGTGATCTGGAAACCCGATACCGGTGCACTGGCGGGCATTCCGGATGCGATCATCCTGTGGTTTTACGGCCACAATATTTTCGGGCTGCTGCTGACCCCCATGGGTCTGGCAGTGGCCTACTATGTGCTGCCGATTGCCACCCGGAGCCCGCTTTACAGCCACACACTTTCGCTGATTGGATTCTGGTCGCTGATCATTGTGTATACGCACATCGGCACTCACCATCTGCTGCAGGTTCCGGCGCCCACCTGGTTAAAAACGATATCAATTGTCGACAGCGTCGCCATGGTTATACCGGTCATGATCGTGCTGATCAATCTATGGTATACCGTCAAAGGAAAGCTCGGAGAAATCCACGCAGATATCGGAGCCAAATTTGTGTTTGCCGGCACCATTTATTATTTCTTCGTCAATATGCAGGGCTCGATGATGGCCCTGCCGCATGTGCAGCGCATCACCCATTTCAACAACTGGGTGGTCGGTCATGCACATATCGGTGTGCTCGGGTTTGCCGGCATAACGGCTCTGGGAGGTCTTTATTTCATTCTGCCCAAAATTACGGGAAAACCCCTTTACAGTAAATTCCTGGCCGACCTCCAGTATTGGCTGGTACTGATCGGCATCACCGGTTTTGCGATCGTCCTGACGACGGTCGGATTGATCCAGGGAAATGCCTGGTATAACGGTGAAACCCTCTACCGGACGCTACCGGAGATTCAGCCGTATTATATCATAAGGGCCTCACTGGGTGTCCTGATTGTTGCCGGCGCCTATATTGGATTATACAATATGATTCGATCTTTATATTTCAATCGCGGAGTTTCAGTATGAAAATGACCCCAGCCGTCATTATCACGGGCATCCTGGCCCTGCTGGCAGCCATCACGCTGACAGTGGTTTATTGGCCCTATGCCACCCGTGATACGACGCCTTCAGACATATTTCGTCTTCGCACGGCTGCAGAAAATGCCGGCCGGAAAATTTATTTGCAAAACGGATGCGTCTACTGTCACAGCCAATCCATTCGGGGTATTGATTGGGGACACGGGGCAGAGCGCATCGCTCAGGCAGGGGATTATTTGGCCGATGAACCTATAGCGCTTGGATCCCAACGCACCGGCGTTGATCTGTCCCAAGAAGGCGGTGAGCACCCGGACGACTGGCACATTGCCCATTTTATCAACCCCCGCTATACGCGACCCAGCTCCATCATGCCGCCCTGGGAGTGGCTGGGTATGGAAAATCTCAAAACAGTGACCCAATACATTCAGAGCCTGGGACTCAGAGATGCGGACCGGCGCATGCAGCGACAGCGATACTGGAAAAAAGAGACCATCAAAGCCTATGAAGCCGGACCCGAAGCAAACGTTCGCTGGCTGGCTGAAATGGTGCCCCAAGGCTGGCACAGCGTCCCTAATCCTTATCCGACCACCGGGGCCAGCCTCCAGCGGGGTCATAAGATCTACCAGGTTTTTTGTATCGGCTGCCATGGCCCGATCGGAGACGGCATGGGGCCGGCCCAGCCCTGGATATATCCGCCGCCGCTGAATTTTACGATTTTAAAAGGCCGCGACATTTCCGGGGGAATCTTGTATTACCAGATCATGAACGGCATCACCGGAACCGCCATGCCCTATTTTAAACGTGATCTGGAATCACAAAAGATCTGGGAAGTCGGTAATTACGTCGCCGTTTATTTTATCAACCAAAGTGACGCCAATGCAGAACCGCGCGGCATCGATGCGGCCTGGGAACCTTAATCGGGTTGACGCGTTGCGGGTTCCGGGTTGCGCGTTAACCACACAGCTCGCTGCGCGTAACACGGAACTCGCGACACGCAACACGGAACGGTTTTTATTATGTACTATCCTTATTTCATTGCATACATGGCAGCCGGTTTTGTGATCAGCCTGCTGGTATTTTTCTGGGCTCTGAATAATGGTCAGTTCAAGGATCAGCAGCGGGCGAGGTTTATTCCATTGGAAGCCCATCTGAGTTCAAAGCCGCTTAAGCCATCGAGATTTTACCGAATCGAAACCTATGCGCTATTTATCCTGGTCTGCCTTGTGCTGGCCTCTTCGATGGCTGTCGTGATTTTTGCATTGTATAAAGCACTGCAATAAGGCCCAAACGCAGGGCATGCAGAAGCCCTAATTGCGTTTAGAAGGAATGCCGCTATGAGATATTTTGAATTGCTGGGTGTTCAACATTTCATCATGTATCTGTTTCCGGCGCTGGCGTTTGTCGTGTTGTTTGTACTCGGCCTGGGCTTCTATTATATTCATCGCAAAGACTCAAAGGCGAGCGAAACCCGCATCATTGAGCAATACCCGGGAGGCATCGAAGGCCGCAATGCGCCTTTTCCATTGGTTCTGATCCTGATCATCACAGGGACCATTATCTGGGTATTTGCCTATATTGTTCTGATTGGCGTTTTGGGAGTAAAAATCTAATGGAACAGCCGATGCACCCGACATCCGCTTTCAAGACCTGGCTTCTGGTGTTGTTTTTTGTCGCTATTGTAGCGTTTCAGGGGTGGCTGGCATACACCTTAATCGGTGATCGCGGCCAACCCGATTGGGACTACCGGCCGATCAAAGACGTTCCCGGCGAATCGCCTTATGCGATCAGTGATCCCTATCATCCGCTTCCCTATCCGCAGCATGTGCGCAATGAGCAGGGCCAGGAAGAAAATCCGTCGCAGCTTTACATCATTCCGTATGAGGGCGTTGAGTAAATGAAAAAAATAATTGGATTTTTCATCGCTGTTGCCATTGTCATTCTGGTGATTTACCAGGCCCTGATCTACTATGACAACAACTTCCGCTACGGCCGCATGCGTGAAACGCCGGCCGTGCGACCTTACGAAGAGCCGCTTCTGGTCGAGGAAGCCGGTCTGGTTCCGGTTAACGGTGGTGAAGCCGTCTACCGTGTATCGGCCGGGATCGACATCTTGCCCCCTCTCATTATGACGCAGCCGGCCGTCATTGCCCGTGGTAAGGCCGTATACCTCACCTATTGCGCCCAGTGCCACGGCTACAATTACGACGGCAACGGCACCGTCGGCCAGAGCTTTGCGCCGCTGCCCACCGATCTGCGCAACGCCAAAGTCCAGGACAGCCCTGCCGGCGTGCTTTTTAAAAACGTCAGCTACGGCATTCCCGATGGACGCCAGCCCCCTTTGCATGCGACCATTACCATCGATGATCGCTGGAAAGTCATTGCTTTTGTCAAATCGCTCGGCACCCGTGAATAAGCCTCCGCAATTTTAATTCCATTGTGTTTTACACTTCATTCATAGTATTTTTTGGTGTCAGGTTAATTTTTCTGTTTTGAATATCGAATATCGAACAAGGAATGTCGAATGCTGAAGTTTTCTTTTCCTTCGACATTCATTATTCCTTGTTCGGTGTTCTGCGGTTCTCTGTTTTCAGACACCTGAAACACCTAACACCTTAATTATAGGAACTTATTATTTTCAATTAACTGACCATGATTAAACACCCTAACCTGGAAACAACCTCCCAAACATGCGACCTGTGTGGTCTGCCGCTACGTTATGGAACCGTTAATGCGGTTTTTTCAGGAGCCACATATGCTTTTTGCTGCAACGGCTGTCGCCAGGTGTTCACCATTTTAATGGAAGCCACGGACTCACCAAATCCTGAAACGTTTCGTGAAACCGACCTGTTTAGGCAATGCCAGGCCCAGGGCATTATTCCCCGATCCGAAAAAGAACTCACCGGCACACAGAGCGATGCCGCTTCAGGCGC
>Ga0316575_10000249_pt1 | contig 14647 bp, 13 predicted proteins | sample J5NA_FD_203072 | JGI IMG/M metagenome (GOLD analysis project Ga0316575, IMG submission 203072) | Rhizosphere microbial communities from salt marsh grasses in Alabama, United States - J5-7_050615r2r3 | ecosystem: Host-associated > Plants > Roots > Rhizosphere | place: USA: Alabama | collected...
AAAAGTTGCCACGGCATCCAGGTCCGTCGGCGACATCTCCAGTGCGTCCGCCACATGGCTCAGCACTTCATCGGATATCCATCCGCGATGTTTCTGAACGATTTTCAAGGCCTCGATGCCGGCAGCCTTTTTTATGGGATAGTGGCCTGCCACCACCTCGATCTCTTTTTTCTCCTGTTCACTCAGCATACTGCCCCTTCATGTTCAGCGGTCCACATCCGCCATGACATAGTCGAGATTTCCCAGGATTGCCAGCAGGTCGGGCACCATCAAACCACGACTGATGGCCGGAATGATCTGCAAGTGTGCAAAGGAAGGGGTCCGTATCCGCGCCCGATAGGCATGGATCCCGCCGTCGCTGATCAGATAATAACTGTTGTTGCCTTTTGTAGCCTCAACCCCCACACACGCTTCGCCGGGTGGAATCACGGGACCCCAGGTAACCCCTAAAAAATGGTGGATCAACGTTTCGATGTCTTTCAGTGTGTGCTCCTTGATCGGCGGCGTGGCCAGCGGGTGATCGGCCTTATAGGGGCCGCCCGGCATTTGGTTCACGCATTGCTCGATGATTCGAAGACTCTGCCGGATCTCTTCGATGCGCACCACGGTTCGATCAAAGCAATCGCCGCGCTGGGCAACGGGAATGTCGAATTCGAACTGCTCGTAACCGGAATACGGCCGTTTTTTGCGAAAGTCCCATTCCAGTCCGCAGGCCCGCAATCCCGGACCGGTCACCCCCCAGTCCAGCGCCTGGTCCAGGGTAAAGGCACCGATACCCTGAGTCCGTATCTTCAAGATGCGGTTGCCCATCATCATTTTATCATACGATTTCAATCTCTTGGGCATGGAACGAAGAAACTCCCGCACCAATTCTTCCCACCCGTCGGGCAAATCCTGGGCCACACCGCCGATGCGAAACCAGCTGGGATGCATCCGGCCGCCGGTAATGGCAGTGATGATATCGAAGATGCGTTCCCGATCGTTAAACATAAAAAAAACCGGCGACATGGCTCCGATATCCTGTACAAAGGTGCCGTACCAGACGAGATGACTGGCGATGCGAAAAAATTCCGCCAGCATGATGCGGATCACCTTGACGCGATCGGGAACGTTTATGCCGGCCAGTTTTTCCACCGTCAAAACATAGGGCAAATTGTTCATCACACCGCCCAGGTAGTCGATGCGGTCGGTGTAGGGAATGTAGGTGTGCCAGGTTTGGCGCTCGCCCATTTTTTCGGCGCCGCGATGGTGGAACCCGATCTCCGGAACCGCGTCTACAATTTCTTCCCCGTCCAGTTGCAGGGCAATCCGAAACACACCGTGGGTACCGGGGTGCTGAGGGCCCAAATTGAGAAACATCAGATCCGTGTCTTCTCGTCGGGCGGACAGACCGTACTGCTCGGGATGGAACCGCAGGGCATCTTCTTCACGCAGTTGCTTGTCCACCGGCAGTTGAAACGGCCCCATTTCCGTCGCCCGGGCAGGATGCTCCTTGCGCAGGGGATGGCCTTCCCATGTGGCCGGCAGCAGGATACGCCGAAGATGGGGATGTCCGTCAAAGGTAATGCCGAACATATCCCACACTTCTCTTTCATACCAGTCGGCCGAAGACCAGATGTCCCTAATCGAAGTCAAACAGGGATGCTCGCCTTCCAGAGGCACCTTGATGCGAATGTCCTGGTTGCGATCCGTTGACAGCAAATGATAGACCACCGTGAAATCGCCCTTTGGCTGATCTTGCCGATGATCTCGCCATCGCTCGTCAATGGCTGTTAGATCATAAAGCATCCGATACGGCCGGTCGATTGTATTTTTTAGATATCCCAGAATGTCGGGAACCCCATCGCAGGTGCACCAAATGGTCGGGATATCGTCCCGGGTCGGCTGCTCCATGAGAACGGTGTCATTAAATCGATTTCGCAGTTCATCGACAATGGGTGCTGGCTGATTCATGTTTGCATGACCTAATATTCAGTGGAAGATTGTCGTGCGCACGCGAACGAACAAATTCATAAAATTATATGAAAAACGACTCTTTCCATTTCGCTGGATCAGACGGTGTCCGGCGGTCGCAGTACCGTTGCCTTTTGCCGTTCGGCCCGCCGGGTATCCCGAGTGGACGGCAGCGATGCACGCCGAACGCCCTGGGGACCGGCGATCCAGCTCAAGGGGCGCTTTTCTTTGCCCACCGCCTCACGGAGCATGGTCAAACCGTGCATGAAGGCCATGGGACTTGGCGGGCAGCCCGGCACATAAACATCTACCGGGAGAAATTTATCCACGCCCTGGACAACGCTGTAAATATCGTACATGCCGCCGGAGTTGGCGCACGATCCCATGGAAATGACCCACCGCGGCATCATCATCTGCTCGTAGAGACGCTGGATAACCGGCGCCATCTTTATAAAAGGCGTGCCCGCAATGATCATGAGATCCGCTTCCCGTGGCGTACCCCGAATCACCTCTGCGCCGAATCGTGCGATATCATATCGGCTGGTAATGCTGGTGGCCATTTCAACATAGCAGCACGAAAGACCGAAATTAAACGGCCAAATGGAGTTTTTCCTACCCCAGGCAACCAAATCCTCCAATTTGGATAAAATCAGGCTGCGCCCCACCGCCTCCTCAATGGTATCGGCTTGGGCGGAATTCGGTTTTATTCGGTTCATTCGCCATTTCATTGCAGAATTACTCCCCCCTACAAAAAGCAAACGTCTCATCGTCGCTAAACAACGCGGCTTAGCGTTTGCCTTTGATATAATTTTCCAACTGTTCGATGATCTCTTCTTTGTGTTTGATGATGGTGTTGACAATGTCGCCGATGGATATAATGCCGATGAGTTGATCATTTTTAAACACCGGCAGATGCCTCACCCGTTTGTCGGTCATCAGCTCCATACAGTATTCGACATCGTCATCGGGCCCTACGCGGATCACATCGGCGGTCATGATTTCACGAACCGGAACATCCTTGGAAAACCTTCCTTTCAAAACGATTTTTCGGGCGTAATCCCTTTCTGAAATCAAACCGACAGCCGTATCACCTTCCATGACCATCAGGGCGCCGACGTTCTTATCCGCCATTAATTGGAGTGCCTCGTAAACCGTGGCATCCGGTGAAATAGCGTAGACCTGTGTTCCTTTCTCCTGTAAAATATCCTTGACACATCGCATAAATCGATTTCCTTACCGGTTGTTTATTTATTCCAATGAATTCAATGGTTCCTTCCGCCGGTGTTTGGCCGTTCCCCAGTCGAGCGCACCGACCCGCCACAAATAGAAAAGTGCCAAGAAAAGAAAGCCGACAAAAATGAGAATCTCCGCATAGGCGACCCATCCCAGTCTCCGGGCGGCAACGGCCCAGGCAAAGATAAAAACAGCTTCCAGATCGAAAATAACGAAAAAGACGGCCATTAAATAAAACTTTACGTCGAATCGAATACGCGCCGACCCGGTCGGGATAATACCGGATTCATATGGGTCATCGGTTGTTCTTTCCTTGTGACGCTGCCCCAGCACAGCCGACAAACCGATCATAACGATGACCAAGACAACAGCGGCAAGCAGGAATACCAAAAGCGGCCACAGCATAAATGAATTTGCGATTTCATCTGTCAAAACAGTGCTTCCTCCGTGTTCACGGCGGTTCTAAATTACCAAAGTCTTCCAAACACAAGATTGATGTACCCGGTTTTCGGGTCGTTCAAATGACGAGAATTCCTTTTAAAAAATCAAATAATCGGGGTTAAAAAAATTTGAGGTCTTTATTGATGTGTGACGGCCGGGGATGAGTAACAACACATTAAACTCTCAATGATGAAACAGAAAGTTCCAACCGGCTTTTCTTCAAGATATATAAAATGATTATCAGAAGAAAAATATATTGTCAAGACCTCGCCATTCAGAAAGTTCGCGTCGCGTTTCGCCTTTCCATGTACGCCTACAGTCATTTCAAAGATTTATCAGTTACGGCATTTTTGCCCCTTAAGCGGTATTTCTTAAAAATAATCGGATCGATGTTGCTTCGCCCAGGAAAATGGTTCTTTCCCGATCCGTTTTCTAAAATTGATTCGATATGCGCTCACGTTTTTTTTAATTTTCAAATCAACAAAATCATTTTTCATCCATGGTTTTTCGTGTTATCATTTGATATTGCCTTTTCAAAAAACATATCATTTTGAACGTTAAAGCATATTCTGACATTATTAGAAGCTATCTCAAAAATAGGATTTTGGTTCAAGGTCAAGGCGGGGGCGAGGTTCAACCCGCAGGCATACTCAAGTATTCCGAGGAGTTGAAACGAGGACCCAACACAGAGATTGGGACAAAAGACATTTTTGAGATAGCTTCTAGTATTGATTTAGATTTACCCCCTTATTTCAGGATTTGGCGAGGTTTATAAAAAGAGGTTCGAAAATGGCGGGGCCCGGAGACATTCGAAAACAAGATTTCAGTGGTTTTTTGGATCTCGCCGTTAACGTTTATATATTTCTTGCGTTCCTTTTTTCGATGTCACCTGTCGGGTCATTTGCCGGCAGCAGTGTCAATGCCGGCGATGAGCTCATTTCTCTGACGGCCGAGAATGAACCCCTGGGAGATGTGTTCAATAAAATCTCCGTGGCCACGGGCTACGAAATCGTCCTGGATCATAACTGGCGAAATTACCCGGTGTCGGTTGCTTTGGAAAAGGTACCATTACATCAGGGATTGAAACGAATCCTTAAAGATCTGAACAATGTAATTGTTTATGTTTCGAGAAAAAAAATAAAAATTATTATCTATGATAAAATTTCACACGTCGCAGGGCCCTCCGAGCCTCCGGTTCAAAGGGCTCCGGTCTCTCAACAACCGTCTTACCATCCCCCGGCGCCCGCCATCCCCGATCCACAGGCCCTTGAAAGTGAGGAAGCGCCCCCCGATGATTCTTCCGTGTCCGGCGAAGAATCGGAAACCGGCGCCTCTGAAAATGAAGGACGCAAAACCCAAGAAACAGAGAAGATCAAACCAAATTAATATGTCAAACGCACATTACGACGCACCGGAAACCGCGACGCAACATTTCTGATTCGCCAATCATCGGACGGGACTTCCAATAGACCGATAACGCTTACTGCCGGCAAGAACCTTATTGGTCCACTTGAACAAAAGATCGAAAGTGGTTAAATTTATTGAGCAGATACATCCGTAGTCAAATTTTACTCATATGAAGTCAGTAAAAATCGCATTACTTATTTTATTTTTTTCTGCATTACTGGTTGATAACGCCGCCTTCGCGGACAGGCATATGCGGTGTGAGGGCAGCCTTGTGTCCATAGGAGATACTAAAGCCCAGGTTTTGGACAAGTGCGGCAAGCCGGACAAAATCGACCAATGGAAAGAATATAATAACGACAGCATGACGCAAATATATAACTATAAAACAGAACGTTATATCGCACCCCAACAAGTCCCGAATCCGATCCTCATGGAGCGATGGACGTATAATCTGGGTAGCAACCAGTTCATACGGTATCTGTATTTTCAAGATGGAGAGTTAATCAAAATTAAAACCGGAGAGAAAGGCAGCGATTGATTCTTTCTTGAGCTGTTCCATCATCTCTTCCCGCATTTTTCCCCCGCCAATGTCATCGAAATCCTGCCGAAATGCGTTAACATTTTGCCGCATATTGTCACATATTCACTGCGAACGATTCACATCTTGTTAAACAACTATCCGATATATATGGATTTATATATTTATCATAAAAAAAAATTGAATCTTGTATGAATCTTGCATACCCATACCAGATTCTGACTCATTTATGACCATAACCGGAAGGAGGATCATATGGAGGAAAAAATCATAAGGGAATACAGGTTTGAACTCGATGTCGGTTACATTAAAAAAAGTCCGTGCAGAGAATGCCCGACGAAGAACCATCTCCCGGAGTGTTCGGATTGCTGCGAGACGTTATCTCAATTGCAGGAGCTTTTGATCGGGAGTATATCGTGCAGGCACAGTGTTTCGGAATTAGAAGAATATTCCGTATGATGCGAAAACGATAGAGAAATATTGTTCTATGTATTCGAGAACTTATTCGCCAGATCCATGTCGATAACCTGCATGCAGATTTGCTTTGCACCTTGTTCCGTGTAAGAATACTTTTTGCACAAATTTTTGATCAAGTACTCGACCTCGTCGCGAATCCTTCTGTCATACGTTTTGAATGCTTCTTTGTTATAATCTTTAATGGCGCGACGAAAATTTTCGTTTTCAAGAAAAGGGTCCAGCACTTTTTCCTTGAGATAATATACATAGCGATGGTGCAATGACAGATAAAGCACCGTTTGCGTGATATGTTTTCCGTCAAGCATGATTTCCTGAGTCAGCGTCTTGGATGTGTATTCATTCTGCGTGTCTTTTCGAAATTCCATGCGCTGCTCTCTGTCCACTTTCGGCCCCAGCAAATACCCCTCGATGGTCATGAAAAAGTCTTCGGTGATGTTGAGTCTTTCGCCCGTAAAACTGCATATTTCCTTGGTTCCGGTTTCGAAATTGATGGCAAACAGATAATTTTGTATGTCTCTTGAAATTTGTTCATCATTATAGAGGTAAAGCGATTCCTTAACTTCCTGCAAAATCTTGTAGTTGTGCATCCGCAGCAAAGACGACAAAAATCCTCCGGGTATGGATCCGTTCAGATCTTTTCGGTATTTGGTAAAAAAGCCATTCAGGATCGACATGTTGATCAGCTTATCTTCTCTGGCATAGGTCGAGTAGAACTCATTGAAAATTTTAATTGAATCCCGGCCGGAAAAGCCATGGTTCCCCTCGCTTTCCGATTCCGCGATTATTTTCTGCCGCCGTTTCGCCGTAAATTTTTTTCGGTCTTCTTCAGAAAGCCATTGGGGAATATACCCGGTATAAATTTCCATCTTGAGCAGTTGCAGGTTCTCATCACAATATCGACCGTATTTCCCCGGATCACCAATCCATTCCAGCAGCGCTTCGGACTTGAGATTCAGTCGTGATGAGATAATTATCCGAGCAAAATTGTGCAGCACTCCCGGCAAAAAACTGTCGTCGATATGCCGGCCGAAAATATTCCGATATATTTCGACTTCGGTATTCAAATCCAGTACATAAGGAATGTTAATGGATTCGATGCGATCCGAGAACGACTGAAAATCCCTTAATTTCGATTTATCTTCGGGATTCATGAGCGCCAGGAAAAGGGAATTGACGTTTTCTTCGATATCTCCGACTTTATGGACGCCTTCGCTGATGATATTGTGCAGCTCGATCAGGCGGTCTTTATTGTATGACTTTATATCCATGAGGGCATAAATACCGTTGTTGGTTTTCGCGTAGCGTGAAAAATAGTATTTAACCTGGTTGCTGTCTTTTAGAAGATGGTTTATCCGGCTCTGGAGAATGTCATTTTTATAAATGTCCTGTTTCAAGGGTTTATCGCCGGGGTTGAAGACGCTGATGCCTTCGCCGATACGCCGGTTAAAAGAGTAGGGTCTGGCATATAGCATGTTAAACACCTTCATGGGATTTTTCAGGCGGTTTAATAATGCCTGAAACAAAGAACTGCATATGGTGCAGGGATGATCTCTAAACACCCATTCATACTCTTTCCCGGTAAAAAGCTGCCATTTGATTTTATCGTTTTTGAACAGGTCGTCGAAAAAGGCCCGGCGATACTCCTTTGGAATGATCAAAATCGGATTGTCATGGCTTGGACACGGCACTTCGATTTCATCATCTCGCGGCGCCGGTGACGGATTTGCTTTCGATAAATCCTTTGGCTCAGCCGGCGGATTGCTTTGGGTTTGGAAAAATTTATCAAATAAATGAATCGGTCCGTTTTCATTTTCTTCACCCAATATTTTTCGATCCAACCGCCATACCGCCTCAAAGCGCAGCCCATCTTCAGTATTGGTATATTCTTCGAATTTTCTAAGCAGATTGTTTAAAAAAGTGCTTTTCCCGCAGCCATGGGGCCCCTCAAACACGTAAATTTTATTCTGCTGGGTGCCGCGCTTTAAGGACTCAACAAGGTTAATCAGACGGTTTGCAAAGAGCCTGTCGGCAAAAAACGGGGTGTCGGATCCATCAATAAAGAGCTGGCTGCAATCATAATGTACAAAACCGATGGATTCGGGATCATCCGGATATTCATTATAGCCTTCGCCGACATATTTTTTAATCATATCATGAAACACCTGGAACGCATTTCGTGCCACCACGCTCGGTTTTTGGGTGAGCACTCCGAGGAATTCCTCAAAAGAAAGGGTTGATTGTCGACTTTCGTCAGCCATACTCCGGTTGATATTCTTCATTGCGGTGGAAATGTTTTTCATCCTAAAGTACCTTTTTAGAAATCTTCCGATTTTCCATAGTGTATAACACGCGCTCCCACTCCAACTTCTGTTCTTTGATTTCTTTGTGTTGCGGCGGTGAAAAAGCGGAAGTCATACCGTTATTCCGAGCCTCGGGAACCGATACGACCTCGCTGGTTTCCAAGTGAACCGGGCCGCCCCAGAGATATTCGATTCCCATCATGGTATTTGCAATAAAATCTTTTACCAGCGGCTTTTCTTCGAAATGATGAACCAGGTAAAGTGCATGATCGGTGCATTTTTCCTCGTCCACTTCGATATGGGGCGGATGATACAGGCTGTCGATCAACATCTGCCGGTAATCTTTTGCCTTGCGGCTTTTGACATAATATTCCCAGACCATCTTTGCCGAATTCAATCGCCGGCCCGCCACAAACAGCTTATTGCCGGAGACAAAGTCCTGGTCGACAAAAGTATTGATAAACATGAAATCGCTAAAATCATTTCGAACCTTAAAGATCAGATCCTTTCCTTTTCCGGTATTTTTGTCGTATTTCTTTCTGATATCGGCATCCTCGATTTTCCGGAATTCCCAGTCATACTTACCTTTATTGCACATATCCTCGATGTATTGAAACAGCCGCATCCCGAGGGCATAAGGATTAAGCCCCACCCGGGGCAGTGCAGTAACGCCGGCGTTGACCCGGGCAAAATCGACTTCGTGACCGTTGATACGATCATCTTTTAGAAAAAGGGTCTCGTGCCAGTAGCTGGCCCAGCCTTCGTTCATAATCTTTGTTCGGATCTGCGGCTGAAAAAACAGGGATGTCTTTCGGACGACATGCATCACGGACGTCATCCATCGATTGCCATCCTTTTTTAAGACATCCGAGTTTTTGATTAAAAATTGAATGAGATCGCCATTGCCGTTGTTGTTTTCCTTAAGATGCCTGTCGAAGAACGCTTCAAATTCGGGATATTTTTTCACAATGTCTGAAAAAAACATTTTTTCCCCGAACTCGCCGTATATGGCGATACATTTATTAAATCGTTCGATTTCTTTCATGTATTCATGAATTTTTACATTTCTAACGGACTGCAAAAATACATCGAAGTAGTAGTCGAGTCGTTTGGACCCGTCCTTTTGAACGGGACGGTTCAAACGGGAAAGATCACCGTGATATCCGACCAGATTATCGATACCGCGTGTGAATTCTATGACATAATCAACCCATCTCCCTTTTTCAGACCTGAGCTTTGCAATGAGCTGCTTATCCGAAAGCGCCTGCCCGGCAAAATCATCATCCCAAGTATGTCGAAAGAAGTGGTTGTTTTGAAAAAAATCGATATGGGCGAGAACATGATAAAAAATCATGACATTCAGCCAATCCGGGTTGTTATCGTTATAAAATGAAATGGCCGGACGGGTATTGATGACGGTTTCATAGGGGTTGCCGGGATAGAGCTCATATCTGCCTTTCTCTTTGAGGACTTCAACGTCATGGACCCAGTAATCATAAAGGGTCGGGATCATTACTTTTGGGGTGAGTTCCAGGAGATCCCGGTTGGTGACGATATACTCCAGTGTTTCATCTTCAAAACAAAGACCGGCCGCCCGTGCTCTGTCCTTGCAGCCTTCCATTATTTTTTTGGTATGTTGATCGATGAGTTCCATTATGAAATGAGCGCCTTAATCCCCTCGATGATACGGGTTTCGTCAGCATCCTGATGCATGACATCGAGACGGAACAAACCCGGATTTTCATTCAACAGCCCCGATTTTTTTAAATATTGTTCCACCTCGGTCTCGTTGCCGGCGCTGCCGGGATGTTCGGCAATGCTAATGCCGATACGATTGACATAGGTCAGCATCTTTTTAAGCTCCGGGATCGATTCCTGGCCTTCCCTGTCCCAATCGTCACCATCGGTGCCGTGAAAGATGTAGATATTATAGTCTGCCGCCAGATTCTCTTTTTCAACGATGTCGTTGACCAGACGAAATGCAGAAGCCACCCGGGTTCCGCCGGCGACTTTGGAATTGTAATAGGTGTAAAAATCATCGACTTCTTTGGCTTCGGTGTCGTGAAGAATAAAACGGGACTCGACCTGCATGGCATACTGGTATAAAAGCCAGCTGTAAATCAGGACATGCTGAGACACAATCAACTCGGTCGGCTTCCCGAGCATGGAGCCGGAGTAATCCCTCAGAAAAAAAACCACCGCCTGGGAGTCGTAATCTTTTTCCCGTGATAAAATTCGATAGATTCTGTCGCTGGGCGAAATCAGAAAACCGGTGGGATCAATATGTTCCATATCACGCAGAGTCCCTAATATGATATTGGTTTCCAAGATTTTCCGCAAGGTGGCTTTTTTATCGATAATCTGTCCGAACCTTCGATTTTTATCGGTCAGATCATAGGTGTATCGGGAAAGCGACCGCTTTTTGCCTTTGTCTTTCAGATTGGGAAGTTCAAAATGCTCGGTGAGGATTTTACCCAGGTCGTAGGCATTCGATTCCATTTCATGCTGGCCGCCATCTCCCTGGCCGGACCCCGCGCCGCCCTGGGTTTCCGGGTCATGAAGCGGCTGTTCATGAATGACCTCTCCCTCTTCTCCTTGGCCGGATCCGCCGGACGGTTCATCTGCCGCAGGTGAAAGTCTTTTCTCATGCAGAAATTTTTCCTCGACGGTAGTGGGGACCACAATGATTTTTTCTTTGTCGCCCTTGCGCGGTTTTACCAACCGGCCTACCCGGATTTTACGGGGAAAGCCGTCCTTTTCCCGCTGCTTGTCCCGTTCCAGCAATTCATCGATGGATCGCAGCCCATTGACATAAGAGCCTTTCGGGGCGCTCGTTTTTTGCAGTTTGCAAAGATCATTGGATGCATAGATATTTTCAAGTGAATCCGGTGCGATATGGTCTGCATCGATCTGAATTGAGGGAATTTCGTGACAGCAGTCGCCTTCGAGTTCTAAGCGGATTTTTTGTTCGTGCTCGGGTGTCAAGCCCTTGCGCTTCAATTTTCGGTCTTCTGCCGGCATATTATCATTCATACGTACAAAAATATTCGATGGTCTTTTGTGCACATGTCTTGCAATAATTAAGCTTCTCGAGCATGGTCACAACCATGCGGTCATAGAGCTTCTGGTTTTCCTCATTGGTGCGATTGGCCAGCGCGCCGATAAGGCTCCCCGCCCCTGCGATATCCGATTTAAGCCGTACATCGGTGACGGCTTTCACCAGTTCCAGGTTGTCCATAAAATCATAATTAGGATCCACCGCGATCTTCTGCCCGTAAATCTTTCGTATGGACGTTCTAAAGGTTTCACGCTGTTCCTCGGTCTTTAGCCCGAGTCTTTCTTCGATACTTTTGATATAGCGTTCGTCGATCCTCATGGCTTGGAGTTCACCGGTCTGGGGATCTTTGTATTTCCACATTTTGTCGGGTCCCAGATTTTCGGCATCGATGCCGATAATCATATTCACATAGTTCATCACGTCTTTTCGAATGGCAAAGGGTTCATCCATATAGGCGTTGAACATCTCCGTCAAAACGCGTTCGCGGTACATCTCTTTTGCGGTTTTAAGATCATCCAAAAATTTCAGCCGATCACTGCTGTCCGACACATAATCGAGAATCACCCGTTCCAGCGCTTTATAAATGTCGTATGCGAACATGCATTTTCCTTCATTGGTTTCGGAACTCTCGATCATTAATTGAACGGCCCTTCCCAGGTTCCGCTGTCCCAGCCCCTTTTGGCCGAACCGTTTGGTAATATCCGGATCCTGGTTCAAGGTATCGATGACTTCGGCCAGTGTCTTGATGCTCTTCTCGCCGGCTACTTCACCGGCTGCCAGCTTCATTGTTTCAATGGCCGTCAGTTTTTCCGATCGCGGCAGTCGGGTCAGGACCGCCGCCACTGAGGCCGCATAGTTCAAGTTGGGATCCTTGTGCAGCGGCTCCTTGTTGAATGTCGTCTTGATGTCGCTGCCAATGGCGTATGACGTCAGATCTTTCTGCAGTTTATAATTCGTGTTGTGAGAAACGTAGCAGACGCGGCACCGGTCCACAATGGGGGCTTCTTCTTTTTCGGCCATAAAACGATTGAATTCGGAATTGTTGCTGGTCGCGATAATCAATGTGTCAATGGGCCATTTATATCCGTCGATCTCGATATTCCGGTTTTGAATGACGCCCAGATAGACCTGGACAAGATCTTTTTTGTTTTTAAATATTTCATCGCTGAAATGAATGCCGCCGCCGCCGACCCGGGCCAGCGCACCGCGCCTTAGATCAAAACGAAACGGATTGTTGGTATCTGTAATATGAAGCAGGCGCTGTATGGACTCTTCACCCAAAAGATCGACGGCCGAAGAGGTTATTTTGTCCTTGGCCGGATATTTCCCGGTCACCGTTCCCAGGCTTTCCGTGAGAGGAACCGGAACGATTTCTATGAACTTCAACATATCCTCCATGGTGTTGTCTGAAAACATCCGGATATCGTTCCAGATATACCCGCTGCACGCTCCCAGGGGGCGATAATTTTCATAAAGGCCTGCGATTTCATCGTCCGTAAACCCGAACTCTTTGGAAAGAAAGGTTTTATTGTCGTCTGTATCTTCAAAGAGGTTCATGGCTAAAATCATGGGATCTTCATATGTCTGGGATTCAATGGTGTCGATTTTCCCATAACTCCTCAGCTTGTCCAGGTTGACAAACCTGAAGGTGTATTTCCGATTCTTTTTTTTGGACAGGTACTCCCGGTATCTGGTGCATAAAAAATCAACAAAGAATGTTTTTCCGTTTCCGGGCTCTCCGACGAGAACATAAGCCATCTCCTTGGAAGAACCGCCCTCAGCAGCATCTTTGACAAAAGAGACGAAGCTGTTGATTTCATCGTACATCCCGATAATGTGCTTCTCGCCGGCATTGAAGAGTTTGAAGTTATAGGTTGTTTTTCCTTGTACCATGACCTTTTCAATGTCGCTTTCCAGAATCATCCTTGAAACGCCTTGAAAGGCATTTTCAAAACGCCGTTCCCCTGATTTTACAAATTTCAGATGATCATAAAGCGTATTGTTGGTTGCTTGAGCCATTTTCCTCTCCTGTATCTGATTGATTTTTCGAAGCCGATATGCCGGCGGTCTTTAAAAAAATCTGTTTATTCCCAAAGGGTCAGTCAAGGCAGAATTGAGATAAACGCACCGTCTGAATGAAATGAATCGTATGGAAGAACCCGAAAGAAGAGAGGAGAAAATATAAAGAGAAGCGATTTTGAATCAGCAAGAACTCAGATATCGAATGAGCGGAGATATAACCGGAAGCCTTTTCTGCATTTTCACTTAAATCGGTTTATGATTTACCTTATTCATTTTTCTTTATCCTTTGAAAAAATTTCTTTAACTTCCTCGACGATTAAAGGTTTATAAATATCATCGCCTACAAATTCAACCCGACGATTGCCGTTGTTAAAATCAATCTCTATCGAACAATCGAATTTCCGAGATGCCGCCTTGGCGATTCTCGCCAAAACTTCCAAGTTTGCTTCTTTAAACTTGATCGGAATTTTATTTGCCATTTTGTTTAAATATTCCCGCTTTTCTCAATATGCTTTGCAGCAATCGAGGCCATGGTTATACTTACCGATTCACGATAGTAACTTCTGCAAGAGATATGCCATCTTCCCGAAGAGCGATTCGTCTTTTTAAATATTGTATTTTCTAACGCATATTTTTGCGAAAAAGATATCTGTGCCGAGTCTCATAACCGGCTGTTTTTTTTAATTTGTTGCTAAAAGCTTCTTGTGCTTTAAAAAAACAGATCATACGGTGAAAAAGTGTATTGAGGCTGTCGAGGTTGAAGGGATGATTCGTATTCAAAGGTGTGAAGTGGGGCAGGGATCTTGAGGTTTGCTGTAAGTATTTGGTTTTCAATACAATTTATTCCGACAAATTATTGACATGTTAATCTAAAAAATGACGTGCGGTTTGTTGGGGTTTTATTGTAAACCGGCAAAGCACAGGCCGGGTAGTAAAAGAACGTACTTGGTATTGCTGACTGACACGGCTTTAGGCGTTTGCTATGAGACCTTTGCAAAACGCCCCTTTTTGCCCGATTTCTGCGTCACACTCAAATTGTAATCCTCAAAATACTCAATGTATTCATGCGGTTAAAATTTTCGCGTTCCTTGAACTCGGACAAAAATGAGCATTTTTCAAAGGTCTCGCTATAGACGTGATGTTCAGCGGTTTTTTTGTTTTTTAACCTGCAAAATTAAATGCAGTATCCCCATTGCGCCATGACCGATAACATACGCT
>Ga0316575_10000250_pt1 | contig 14639 bp, 12 predicted proteins | sample J5NA_FD_203072 | JGI IMG/M metagenome (GOLD analysis project Ga0316575, IMG submission 203072) | Rhizosphere microbial communities from salt marsh grasses in Alabama, United States - J5-7_050615r2r3 | ecosystem: Host-associated > Plants > Roots > Rhizosphere | place: USA: Alabama | collected...
CTCCCAACTTATTGTAAATATTTAAAGAACGCTTTTTACAGTCTTCACCACATTCTCGGTGGTGAATCCGAAGTGCTTGAACAGTTCTGGTGCAGGCGCGGATTCGCCGAAAGTGTTCATGCCGACGACTGCGCCTTCCAGGCCGACATATTTGTACCAGCCATCGGTAACACCGGCCTCGACCGCCACGCGCTTGATGCCACTGGGCAACACGCTGTCCTTGTAAGCCTGATCCTGTTTGTCGAATACATTGGTCGAAGGCATCGACACCACGCGCACGTTGACACCTTCCGCGGCAAGCGCCTTTTGCGCTTCCAGCGCGAGACTTACTTCGGAGCCGGTAGCGATAATCACCGCCTGTGGCTTGCCGCCGGCCGCCTCGGACAGCACATAGGCGCCCTTGCGGATGTTTGCGATCTGCGCTGCGTCGCGCTTCTGGAATGCCAGGTTCTGGCGGCTGAATATCAGGCTGCTCGGGCCATCCTTGCGCTCCACGGCCGCCACCCAGGAAACCACCGACTCAACCGTGTCGCACGGGCGCCATACCTCCATGTTCGGAATATAACGCAGCGTTGCTGTTTGCTCGACCGGCTGGTGGGTCGGGCCGTCTTCGCCCAGCCCGATGGAATCATGTGTATAGACAAATATCACGCGCTGTTTCATCAATGCGGCCATGCGCAATGCATTGCGCGCATATTCGGAGAACATCAGGAAGGTGCCGCCGAAAGGCAGCAGGCCGCCATGCAGTGCCATCCCGTTCATGATCGCGGACATGCCGAATTCGCGCACGCCGTAGCTGATGTAGTTGCCCGGCTTGGTGGCGTTGACATGATGCGCGCCGGTCCAGTTGGTCAGGTTGGAACCGGTCAGGTCGGCAGAACCGCCGAGGAATTCCGGCAATGCCGGAACCAGCGCATTGATCGCATTTTGCGATGCCTTGCGAGTGGCAATGGTTTCAGCCTTCTCGTTGATCTGTGCAACCGCCTTGGCAGCATGTTCTGCCCAGCCGGCCGGCAGGTCGCCCTTCATGCGGCGTTCGAATTCCGCTGCTTCCTTGGGGAATTCCTTCTTGTATTCGGCAAACTTGTTGTTCCACAGGTTTTCCAGTCCGGTGCCTTTGGTGCGCGCATCCCATGCCTCATAGACATGTTTGGGAATCTCGAACGGCGGATAGTTCCAGCCGATGTGCGCGCGGGTCGAGGCGATCTCCGCATCGCCGAGTGCTGCGCCGTGAACGTCGTGTGTGCCTTCCTTGTTCGGTGAACCGGCGCCGATTATGGTCTTGCAGCAAATCAGCGTGGGCTTGTCGGTGACGGCCTTGGCAGCCTGGATCGCTGCCTCGATTTCGACCGGGTCATGGCCCTGCACATCGGCGATCACGTGCCAGCCGTAAGCTTCGAAACGCTTGGCGGTATTGTCGGTGAACCAGGCGCCGACATGGCCGTCGATGGAAATGTCGTTGTCGTCCCAGAACGCGATCAGCTTGCCCAGGCCCCAGGTGCCGGCGAGCGCGCACGACTCGTGCGAAATGCCTTCCATCATGCAGCCGTCACCCATGAACACGTAAGTGTGGTGATTGACGATCTCGTGGCCCGGCTTGTTGAATTCATTGGCCAGCAGTTTTTCGGCCATCGCCATGCCCACCGCATTGGTGATGCCCTGGCCGAGCGGACCGGTGGTGGTTTCCACTCCAGGCGTATACCCGTATTCCGGATGACCGGGGGTTTTGGAATGCAGCTGGCGGAAGCGTTTCAGTTCTTCAATCGGCAAGTCGTAGCCGGACAGATGCAGCAAAGCATAGACCAGCATCGAGCCGTGACCGTTGGACAATACGAAACGGTCGCGGTCGGCCCAGCTGGGATTGGCCGGATTGTGGCGAAGGTGGCGGTTCCACAGCACATCGGCAATCTCCGCCATACCCATCGGCGCGCCAGGGTGTCCTGAATTGGCCTTTTGCACAGCATCCATTGCCAGGGCGCGAATCGCGCCGGTAACATCATTGAATTTTGGAGGGGTGACGCTTCGTGTTACAGCCATTTCCTGTTACCTCTTAGAACTCCCTGCGGGATTGGTTAAGTGAAGGGCACCCCGCTAATATTCTTGTAGTGGCGCCCTGTACTGATTTCGGCCCGCAATTATGCCGCACCCCCCCGATTACAGCAACTGGCTTGCTGAACAGCCGGTTCCTGTGCCCGGGTCAGTCGGTTGCGTTCTTTTTGACGAATTTAATGCCCAGTTGCTTGAGCTTGCGGTAAAGATGGGTTCGCTCGAGTCCGACCTTGTCGGCGACCCGCGAAACGTTCCCCTCCTCTTTCTGCAGATGGTAGTCAAGGTATAGCGCGTCGAAATGGTCGCGCGCTTCACGCAACGGCAGGTCCATCGGCAGCAAAACCTGTTGCGCCCGCCCGCCGACGCTCAACGAAACCTTCTGGGGTTGCGTTTCGGCCGCCCGGATCTGCAATTTTGGCGCATCGTCCCTGATTGACTTGGCTATGGTGCTCAGCAATTTCTGCAGTGCAATGGGCTTCTCCAGAAAATCGACCGCGCCGATACGCGTCGCCTCGACAGCCGTTTCGATCGTGCCGTGCCCCGACATCATTACGACCGGCATGGTCAGCAGCTCCTGTTCCACCCATTCCTTGAGCAGCGTTATTCCATCGGTATCCGGCATCCAGATATCGAGCAGCACCAGGTCCGGTTCATGGTCGTTCCGGTAGCTGCGCGCCTCCTGGGCATTTTCGGCAAGGTATACCTCGTAGCCCTCGTCGAACAGGATTTCGGACAACAGCTCCCGTATGCCTATCTCATCATCCACAACCAGAATTTTTTTGCTTTCCATTTATGTCTCCTCGACCAGCGGCAGGATGATACTTACCCGCCCTCCTCCGCTGGCATTATTTTCGATGGAAATGTGACCGCCATGCTCTTCAACTATCTTTTTCACTATGGCCAGTCCCAGCCCTGTGCCTTTAGCCTTGGTTGTCATGTATGGCTCAAAGGCGCGCATCAGCACGCTCGCCGGGAATCCCGCGCCGTTGTCATCGATCCACAGAAGGATTTCTTCATTCTGTATTTCTGTATGCAGCGTAATTTTCGGTTGTTCAACTCCGTGCAACGCATCCTGCGCGTTCTGCAGCAGGTTGTGAATGACCTGGCGCAGGCGTGTTGCATCACCGTTCACTATACTGCGCGACGCGTTCAGTTTGAGCACTATCGGCATTGCGTTGGTCTCATACAGCCCCAGCACCTCGCTGATCAGTTTATGCAGGTTCAGGTGGGACAGCTTTAACGCGGGGCCGCGCGCGTAATTGGCAAAGTCGCTCACCATGTTTTTCATCGCGGAGACCTGGCTGACGATCGTTTGCGTGGCGCGCGTCAGAAGTTTCCCGTCCTCTTCATCTAGCTTTTCGATCAATTTATGCTGCAGGCGCTCTGCCGAAAGCTGAATCGGGGTAAGCGGATTCTTGATTTCGTGCGCCAGCCGGCGCGCAACTTCGCCCCATGCCGCCTGCCTTTCGGCCTGCAGCAGGTGGCTGATATCGTCGAAGACCACCACAAACCCGGCTTCTCCGCCTTCCGGCAAGCGTGTACCACGCATCAGCAATATCTGGTTGCCATTCCGGCTAAGCCGCTCTATCTGCCGCTGCCATTCTCCGCTGCCGGTTTCGCTGAATGCATCAATGACCGTCTGGCAGAACGATCTCAGCAGCGGATATCTCTCGGCAATCAGGGTCAGCGGCATCTGCTGCATTTCGTGCAAAGGCGCGGCGAGGATTTGCGCAGCACTGGTATTTACCGAGCGCAGGCGCAGTTCATGGTCCAGCGCCAGCACACCGGAAGACAGATGGGTCAAAACGCTTTCCAGATGCACCTTGGCACTTTCCACCACGCGCTGTTGCTGTTCGCTGGCCTGCCTGGCGTCGAACAGCTGACGCGTCATCTGGTTGAACAGGCCGGTCAGCGCGCCCAGCTCGTCGCTGCTGCGTATCGGGTATTGTTCGGTAAAATCACCCTGCGCAACCGCGCGCGTCCCGTCCGCCAGCGCTTCCAGCGATGAGCCAAACTTTTCGCTGAGATAGAACGCCGCGGAAACTGCCGTGAGCAGCACCACCAGCAGGGATAGCGTCAGAGTGATCCCGTACAGCCTTTTCAACCCGAGGCGCGAGATCGTCAGCTCCTGGTAGTCACGGTATACCGCCTGTACCGTCTCTGCGTCCGTCTCGATCTGCTTGGGCACCGGCTGGGTAAATTGCAGCAGATATTGCTTTGCATGGGATTTGGAGTTGACCCTCACCAGCGCCAGCAGCGTCATCCCCCTGTCCGGCAGGGTGTCGATCACCGAGTATTCGCCATTGTCCCGTGCGCGGCGCATCAGGTCGGCATCCGGCTCTTCAGGCGGCTGCGCATTCTTTTTCGGTGATGACGCGATCAGTTTTCCGTTCACGGTAAACACCGCCGCTGCCTGCGCCACATCTTCATCCACCAGCATATCCAGCGCGTTCTGGTATTGTCCCGGACGCTTGCCAGCCAGCAGGTTCGCGGTAAATTCCGCCTTTTTCGCCAGTTCCTTGAGGCTGTTGTCGAGACCGCTCCTCCCCAGGTTGAGGCCGCCTTCCAGGGCTTTTTCGACACGCACGTCAAACCATGACTCTATGCTTTTGTCGAGAAATTGCACGGACACCACATATATAAGAATACCCGGCAGCACCCCGATCAGCGTGAAAAACAATACCAGGCGCAACGTCAACTTGGCGCCGAACACCTTGTTCTTGAGCTTGGATCGCAGGCGCCAAAGCTGATATCCGACCAGTCCCATCAAGCCCGTTGCAAGCAGACCTGTCAGCCCGAGCAGGCTGTAGTAATTGATCGAAAAGCCCTGGGTATTGCCGCTGTTGCTGGACAGCAGAAAAAGCAATGCTCCGCTTAGCGCAACACTGATGAATATCAGGTAAGTCACTGTGCCGCCACTCCGCTTTGGGCTGCGATGTCTGCAGCGTTGACTGCCCAGCGGTACCAGCCTGAATCCAGCGTCCAGTCGCTGTCCGTCAGGGCATTCACCTGCAGCGGCTTGGGCAGTTGGGATATATCCAGACTCAGACGCGCAGCCGCAATGTATTTGTCATCATTGTTCAGCAACTTCGCCGGAATATCGGACGAATTTTGCCTGGACACTATGTTCAGTGCATCTTCCAGGCTGGCAAAGTTCTGGAACAGCGCGCCCCGCGAGATACGGTAACGTCCGGTCAGTACGCTGTAGGAAATTTTCACGGTCTGTTCGCTTTTGAAAACTTCATCGTCCAGCCAGGACCAGCGCGTCAACGGAGCGTCGCCCACGATGAAGTGCGGAAGGTGGCGTACCAGCGCCTGCTGGGCGGTGTCCAGCCAGCCCCAGCGGGCGCGAGTAAGCGTAAACTCACCGACAAAGTAGATCGGGATGCCGCGTGACAGCGCCTGCTTCACGACAAAATTCAGATTGACGGAGTAATTCGCGGAAAGCTGGTAACCATTGTCGCCCGGATGTATTTCCGCGTTGTTGATGGAAATACCTTCGGCCTGCGCCGTTGCCGTCAACAGGCAAGTCAGCAGTGCACCGAACAGCAATGCCCTAAGCGATTTTTTGCAACAACGCATAGTAGAATCCATCATGCTGATCATCGGGCAGCAACTGCCCCTCTGTATCGCCGGGTAAAGCAACCGGTATACGCAGTGCATCCCGATGCTGTGCCAGAAACGACGTAACAACGTCTTCGTTTTCCTGGCGAAAAACCGAGCAGGTGGCGTAAAGCAATTTACCATCTTGCGCCAGCAGCCGCCACAACGCGCGCAGGATTTCGGTCTGTTGTGCGGAAAAAGCCACAATATCCGATCTGCGCCGCAGCCATTTGATATCCGGATGGCGGCGCACCACACCCGAAGCCGAGCAGGGCACGTCGGCGAGTATGCGCTGAAACGGCCGGCCGTCCCACCATGTATCCGGCGCCGCAGCATCACCCGCAACCAGTTGTGCATTCAACTGCAAACGCTGCAGGTTTTCCGCAACCCGCTCCAGCCTGGCCGCGTCCCGGTCCACCGCCACCAATTCTGCATCCGCTTGTTCAAGGATATGCGCGGTTTTGCCGCCGGGCGCCGCGCAGGCGTCCAGCACGCGCATACCGTCGCGGACGTCCAGCAATCCTGCCGCGTATTGCGCCCCCGCATCCTGGACCGAAACCATCCCGTCAGAAAATCCCGGCAGCCTGTCGACCGGCAGCGGCTTTTCCAGCAGCAATGCACCAGGCTCAATCTGTATTGCGGAATAGCCCTGCCGGGCCAGTTGCGCGAGGTAATCTGCCGTTGAACCGCGCCGCTGGTTGACGCGCAGCGTCATCGGCGGCCGCTGGTTGCCTGCTTCGAGGATCGCTGTGCATCGTTCGCCGTACTGTGCGTTCAGTTCGTCCACCCACCACTGCCGGTAGCTATACTTTCCTTCCGCGCTGTGGCTGGCCTGTTCCAGCAATTCGGCACGGTTGCGCAGAAAATTGCGCAATATCGCGTTGACCAGGCCGCCTACTCGCGGATTGATTGTCTGCGCAGCCCGCACGGCGTGATCGACCACGGCGTGCCCGGCTGATTTGCCATACTGAAGCTGGTACAGCGCAACCAGCAGCAGGAAGCGCACGCGCTCATCCGAAAGGGGTTTGTGCAGCAGCTTGTCCAGAACCGCCCGAAGCTGCCCGTAATGGCGCAGCGAACCATAGCTCAGGTCCTGCAGCGCGGCGCGCTGCGAAGGTTCCCAGGCCGCCTTGCCGCGCAGTGATTCGTCCAGCACCTGATTGAGATTGCGCCCTGCCTCGAGCACCTGACCCACGATGAGGCTCGCGGCAAGCTGGATATGCTGTGTCTCAGCCGGCATCAAAGAAGCGTCCGGCGTCAACCGGCATGGCCTGCAAAAATTGCGAAGCCGGCTGTGCCGTGCCGCCCGGGCGCTGGAGTGTCTCGAGGCGCAAAGCGTCTTTGCCGCACGCTACGGTAATACCGTTTTTACCCGCTTCGATCACTTTTCCCGGTTCGCCCCGCAGCCCTTTGACCAGCGTTGCCTGCCAGATCTTTATCACTGTTCCGTTCAGTTTGGCCTGGCTTACCGGGTACGGATTGTATGCGCGTATCGCACGTTCTATTTCGCAAGCATCCCGGCGCCAGTCTATGAGTGCCTCGCTCTTGAGCAACTTGGCCGCATAGCAAGCCTTACCCTCTTCCTGTTTGACCGGTGCCAGCCGGTTTTGCCCAAGCAGGCGCAATGCTTCCAGGATGCAATCCGCCCCCATACCGGCCAGTTTGTCATGCAGCATCGCGGCGGTATCGTGCTCGCCGATCGGGCACGACTTGCGCAACAGCATATCCCCGGTATCGAGCCCCTCGTCCATTTGCATGATGGTTATGCCGGCTTCAGCATCGCCTGCCAGTATCGCCCGCTGGATTGGCGCGGCGCCGCGCCAGCGCGGCAGCAGCGATGCGTGGATATTCAGGCAACCGTAGCGCGGCAGCTGCAGCACCGCTTTCGGCAGGATCAAGCCGTATGCGGCCACCACCATTACATCCGCCTCAAGTTCGGCCAGCGCGCGCTGAATTTCTTCCGTCTTCAGCGTGGCCGGCTGCATGACCGTCAACCCGTGCTGCAGCGCAAGCTGTTTGACCGGGCTGGCGGTTGTGCGCATGCCTCGGCCTGCCGGGCGGTCCGGCTGGGTCAGCACCGCCTGAATACGGTGTTCTTGAAGCAGCGCCGACAACGCACTGGCTGCAAACTGGGGAGTGCCTGCAAAAATGATTTTCATCAACTATTTTTCCAATTTCATTTCGAAGGTCAAACAAGGCGGCGACGAGCGCACGAAGCAGACAGTGCATATAGCACTGCCAGGAGAAAGCGAGGAAGCCAACGCAGTTTCACCAATGAAATGGAATTGGAATTACATGGTTTCGCGCAAGTGTTTCTTGAGCTTTACGCGAATCCTGCTTTGCTTGAGCTGTGACAGGTACTCGACAAACACCTTGCCGACCAGATGATCCATCTCATGCTGTATGCAGACCGACAGCAATCCCTCCGCATCCAGCGTAAAGGGAACGCCGTTTTCATCGAGCGCACGCACGGTGACCTTTTCTGCACGGCTTACCGTCTCATAAATGCCCGGCACGGACAGGCAACCTTCCTCGCAATGGCTGGTGCCGCTGCTGGCGATGATTTCGGGATTGATGAACACTTTCAACTGGTCGCGACTCTCGGAAGTGTCCACTACAATAATCCGTTCGTGAACATCGACCTGTGTCGCCGCCAGACCCACTCCGGGTGCGGCATACATGGTCTCGGCCATGTCACGTACCAGCTTCCGGGAGGCCTCATTGACCACTTCCACATTCTTCGCGACCTTGTGCAGGCGTTCGTCCGGATACTGCAAAATTTTCAGAATTGCCATTCGTGACCTATAAATGCTTGCTAATTTAGTAGACTAGATGCAGAATTTAACGTAGCGCAGTAACTTTGTGCGCCCGTTACCATAGACTCTGCCGGAGTTCCCATGCGCAAGATTATATCGCTGATTTTCCTTTTATTGCCTGTTCTGGCCTTTGCAGCCGGGACCGCCAGCCCATCTGACATTCGCCTGAATATTCGCGGCGACGCGCCAGACCGGCACGTCGTGGTCAAGGGCGACACTTTGTGGGACATTTCCGGCAAGTTCTTCAAGGACCCGTGGAAGTGGCCGCATATCTGGGGACTGAATAAAGATACCATAAAGGATCCGCACTGGATCTATCCGGGGGACGTGATCTATCTGGATCGCACCAACGGCACCCTGAACTTCGGCCAACCCGGCGCAACCGCCGCCGCGAGCGGTGTGGGAGAAACGGGCAATACCGTCGTGCTTTACCCCAAAGTGCGCGTTAAACGCAGCGATCACGATGCGATTCCGAGCATACCCGCCAGCGCCATCGGGCCATTCCTGACCCGTCCCCTGATCATAGAAGAAGACGAGTTCAAAAAGGCGCCGATGCTGATCGGTGCACGTGAAGGCCGAGTGATACTCGGCAATGACGACACCGCTTTCGTGACCAACCTGCCAGCCAACAAGGGCGACAACTGGCAGATCTATCGTCCCGGCAAGACATTTGTCGATCCCGATACCAACGAGGTGCTGGGCATCGAGGCCATCTATCTGGGCGATGCCGAGGTGACCCATTTTGCCAAGGTCAGCACCATCACGATTACCCATGCCGTCGAAGAAATCAATGCGGGTGACAGGCTGGTCCTGCATACTGAAGATGAGACCAGCAATTATCTGCCACGCGCTCCGGCAAAGAAAATTTCTGCCCGGGTAATCTCCATTTATGGCGGCGTATCACAGGGCGGCCAGAACAGCGTCATCACGCTGAACAGGGGCGCGCGCAACGGCGTGGAAAAGGGATATGTGCTGGCCTTGTACCACAAAGGCGAAGTGGTAACGCATGATGGCAAGCAATACACCCTGCCGGATGAGCGCTATGGCCTGGTATTCGTGTTCCGAGTTTTCAACAAGGTCTCCTACGCGCTGGTAATGGAGACGCGGCTGCCGGTGCAGTTGCTGGATAGCGCCAAGAATCCCTGATTGTCGTGTAAACCCGGCGTATTCATTTGATCCGATCAGATGAAGTCAGCGGCCATTTCACACATGCCACCTGTTATCGACAACAGTGCGCCTGACCTTGTCGCAGCTGCGGAGCGCTTGTGTGTTCGCGTGAATCCCAGAGGCTCCGTTGATTATTGATGATTCGCTTAAAGCCTGGCTTGCGCTCAGCCTGGTCCGTGGCCTGGGCGGCGAAAGCGCGCGCCGTTTACTGAAGGAGTTTGGTTCCCCTGAAGCGGTCTACGCCGCACCGATCCGCTCGCTCAAGTCCATAGTCAAGGCTGAAATCGCATCAGAAATCGGCAACGGAATCGCCGACGAAATGATCGCACCCGCACTTTCCTGGCTGTCAGACGACGGCAACCACATCGCAACACTGGCTGACAGCGACTATCCACAGGCGCTGCTGAATATCCCCGACCCGCCATTGCTGTTGTATGTAAAGGGACGGCTGGACCTGCTCAACCGGCCTGCACTGGCGGTGGTCGGCAGCCGCAACGCCACGCCGCAAGGGATACATAACGCCGAGGCATTCGCAAAGTCTCTGAGCGATGCCGGCTTGTGCATCATCAGCGGCATGGCGCAGGGTATCGATGCCGCCGCGCACCGGGGCGCGTTGTCCGGCCATGGCAGCAGCGTTGCGCTAGTCGGTACCGGACTGGACAAAGTCTATCCGGCCGCAAACCGCGAACTGGCCCACATGCTGGCAAAGCAAGGCGCGCTGATTTCCGAATTCCCGCTGGGCACCCCGCCTCTGGCGGCAAATTTCCCGCGCCGCAACCGCCTGATCAGCGGCATGAGCCTGGGCTGCCTGGTGGTGGAGGCCTCCCTGCAAAGCGGCTCGCTGATCACGGCAAGGCTGGCGCTGGAGCAGGGACGTGAAGTGTTCGCGATTCCCGGCTCGATACACGCGCCGCAAAGCAAAGGGTGCCACGCGCTGCTCAAGCAGGGCGCGAAACTGGCCGAAACCGCGCAGGATATTCTGGAAGAACTGGGCGGACAGTTAGTCACCGCGTTACCAACGGAAAACCAAGGGGAATCATCGTCTGCGCTGCTCGATCATCTCGGCTATGATCCGGTAGATATCGATACACTCTGCGCACGCAGCGGCTTGACGATAGCCGAGCTATCCGCCATGCTGTTGTCGCTCGAACTGGAAGGCCGCATCAGCACGCTTCCAGGCGGCCTATATCAACGCATCCATTAACTCACTGCTTAAATCATGTTTGAAATCCTGATGTACCTGTTTGAAAGCTATTTCGATGCAGGCAGCTATCCCGAGCCTGACAAGCTGTCGCGCAAACTCTCCGCCGCCGGATTTGAAGGCGATGACATCAGCGAAGCATTAACCTGGCTGTCGGCGTTGCAGGAGCAGAATCCCGCAAACTATCCCGATCATCTCGAACATTCCGGCCAGCGTCATTTCGCAGAGCTTGAATTGCAGTTCATCGGCGATGAAGCGCGCCAGTTCCTGATGTTTTCAGAACAGCAAAAGTTAATTTCCGCCGTCGAACGCGAGATGATCATCGATCGTTCCGTCGCGCTGAAGCAGGAGCAACTCGCTCTGGACAAACTCAAGCTGATCATGCTGATGGTATTGTGGAATCGCCATCAGGAACTGGATCCGCTGCTGATCGAAGAGCTGCTTACACCGCTGCATTCTGCGCAACTGCATTAATTCCCGGATTTATACCAGGACCACAGGCATGGCAACCAATTTACTGATCGTCGAGTCTCCGGCCAAGGCCAAGACGCTGCAAAAATATCTGGGCAAGGATTTCCAGATTCTTGCCTCGTACGGGCATGTGCGCGACCTGGTCCCGAAGACCGGCGCGGTCGATCCCGAGCACGAGTTTGCGATGAAATACGAAACCATCGCGCGCAACAGCAAGCACATGGACGCGATCGCCAAGGCCGCCGCAACGGCAAACAACATCTATCTGGCTCCCGACCCGGACCGCGAGGGTGAGGCTATCGCCTGGCATATCGCCGAGCTGCTCAAGGCCAAGCGCGGCATGAAGGGAAAGAACCTGCAGCGCGTGGTGTTCTATGAGATCACCCAGTCGGCGGTGCGAGAAGCGGTCGCACACCCGCGCGAAATTTCCCAGCCGCTGGTAAATGCCCAGCAGGCGCGGCGCGCGCTTGATTATCTGGTCGGTTTCAACCTGTCGCCATTGCTGTGGCGCAAAATCCGCCCCGGGCTTTCGGCCGGGCGTGTGCAAAGCCCCGCGCTGCGCATGATCGTCGAGCGCGAACTTGAAATCGAGGCATTCAAGAGCCAGGAATACTGGACCGTGCATCTAGACACAAACAAGGATCACCAGCCATTCACCGCCAAACTGTTCCAGTACCAGGGCAAGAAACTGGAACAGCTCAGCATAGCCAGCCAGGCCGAATACGACGCGATCCAGGCCAGACTCACCGACGCCAAGCTTCCGCCCAAGGTGGTGCGCGTCGATAAAAAGGCCAAGCAGCGCCATGCCGCCGCGCCGTTCACCACGTCCACGCTGCAACAGGAAGCAGTGCGCAAGCTCGGCATGACCGCCGACCGCACGATGCGCACCGCGCAATCGTTGTACGAGGGCGTGGACATAGGCGGACAAATCGTCGGCCTGATCTCCTACATGCGTACCGACTCGGTTTCTCTTGCGAAGGAAGCGGTGCAGGAGATCCGCGACTACATCAGGGACAACTTTTCGTCCGAATACCTGCCGTCGACCCAGCCCGTCTTCAAGAGCAAGACCAAGAATGCGCAGGAGTCGCACGAGGCGATACGCCCGACTTCAATCCTGCGCACGCCTGACAGCATTCGCGACCACCTCACTGCCGACCAGGCGCGGCTCTATGAGATGATCTGGAAGCGCACGCTGGCCTGCCAGATGGCGCCGGCGCGATTTGACACGGCCAGCGTGGACATCCGCCTGGGCGGTGACAACACGCTGTTTCGAGCCAACGGCCAGGTGCTGGTTTTCCCCGGGTTTATTGGCGTATACAAGGAAGATGTGGACGACGCGACCGAGGATGAGGGCGGCAAACTTCCGCCGCTGGCCGAGGGCGACATATTGCCGATCGATAAGCTGTACGGCGAACAGCACTTCACCCAGCCTCCGCCGCGCTATTCAGAAGCCAGCCTGGTCAAGTCGCTGGAAGAATACGGGATAGGCCGGCCGTCGACCTACGCGACCATCATTTCCACACTGCAGGCACGCGAATACGCGATTCTCGACAAGAAGCGCTTCATGCCGACCGATGTCGGTCGCGTCGTCACGCGCTTCCTCACCGATCATTTCACCCGATATGTGGATTACGGTTTCACCGCCCACCTCGAAGACGAACTTGATGAAGTGTCCGAAGGCAAGCGCGACTGGATAGGCGTGATGGACGAGTTCTGGAAAGGCTTTTCCAGCCTGGTCAAGGAGAAAGCCGATATCGACCGGCCGATGGAATTGATCGGTGAAGCCTGTCCGGAATGCGGCAAACCGCTAGCCAAAAAGCTCAGCCGCTACGGCAGCTTCATCAGTTGCACCAACTATCCGGAATGCAAATACAAACGCAGCCTCAGCGGAGAATCGCAGGACGATGCTTCGGCCAGAGTAGAACTGGGTTCGCATCCCGACACCGGCCAGCCCGTGCTGCTGCTGCGCGGACCCTATGGCCATTACGTGCAACTCGGGGAAGCGGTAAAGGAAGACAAGGTCAAGCCGAAACGCGTCTCGTGGCCCAAGGAAATGCCGCTCGAACAGGCCGATCTGGCCAGTGCGCTGAAGCTGCTGGCGCTGCCGCGCGAACTGGGGATGCACCCCGTGACCGGCAAAAAAGTCATCGTCAATATCGGCCGCTTCGGCCCCTACATCGGGCACGACGGCAAGTTCAAATCCATTCCCCGCACCGACAGCATCTTCGACATCAGCCTTGAACGCGCGGCGGAATTATTGGCTCAGGCTCGCGATGGCGCGACCGTTCTGCGCGTGCTGGGCGACCATCCTGATGACAATGCCAGCGTGGAGATTTGCAGCGGCCGCTATGGCCCCTATGCCCGACACGGCAAGGTCAATGCCACCTTGCCCAAGGGGGTTTCGCCGGATGACATCACGCTGGAAGAGGCGCTGGAATTGATCGCGGCCAAGGTGGCGAAGGGGCCTGCCAAAAAGCCAGCGGCCAGAACCAGAAAAGCCAAAGCTGCACCCGGTAAGACAAAAACCGGGGCGGCCAAGGCCGGCACTGGCAAACCAGCCAAGGCAAAGGCCAAACCGGCCGCCAAAAAAGTTGCTGCCGCCAAAGAAAAGAAACCGGCAGCAAAAAAGGCAGCGGTGAAAAAAGCAGCCAAGGAAAAAGCCAAAGCTTAGGGAAACCTGCAGCGCGCTCTCGTTATTTGCTCGTCCTGAGCCGCCACTCTGCATGGCAGGCAACACACTTCGCCATCGTGTCCGATGCCATTTGCAGCAACTCGGCTGTCGGCCTGCCGTCTCCGGCAGCCTTGGCGATTTCATCCATCTCGTGGTGGACATTCATGTTCAGCGCCTTGTATTCAAGCGGCAATTTTGCCATCAACGCCGGATCTGCCTGTGACATGCTGGCCATGCCGCCTGCATGCGCTGCCGCCATGATGTGCATCTTGTCTCCACGACTGGCGCCTGACATGATTCCCTGGGCGGCGACCAGCAGGCCGTGCATTTCGGACAGCACCACCTGTCGCTCGGCAGGGTGAAGCGTGATCGCGGCCCTGCCATCGGTATCTTCAGCCGTGCGATTGCGCATCAGGTACCATACCAGTACTGCAACCGTAACGACCCACAGCAACAACGCAACCTGGGCAAGCTGGTTTGTTTTCATGGCATGATCCTCCCCGTTATGCCGAATATGGTTGCATCGCTTGCCCGGTATGATTTACATCGCGATCACAGGACCACGCAAAACCTGCGAGCGCTGATTTCAAGGCCAGCGGAATGGTGACAAACTGTCCAATTCAGTCAGGTTTTGCGATTTGCAATGCCCGCTGGTACAACT
>Ga0316575_10000252_pt1 | contig 14613 bp, 12 predicted proteins | sample J5NA_FD_203072 | JGI IMG/M metagenome (GOLD analysis project Ga0316575, IMG submission 203072) | Rhizosphere microbial communities from salt marsh grasses in Alabama, United States - J5-7_050615r2r3 | ecosystem: Host-associated > Plants > Roots > Rhizosphere | place: USA: Alabama | collected...
ACCGCATACATCAGCGAGCAGAGCGGCAGCGGCGGAAGAATCATATCCGTCAACCTCATGTCCGGTTTGCGCACCGTCGTGACGACCGGCCTTGAAAATCCGTTCTTTCTCTCGTGGGGCGACAGCGACCAGAGTTCGATCATAACCACGGAACGTGACCCTGCACGGCGCATCACCCTGATTGACCTTACTTCATCCCCTGCTGCAGTGCACCATCTCGCAACAGCCGTTCCCAACCTTCCCTCCAGTGTTGCAGTAGTCAACCCGACCACGTTGCTTGTCTGCTGCAATACGCTTATCGGTGAACTGAGCCTTACCGGCTTCGCTGCCGGTGATCCGTTATTTCTGGGAATCGGCCATGTGCCGTTTGACAGGATCAGTGTCGATCCGAATCCCGACCGGTGCGGGTATGCAGATACCACCGTCGACCCCTCCTACTTTTTTCAGGTCAAAGATGCGCCGTTCGGCGGGACACTGTCGCTGATGATCAACCATGAGCGGGCACGGCTGATCGGTGCCAAATATTATCGTATCACCGCGCAGAGTATCGTGCAGAAAGATCCGTGGACCGACTATCTCTGGAACTCGGCTGCAAAAGCATTCATTGCAACAAGCAGCAAACCCGATTCGAAAGGTTTTTTTGCCGTCAGAAAAGCGACCGATCTCTGGTACAACCACTGGCTCGGCTACCGGCTCAACACACGGCCGCTTTCGAACGGGCTGCAGACGGTACACATAGAGTTTTACTCATCATCACTGCTGACATCGAAGGTCGGTGATGCATCCGTCAAAATACGGATTGACAACAACTGGCCGCGCATCGTCATCAACAACATCTACCACTATCTTGATCCGGTCAATCGGGAAGAGGTGAATGTCTGCGGTATCGTCACGAAAAAAACATCCAATTTCAGGTTCAACATCACGGCCGAGGACAAGGAAGGCCATCTCAAAAGCTGGTATTTCAGCGCGCTGTGGGGTGACAACAAGTCAAAAAAGATCGACAGCGGTGCATATTCGCCGACGCCGAATAAAAAATGGACCGGCCCGGTGAGCCAGGAGGTTCCGGCAGGATTATGGGATGCGGACGTGATCGGAGATCCGACCTCCCGTTACTGCGCCCATACGTTTGAACTTTCAGCCTGGGACAGAACCATTGACGGATACAACCATATTCACTGGGGAAGATACCACAAATCGATTACCCTGATGATTCCCCCGCTTCCTCCGGGAGTATAAGGTTTCATTCTTCTGCCGGGAGCCAGGCGGCTCCCGGCCTCTCCTCCAGATCTAGTCCTTACCCATAAATTTAGGACTGAACACGCCCCTCATCACAGATATATCTTACCTCCATGACCATCAATTGACGATGCATGTTACCTGCCTATACTCACCCATAAGCATGTCCTCTTCCCCCTGGATAACGTCCCGCTGCTTTATAGCTCATATTTAGTTTATTATCATACTGTTACGCTTTTGAATAAACATTCATCCTTAGTATTCCGGCTGCCTCACTATTGACATTTACATTAACGACAGACGACGTTTTTAATCTGTCCGTAACGTCCCGCCACCGCAGTTTCATTCACAATTTATGAACGATTTTTAGTTTCAGGCTATTGCATAACCGCCGTTTTTTGGGTATTGTTACCTACAAAGGAGACAGCGTCATTGTTTTCAGTTTTACAGGTGAACGCCTGCGGGCATGGCAGTGCTGTGCCGGCGCCACGGCGCACTGGATACAGGTCACTTCAGCCGGAACCGTTCTGGTGAGCAATGACGGCAGCGATGCCGCAGTTTCCGGATTCGATTCCTTCGGAAACAGAACGCAGTCCGTCACCATACCATCCTGCGGCCCTTCGCGCTCCTTTTACGGAGATCCGGTCAGCTATGTTCCGTCCAGCGTTACCGTTGACGAAACAACAAACCGTCTCTATGTCGCAGTATTTGCATCGTACCTATTCAGCGGATTTAACAAACAACAGGAGGGTACATGGATTTTTGTTTTTGACAGCCAGGGAACGTTTCTCGCCCGCCATTCGTTTACCGACCGGAGTATGATGTCATCAAATCTGAAGTGTCCGATCTTTGTCTGTCCGGACGGATCGGTCGACATCGTCACGACACAGGCAACACAGACGGGACCGACAATACCGGGACCTTCAACCATTGTAAAGCTTACACCGGGGTTCTGATGCCTTTGCACCTGAACAACAACTCTTCACTCCGCCATTCGGGGAGAAAAACATGAAACAGATCCGCCATCCAATTATCGTACTCGTCGTCAGTGTGCTTTTTGCCGGCTGTCAGAAGGACAGCCCGCTCCCCGGCCAGAGATCGTCCCTGCAGCGCCGATAACCGGACGTATTCTTCAGCCGGACGGAATTACACCTGCCGCAGGCATCACCGCCGTTCTGCGTTTGCAAAGTACGCTCGCCGTACTCCCGCCGTCATCTCGTATGATGATCAGAATTCAGGATCCCACTGATAAACTCAGCTGTCATTCCGGTGGCATCCCGTATCATTTCAACCGTCAACCCCTCACCCGCGAGCCGCCGTACCAGTGCGGAGAGCGATTCCCCGACTTCAACCATATACCCGTCCGGATCGTGAAACCGCACCACCTTCTGCCGCCACGGCTGCTCCCGCAGCGGATGGACGAACGTCACCTCTTCCGTTTCAAGCCGGGGTATTATTGTGTCAATGTCGTCACTTTCGAAATAAAGCTCGGATCCGTTTCCCGGCGGATCAACCGGAACATCCCCGATGAGCGTCGAGAAATGGCTCCGCAGGTGAATCGCGAATCCTCCTTCGAACTGGACATTTTCTCCGAAGTCATGCTTCACGCGCTGACCGAGAACCGACTCGTAGAAGGTGCGCGAACGATGCATGTCGGTCACGGTTATGAGGGTACAGACGAATTTCATTCAACGATTCCTTTTCAAGTGAAAACTACAGCACGGGGAGCGGTTCACGCTGAATGTACCAGTCAAGCGGGAGCGTTTCAACCGACAATGCCACGATGCCGCCGACCATGGCGCAGGTGGTGTCACAATCACCCCGTGCGGCAACGGTATGAACAAGTGCATCCTTATATGAATGAAGATGATGCGCGGCACTCCAGATGCAGAACGGCACCGTATCCTGTGCCGATACTTCGAAGCCGGTACCGAGCTGCTCCTTTGCAGTTGCAAGGTCATCGGCCGCAATCGATCGTGAATGTCGTATCCTCCGGAGCGTCTCGCTTTCGGGAACGAACCGTTCCACTTCACGGATGAAATCATTTTCCTGCGGAAAAGGACGTTGTGCTGCAACTGCTGCCGCAACTGCCACGGCAATTGCCCCGGCCTGTCCTTCCGGGTGAGCATGGGTCACCGCCGCAGAGAGCCGCGCCTGCTCGGCAGCTTTTCTGATGTCTTCATGAAAATACGCACCCAGAGGTGCCACACGCATCGCCGCCCCATTTCCGTACGATCCGCCGCCGAACAGCGCCGGTGCCGCATCACGCCAGTCGGCACCGTGATAAATTTTTGTCAGCAGCGTCACGGCACCGCCGCCGTACCCCCTGAAAGGATCTTCCGCATACCGGTGTGCGAAAACACCGGCAAGCGCATCCTGATTGATCTGGTCGTACTTTTTGAGTATTTCCACAATCGATATCGCCATGTGGGTATCATCGGTCCAGAACCACTCATGACGTCCTATATCGGGCAAATCGGTCTTACCAGCAGGGAGGCCGATGTAGAGTTCGCCATAGGCATCGCCGAGTGCAAGCCCTTCGAGGCTGCGGATCGCCAGGGTGATGTCACCGGTATGATGCATGTATCCTCATTACTTCACAAAACGACTCCGTACCTATCGTCATTTCAGACTGAGTTCCGTATCCGCTCTATTGTATAATCAATCTCTTCTCTGCGGGTATACTTTCCCGCACAAAGACGGATGGCACCATCGATAACCGATTGATCACACCCCATTGCCTTGAGGACATGACTTGTCCCGGATAGCCCGCCGGAGCAGGCCGATGCTGTTGCCACGGCAATGGTTCCCATTTTACGAATAAGGTCGCGTGCACTGATTCCCGGAATGCTGCAGTTGCACACCTGCGGCAACCGTAACGATTCTCCGCCATTGATCTTCAGTGAACTGAAACAACGGTGCAGTTCTTTCTCAAGATGATCTCGCAGCACTCTGCACCGCTTTGCATCCTCTTCAAGCTCATTCTTCGCAATGCGGCATGCCTCACCGAATCCGACAATCGCCGGAACATTGAGGGTGCCGCTGCGCAGCCCCGTCTCCTGTCCACCACCGTGGATCAACGGAACAATGGATTTCCGGAGAGATTCACTGCGGATGTAGAGGGCACCTGCGCCTTTCGGACCATAGAGTTTATGTGCGGATAATGCTGCAAAGCCTATGTTTGTATCGGTAAATGATACCGGAATTTTACCGACCGACTGAGTCGCATCAGTAAAAAAGAGCGCGCCGTGCTCCCTGACGATCGATGCAGCCTCTCCGACCGGGAAAATAACGCCGGTTTCATTATTGGCGTGCATAACGGCGACAAGGACGGTTTCGGGCCGGAGCGCCTGCCGCAGCACTTCAAGGTCAAGTTTTCCACAGGAGTCAACCGGGAGATACGTCACGTCACACCCGACCGTTTCGAGGTATCGGCAGACTTCGAGCACCGCATGGTGTTCCACAGCGGTAGTTATTATATGATTACCTCTTTTTCGTCCTGCAGCTGCCATGCCCTTGATCGCGAGATTGACACTCTCCGTTGCTCCACTTGTAAATACAATCTGCGGCGCGGACGCTCCGATCAGTTCCGCAACGGCACTGCGCGCCTCCTCGACCGCTTCGCGCGCATCCCATCCGCAGGAGTGATCGCGGCTTGAAGCATTGCCGAACACCGTACCGAAATACGGCATCATTTTTTCACGTACCCGCGGATCGACCGGTGTGGTTGCGCAGTAGTCAAGATAGACGGGAAGGGTGAGTGATGCCAAAGGAGCGTCATTCATCGCATGAATCCAGTCGTCTGCATCGGCATGTCATGACCGTTCCAGTGATCGCAGTCGTCGTGCCGCGAATCCGGGCTTTTCGAAATCCCATACGAGAAATGCGGCCGCTTTGCAGAATACGTCACGACCGAATGCGCCTTCAGCAACGGCGGTTTTCACTTCCTGCCGCCATTTTCCCCAGATACTGCGTTCGAACAGCATGACCGCGACAAACAGCGGAGGCAGAACAGCCGCACCCCATAGCGGAACCGGCGAAAACATAACCAGACAAATGCCGAGCGAAACAGGCACCGCTGCTCCGACGGCAACCGAACGAACGACATGGAGCAGCTGAGTATTGACTATTGCAGCATCGGTGTTCCCGAGGGCGCCCCGGAGTTTAACCTGCTCAGCAGTGACAAATGAGCACTGTTGCGGCAGAAGGCGCAGCATTCCCTCGATGGTTGCTTTCGGCAGCGCCTTCATCATGCCGATGGTCTGAACGAACAGCGGAAATTCCAGTCTGCCCTGTGCCCAGTATCCGGTAACGGTTCTGCGCCAGTACCCAACGATGACCGTATCGGCAACAATGAAGAATCCGATCACCGTCGGCAGCAGGAAAAAACCGGTAAGCGGTTTCCAGGAGCGTAGTACGAGCGCCGAAATGACTGCTGCAAGCGCAATCACGACAACGGCGATTATCGTGTTGCGAAAATGAAAAGTGCGCCGGTCGATGGTTTTCGTGGTGAGATCGATGGCGTGGCGGAAGGGATCGGATATCGAATTGACATTCTTCATTACAGCACCTTAATTGTCAATATACGCCCGTGACAGGGCTATCTCTGTAAATGTGTCGGGTACAGGGATCAGGCATTAAAGTTATCATACTCCCATCCGAAATAGTAACGAAGATTCTGAACCGATTCTTCCCACGTTTTTGCTGAACACTCCGCGACCTTTTTCTGAAGCCAGTTCCAGACGACATCAAAATCATACCGCTTGATTACCAATAACGGCCGGATCGCTACAATACCGTCGCTGCTGTCGAGCTGTTCCAGACCTTTAGGGGTCGCAATGCGAAGGTTAAATGTATCGGCACTTTTTGCGGTATCAGTACCTACATCGAAATAAATTACTTCTGTCACGGCTTCCGGATCTTCGGGCTCCCATGTTCTCAGGTTCGGATGTCCCCAAACCCCTAACGATCTGATGACAAGTTTCATTCATGTTCCTCATTTTCTCATTGGGATACATTGACATGAACATTGGAGACCTGTCCATCATCAAACCGGTTGTTATTGGTAGTCGGACGTTCATTGAATAAATGAAAATTGCTATAACAGAACGAACTCTGATACTCTGCATCCAAAACGAGGATCAATAAAAATCCTTTCGAGTCACCGTCTGCAACACGATTCTTTATCAATGCATGCCATTGAATAATTTGTGGTTAAACACCTCTGTACTGTTTATTTCATTATAAAACGATCCCAATTCATTGCTTCTATCTCTTCTGAGGTTGGATCAGCACAAGAACTATAATGCGCCTGAGTTCCATTTTCGACTTGAATATCTGACGGATTTGCCCACTCCGTTTCGCATTCAGTACAACAAAGATATAGCGAACCAGTTTCTGTTTCTTTAACAATTTCGATCCAGCCCTGATTGCAAACCGGACACCACTTCACTTTATTGTTATACACCATGCCCCTCCTAGGAACCTGCAGATGGATAAGCTGTTATAATCTGATTTGTATCTTTTCGCGTTACTACCGTAACATAATTTAAATTTTGTCCTTGGCCGCCGTAACCACCGGCATACCCTGTGTTTCCCATCGGAATATGATAAACATCAGTTCCCCCACTCGTAACTGGTTGCACAGAACCTTTATTGGCCCAGGCATTATTTGTCGTCGCAACCGGGTCTCCATAAAAAACGCCATGCTCTTTTTTTTGGAGATCATTTACACCATGAAGCTTTACATGTTCTTCGCGAGTCTCGCCCGTTTTTTTCTTTATGATGCTCCAATCTAATTCTTCTTTCTGTTTTTTTGGACAATCAGTCAAACCAAAACGATCAATGAAACTTATCGGGTTAATTACGAATCCATATTCGTTCAACCCTCCCTTAACACGAATCGGATCTTTACTTACAAACTGACCGACCCTACCATCATAATACCTGAACCGGTTATAGCACAATCCGCTCTCATCATCAAACCACTGCCCCTGAAACCGTATCTGACATGCGACATCCGAAATCCGGACCTGATCGACTTCTCCCCAGGATTTCTGCTGTACCGACCATACGATCGTCCCCTCTTCATCGACCAGCTCCCGGGGAGTACCGAGTTGATCATTGACAACCGTATAAAAACGTCCCTTCTCGATCTTACCGAGCGGACAGGATGTCCCCTGGTCAAACAACCAGGAAACAGGATCATCGTCATTGACAAGGTGATGAATGACGACATTCCCGTACCATACAAATGACTCCCGTGAATGCGGGCTCTCTTTTGCTATTCGTCGTCCGAGTGCATCATAACGATAATTCCATACTGTACCGTCAGGTCGGGTGATTGCAGTCAGCTGGTCCCGTTCATCCCATGTATATATCCATTCCTCCGGTGAAGGTGACGATGCGTTTTCGATTTTTCTGGTGCGCCGGCCGTTTCCGTCGAACTCGAACCGTGTATCGCCGGTACACACGATCTGATTGCCTGCCGTGAATTCGGATGGCCGCACCCGTTCATCGGCATCGTGCGATATGATATTCCCCGTCGCATCATACGAAAACCGTTCACTCGCTCCTTTTTCACGCACTGCACGTATCAATCGATCGCCAGGGTCGTAAACATACTCCGTCGCACCCCAGAACCCGTCATTAATCGTCATAAGCGAACCGGCGCGATTGTACCGGTAATCGCGGCTGATTACAGTACCTGCCGAACCGGTAATTTGATCTGTAAACGAAAGCGCGGCCGAGACCCCTTTGGGCTGCACCTGCAACCGCTGTTCGACAAGCTGCCCGACAGCATCGAATTTCTGATCGAGGCGCGCACGTTTTCCCGGCAACAGACGAGAAACCTCATCACCGTAGGCATTGCGGGTGAATGACATGGCATGCCCGTCGCCGGTCACCAGCCCAACCGCATTCCCGTTTGCATCGTGAGAATAAGTTACCGTCAGCCCTCTGCCGGTCGTATTTTTAACGACATTGTTGACCGCATCGTACACCGTTTCCACCCACTCATCACCCTGCGTCTCCCTGACAATCCTGCCGAGCGGATCACGTTCAAATGCCACTTTACACGTTTTATTGACAGCAGATATGATGTTGCCCAGCGGGTCATACCCGAACGCGGTAGTCTCACCCCCCTGCATCAGCTCACCGGTAAGCTTTCCCTGCGGATTTCTCGTATAGACTGTCCTCTCACCGAGATTATTGGTCGCGGCACGACAACGACCGGCAGCATCAAATTCGAACTGATGTACACGCGCGTCAAAACCGGTCTCTCTGACTATGTTTCCCGACCCGTCCCGTTCGAACGAATACACTTCCCCTTTCTCATTAATCACACGATCAAGACACCCCGGTTCGGTACCCCATTCATACTTGACGGAATTATCAAGCGGATCGATCTTCTCCATAAGACGTCCGCACGAACCGTAGCGGTACCGTGTCGTTCGGCCTTCACCATCGGTAAATGAGATCAGATTATTTTTTGTGTCATACTCCCCCTGAATGGCGGTTTTATCGGGGAAGAGGATACTTACCGGATTACCCGCCTCATCATAATCAAACAGGGTGATATCCCCGAGCGGACCGGTTTTGCCGGCAATGCGACCGTAAGCATCGAACTGAAACGACGTCAAGTTGCCCAGCGGATCGCTGATATCGCGAAGAATACCGTTTGCAAAGAATGACTGCCGGTACGCAGCACCCTCGGGATCGGTTGACGAAATCAGATTACCGTACTGGTCGTATTCGAGGTTCCACGACGCACCGAGCGGATTTACCGTTTCGATGAGCCGGTGCCTGTCATCATACACACGCTTCCAGACACCGCCGTTCGGTGCATCAAGCTGCACCGGCTGATGAAATTCATTGAAGGTGACGTTCCAGGAGTTTTCAAGCTGGTCGGTAATTTTCGCCCGGTTGCCCATGGCGTCATATTCATAGACTATGGCCCCGCCGTTCGGATCGACTTGCCTGATGATGCGACTCAGGTCATCATATTCGGTTTCACTCTTCCCGCCGGTGGGACTCACTTCGGTAACAATCTGTCCATTGGCATTATGCTGGTAACGGGTTACGAATCCACGGCTGTCGGTAACTTCCGTCCATCCGATATGATCGAAAAATTTCAGCGATTTTTCATCGTACCGGTCCAGCCCCGACGTCTTGACGCAACGTCCTTTTTCATCATACCGAAAATAGAAAACACCGCCATCCTTGATGATTTCACGGGTGAGTCTGTTTTCACCGTCATATTCATACCGGTCGACATACCCGCGAACATCGGTTGCAGAGACCAGTCGTCCGTTCGCATCGTAACCGTACTGTACCAGTGGTTTAAGGGTCTCGTCGGGTAACTCGAATGAGATGGTATCGATCCGGTCGATCGGTGTGTACTTTACAACAAGACGGCGTTTTTCGAGCCTCTGCCGTATCCCGACAAGTCGCTGATGGTAATCGTATTCAAGGTCAAGTGCCTGTCCGGTGAGATTCTCGATACTTGCAAGCTGCGCGGTATATCCCGGGGTGCACTCCCTGAAAACATACCTGAGCACCTCACCGGTCTCCACATCCCATGAGGTAAGCACATACCGGTGGCCAATTTTCGAAAGTTCCTGAAACGCGGCGAAATCATGGAGCGTACCGCCGTTGTCAACCATGTTTTCCCGATCGTCGAGAAATTCGGTTCCGCCTTCTGAGTTGACTATGCGGAAACCGTCTTCTTCCCTCGTGATGGTCATGAAGTAGCGGGTTGTCCATCCGGTACCAAGCGGTGCGACGACATTTTCCTCAAGCGACGATCCGTAGCGACGTTCCCATACAAGCGGCATTTTTCCCGCAATGGAGATATCTTCCTGAATGGTATAGACTTCACCAGTTGCAACATCAACCGGATGTCCCACCGTTTTTTTCCCTGCTGCCATACAGGCTCCCGTTTCTATTACAGATTAATGCCCGGCTACGATCCGCAGTTGCACCCTTTTTTCCCCTGCAGTTTTTTCTGTGCCGCATTCACCCCCTTCGACACCGCCGCCGAAATTCCCGCCTTGGCCGTCGACACCAAAATAGCGCGCAGAAGCGCCGAAAAACTCACTCCCACCATCACGTTGCTGAATCCGAGCGTCATCGCATTCGGCACGACGGGAATCTCGCTGCATGATGTCGCGACGAGCGGTGCCACGAACGCAAGCGGTCCGCCGTTGACTGTCACATTCGGACTCCCGACGGCGGTCGAACCGTTCGCTCCCGGATACGGAATGGGCGGCATGAGCAGCTTGACCCACGTCTGCCACTGGGTGAATGCCGCGAAACTCGCAGTGATGGTCGTCCATGCGGTTGCAGTCGTCGCGGTATCGATACCGGTAACATCCTTGATGAATGCTTCGGCGAATTTCGGTTTCGGAATAAGCGCACTGATTGCCGCAATGGCAATATTGGCGAGCACGGTAAGACCCATCAGCACCGTTCCCATCGCCACATTGGTGAGATACCGGTACCAGTAAGGAACGCACGGCACCACCACCGGAATTCCCATCGGAATGTGCGCGAAATAGCCCATCGCCCCCACGCTGCATGCAGGCATACCGTTGATGAGCACATTCGCCATGGGAAATTTCGGCGAGAACCAGAGGTACACCGGCCCGAAGTACGGATGCGGCAACGGTACCGGAGGCGCCGGTGGAATGGAAACTGTGTGCACGTCAATTCCGACGACGGTATCCATCAGTTTTACAGCCGGCCAGAGCGGCATGAACAACTCCTTGTAATCGGACATTCACAATCGGACAACCGCCCGATCAGTTTACAGAAACGATATCGACCTTTCCGCTGATCCTGCGTCTGCGGCAGGTGATGTTCACCGTATCACCTTCAGATGTTGCGGTGTACCGCGCCTTGTTCACACAGGCTGCGACCCGGGTCTTACCGTTTACAAGGTGCAGTACGTACCGTTCATCGGTCGCAACGGGAACCGCCTGCGTTCTGCCGCCGACAAGCTGTGTCGACGTCGTCACCCCCGGAGGAACGTACTCCTTCTTCTCAACCGTCGCATCAAGCGAATACCTGTCGAGAAATGCCCTGTCGGCTGCGGTAAACAGCGCAAACAGTGCAACACCTGCAATGATGACGATCCCCAGTATATACATAAAAACCGGCCTGTTCTGTTGAGTGGACATCATTGGATGGTTATCTCCTTTTTTTTCATTTCCGGAAGCCAGTCGGGCCCGGGATAGGAAATCGCTCCGCGCCAGACCATATCTACCTGGCGCTCCTCCATGCGTATCTGAACGGTATGAATAAAGAGCTGCGGTTCCTGTAAACCCAGTCCGATGTCAACACCGAGCGAAGGGTGCTCACCCGGAAGCATGAAGGTACATGCACCCTCCGCCGAGAGATTGATAAGACGTATCGTCTCGTCTCCCGTGAGATAAGGCAGCGAAAGACCGGCGGAAGCACCGCTGAAAAACCTGAAATCCATGTCGGGAAGCACAGTTTTCTCATACAGCTCACGCTGCGATTCCGGGATGATCTGCGCATACACGCGACGCATCTCCTGTTCGATATCACGATCGGCGGGCATGACACCGGCGAATCCGGCCCGGGGCTGCCAGTATTTCGCGAACCACCCGAACCCCTGCGGCATCGGCTGATCGTTCCAGTATTTCATGTCGCCACAGCAGATATTGGCAGGTATCAGGACATCTTCGGGATCTTCAATGTTCGGCAGTGCGAGTCCGTCAATCGACTGTCGTTTGTTCTTCACCACGAACCCCGTGCCGAGATGGTTGCGCGGGTACGGGTACTGCATTGCCGGATGAGAATAAATGTCGGTACCGCCGTACGCACGTTCATAGCGCATATCCATGTCGACAAACGGTACAGGATCGGTGAATTCCGGGTCGCGCAGAGTACGAAACCGGCAGGACCGATCACCGGTCACCTGTACGTTCTTCACGAAGTCACCAACGGAAAGTGATGCCGTCAACTGATACACCTGATGACCACCCGGCGCATACGCTTTACCGTTGAAGACCACATCGGTACCGTTTTTCCACGGTATGAAATCACTTTCATACCTGACCGATGAATTTACAGGGCCGTCATAATGGACATCGCCTGCAATAAGGGAAACATCCTTCTCCGCACGCCGGCATGATTCTCCATCGACAACATCGTACGTCCGTTTGAACAGCACTCCCAGAATGTACTCTCCCTCAGGCGACTGCCCGGGAAGCAGAAGGGCCGTGGTACCTTCATCAAGTGCACTCCGGGGCTCTGCAACGGCATTACCGGTACTCATGCAACCTCCACAGAGAGTTTTTTCATTTCAGGCAGCCAGTCGATTCCCGGATACGGGCATGCAAACCGCCATACTATGTCAACCATCCGTTCTTCGGTGCGGACGCAGACGGTATGCATCACCGCCTCCGGATTCTGAACTCCCAAACCGAGATCCATGGTTACACCGGGAACCTCCTGCGGCAGCGCAAACACGATTTCACCATCGGGCGACATGTTGAAAATCCGTATCCGTTCTCCCGGTCCAAGGTGCGGCACGATCAGCCCGGGAGACGCACCGTTATTAAACCTGACATCAAACGAAGGAAGCCTGAACTGCCGTGCCAGCTTGAGATGCGCCTGCGGAACATACCCGAGCGCCTCTTCGGCAGTAACGGTTTCGATGTCAAGGAAGCCCGGTACCGAGCCTGCAAATACCGACCGCGGGTACCAGGTCCGTTGAAACCATCCGACGCCCTGCGGCATCGGCTGCGAAGCCCAGTTCTCAGGTTTATCAATAACGATCCTGTCGGGAGTGAGCAGATCATCCGGATCTTCGATATTCGGAAGTTGCAGGCCGTCAACAACCTCGGCCCTGTTTCTGACAGCGACCCCTCGCCCCTGGTGGTTGCGGGGATAATAAAACGGCTGATCGGGATTGCTGATAATATCCTTTCCTCCGTAAGCACGTTCATAACGAAGTTCCATCTCGGTAAACGGTTCGGGACCGGAAATGCGCGGCGCAAGCATTCTGCGCCAGGTGCACTGCCGGTTGCCGATCACCCGCAGCACCTTACGTGCGGTACCGGCTTCAATCACCACATCCGTTTCGACACAGGATTCGGCACCGGGTGCATACGCCTTACCGATTACTACCACATCAACGGCAGGCTTGAAAGCGACAAGATCGTTTTCAAACTTCACCGTTGCAGTAACCGGGTCTCCGCCGTCATAGTATTCGTCAATTTTCCGGAGCGGTGCAGTTTCGTCCGCGGGAACGAGACCATGCTCATCGTCAATGCGGTAGCTCCGTTTGACCAGCACCGAAAAAACCGGCGTACCCCTGTCATCCGTACCGGACACCAGCTCGTAGACGGCAGGAACCTGCACCCCGACTGCACCGCTCACGAACAGTCTCCTGCATGACGATAGTGTATGACTGCATTTTCTTTCATGATTCACCGTCCGACCGTCAGGGATTGAGCATGACCATCGCACCCTTGACGATATTGGTTGCGGTTCCTTCGGATTTAACAATCGCACCGCTGATGTTATGGTCGGCAGTCGCGGCAGACGTCACCGACAAACCCGAGATATTTACCGAAAGACTTCCGGTGAGCGCCAGATCCGTTCCCGACACACCGATTTTCATCCCGTTGAGTTCAACGGTGCCGTCTGTTTTCAGAACCAGTTTACTCATGCCGACCTCAAGAGTGATATCGGTTGCCGCTTTCAGATGGATTGACGAGCTGCTTGAAGTAATCGAAACGGCATTGGCAACCGTTGTCTCCTGCTTACCGTTGAACGTCTCCTTGACATCTCCCTGCACGGTGACGGTAGCCTTTCCGGTATCGACTTTGTGTTCGTAATTTCCTTCAGACACGGTAACGGAAGTCGCACCCTTGATCGTTTCGGTGTGGGTACCGTCAACCGTAACGGTCCTGTTTTCCGTAATCGTTTCCTTGAGATCCTTAGACACGGTGACCGTACTGTTTCCCGAAATACTGTCACTCGCATCCCCGCCCACCGACCGTGAACTGTTGCATTTGACCGTAGTCGTTTCATCATTATCCGCGGTAAAGCTCAGGTCATGCGGCGTATGGACCGCTATGCGCTCCGAACCTTCGGTATCGTCAAAAACGATCTCATTCTTTCCTGCGGTCCTGATCACGCTCGTCATCTGGTTCGCGCTTTTTACGGGAGATATCGTATTGGCGTTCGGGATCGTTCCGAGACCGAGCGGTTTGTCCGGGTCGCCGTCGATGTGCCCTACAATCATTTCGGTACCTTCATGTGACGGAAAGTGCATGCCGTAATCAGACCCGCTGTAGGGCTGGGCAAGTCTGACGTACTTCGATGCGGTCATATTGTTCA